>Ga0082212_10010881_pt1 | contig 11587 bp, 7 predicted proteins | sample TergutNt197P3_FD_71548 | JGI IMG/M metagenome (GOLD analysis project Ga0082212, IMG submission 71548) | Neocapritermes taracua P3 segment gut microbial communities from Petit-Saut dam, French Guiana - Nt197 P3 | ecosystem: Host-associated > Arthropoda: Insects > Digestive system > Gut ... | reverse complement strand
CGCGTTCCATATGCCTTAATTGCCTGACAAAGTGATTCAATGACTTGCGTTTCTCTTTCCTTGGACGGCAATCCTTTGATCGTTTCTGTCAACGAATCAAACTGGTCTTCAAAAAGTGCCCTCATGTGAGTTTCGACTATGGAATTGGGTATTCCCATCGTGATACGATTATAATTAAAGAAAAAAATTGCATCGCATCCCCAATCTTTCACAACTGAATTGATCAATCGAAGTGAAAGTCCTTCATACCCCCAAGGATCAACAAAGAAAAGAGTCGGGACAAATTTGCGAGACTCAAAATCTTTGACAATGGATTCCCCGACTTCATGATGAAGAATTATTGGATAGTGTTTTAACGTATCAATTCCTTCGATTTTTTCGATTGTTTTTTTCAAGGACTGAACACTGGTTTCGTCTCTATCGTTAAATATTGCAACAAGGCGATTACGAAATTTTTCCTCCTTGATTGCTTTTTCAAGGATCATCACCGGTGTTGATGAACTACCGTCTTTGTAACGGCCTGGCCCGGCGAACAGGTCAATGTAAGCAATTCGGTCAGTCATTACCCCGTGTGTCTTTGCATTTTTGTTTTGTGTGCTTATCATAATGCTTGCCCAAACATCGAAATATTTGGCAGTAATTGTGGCCTTAATCAACGATTGTTCTTTTTGTTCGTCGAAAAAATTGTCTGTTGACATTTCGGTGGTTCCTCCTGATAAAGAAAAAATACAGTTTGGCAATTCACAATAAACTTATGTACTCTATGGCCACTATCAATCCCTCCCGAAACCAGCGAGTCAATCCATTGGTCGTGGCGGTCCCTTTTGACCTTGTCCCGCCGTTGTTTCCTGTACATAAATCCCCAGTTTAAGTTTCATGCACCGAAGTTTTATTTGTAAGCACCGCAGTTTAAGTTTCATTCATCGAAGTTTAAGTTTCATGCACCTAAGTTGAGGTTGGATTCATGAAAGTTCAAGTCGAATCATTCGCAATATTTGTTTGCAACTTTAAACTTAAACTTTCCTGCACGGCAATATTGGTTTCTTGTTTGATACTTTGGTTGGGGCTTTATGAACATATATCAACTGAAATTGTATGCATTCCGCGTGTTGTACGGGTTCTGCCGACCTGTTGCAATGAATTGACCGCCTGTCGGTACTCCGACCAAACAACATTTAACGCGCAAGTGGATTATGCGGGGTTTTTCTTCAACGGCAAGAACCTGCTCGTAGAATTCAGTCAATGTGTCGAATTCGTTTGTCATTTCTCTGTGGCCGTCAGTTTTTCGTAAAGTTCAAACAAAAATTCCAAGCGTTCGTGGTCATTGGCAAACGGCTTGGATCGGTAACAACGTTCGACGGCACGGTCGAGGGCACGGTGTGCTTTTAAGAGTTTGGCATGCATACATGTCGGATCATACATATCAGCCAGTGTACTGTCAGGAAACTGCTTTCGCGTATCTAAAACAATTCCGGCTCTTTCTTCGACTCTCTTTCGATTTTTTTCGGAAACAGCAGACGGCCACGGAAAGTTGTTGTAAACGAGGTTGACCGAATACTGGTAATCGATTTCCAAACGTCCACACACACGACGCATCCAAGCCATGTGCATAGCGGAAGTCAATATCCCAAAATGCCACATCGTTGCATCACGGAGAATACGCAGTTTGTTGCTTGCCAAAACACTGGGTGGTAAAAAAGCTATCGGGAGATAATACCGCCGTTCCGAACTAACCTCCGGTATGACCAAATATCGTTTCAGAGGCATGTTTTCCACATGAAAACGAGTTGGCATATCCGCTATTTTTCTGGTCGGCAAACTCTTACTTGACTGTCGGTATTGCCGCACCGCTTCAACACGTTTTTTGACTTCTGGCATACTGCGGATGATACCCGGCGAACAATCTCCCACCCATAGACACCAACGATGCCAGCCGTTGATAAACTCGGCGGCACCAAGCCATTTCCGAAAATAAGGAGCTGCCGTAGGTTCCAGTTTGAGAAATTCTTTCTTTTCTTTGTTGGTGAAAAGATAATAACCGCCGTCAATCGGCTTGTTACCAATGGCAAGTCTGGGACTATCGCACAAAGGCTTGTTGCGATTCGAAATGACAATGTCATCGGCATCGACAAGATAACGATTGATTCGCGATGCCTCATGCTTCGTCTGTTTAGTACCATCGGATTCAAATATCCAGCGTTCTGTCGGTTCCGAAGGTGATAACCCGATAATCACGCAATGCACGTGAGCTTTACCCTTGGCCTCACTTGTCCAGACAAAGGCTCGATAGGCAAAACGGATATGAACTCCTTTTGCAAAGAGAATAGACCACAACACACCGACTTGTTCACCTTGCGTAATCGAATTGGTTGAAACGAACCCGACTTGAATTGCCGTGTTTTGAATAAACTCCGCAGCCCTGAAATACCAACAGGCAACATAATCCAACAGACCGGCCTTGGGCGTTTTGCCGAACACCAGCTTTGCGTCTTCTTTCTGAATGGCATTCTGATACTTCGCGCCCACATAAGGAGGGTTACTCAAAATATACGAACACCGATCTTTCGGCAACACGTCGTTCCAATCAACGCGCAGAGCGTTGTCGTGAACGATGAGCGGCGATTTTTGAAGCGGCAAACGTATCAGGGATTTCCCAAAACGCTCCGAGACCAACACATTCATTTGGTGATCCATAATCCACAGTGCCGTTTCCGCAATGCGAACCGGAAACTCCAGAATTTCGATGCCGTAAAACTGATCAACGTTCACCTGAACCATCAGCAAAAGATCGAACGTGTCTTTTTTGTAAATCGCCTGCAACACGTCCATCTCAAGCAGTCGCAATTCACGATACGCCAACACGAGAAAATTCCCGCAACCACAAGCCGGATCAAAAAACGTCAGCGACGCCAGCTTTTGATGAAAGTCCCTGAGTTTCGTTTTATGGGATTTGACCTTTGCAAATTCCGCTCGCAATGCGTCAAGAAACAAGGGACGAATCACTTTCAAAATGTCGATTTCCGAGGTGTAATGTCCTCCGGTTTCCCTGCGTTCCAGAGGGTTCATGACCGTCTGAAAGAGCGAGCCGAACACCGCCGGTGAAATCCGGCTCCAGTCGAAACGTGTTGCGGCCAAAATCGCGTTGCGAATTGCACTATTACACGCCGGCGGACGCAATGTTTCGGCAAACAACCCGCCGTTGACAAACGGAAGTGTCGCGACGATTTCCTCCAATTGGAGTTGCCGTTTTTCTTTCGGCGTGTCAAGCACATCGAACAATTGCCCCAGCATCGGCCCCATGTCGGAACCGTCTTCGATTGTGTTTTGTTCCAGATAAATCGTGAACGCATTGGGTTCAAAAATGCCGGTATCTTCCGCGAACAGACAAAAGAGAATACGCACCAAAAAGCGTTCGAGGGAGTAGCCCGAATAACCGTTCGCGGCGAGAGCGTCGTGAATATTGCCCATCAACTCGACGGCACGGATGTTGGCCGGGTCTTCCTTGTCGAAACGGTGAACCTTGTAACCCGGGATGAACGCAAAGGCGTGAACGTGTTTGTGCAAATCCTGCGTCGGAAACGACAGCACCGGCGGATCGTCTTCCTCCGGTTCGAGATCGTACAGCACGATGGTCGAAAAGTCCGAGACAACGACATATCGCGGAATTTCGTCATCTCGTTTTTCGTCTTTGAGACACTGAATATACTCAAACGCCTGCGATGCGGCTTTGTCGAGCGATTTGCCGAAAGATTTATGCTCGGCCAACAGCTTGCCGCGCCAGAAGAGGTCAATAAAGCCGAATTGTCCTTTGATGTTGCGGACTTTCTCCTCAAACGTGGCCACCGTGCGTCGCCGAACGCCGAACACGTCGAAAAAGTCGTTCCAAAACGATTGGGCTTCGGCGTCTTCGCGCCGCTCCACGCCCCACTCCCGGGAAAATCGGGTGGCCCGCGTCTTGATTTCGTTCCAACTCAGGGGCATATAAAATTACGTTTGGTTCTGTACGATGGTAAAGGGACATGAGACTCAAATGCTCGACATGCCTTAATTGTACATAATTGACGTCAATTTGTCAAACGATGACGCCAACGCTCATCGTGGGACCATCGCGCGCATAAACTGCATAAGCGTCGTTTTCCCGGCCTCGTTAGGTCCGTAAAACACGTTCAACTGCTCGGACAACTCCGACGCCGACAACCCTTCCCACAGCCCAAAACGGTCAATGTCCCACGCGGTGATTTTCATGATGTTTCCTTTGTTTGTGAGTTGCGAGTTGCGAGTTGCGAGTTGCGAGCACGACGCGCGCCCTTAGTAGCATGATAGTCTCCTAAATCTTGCGCCCTTAGTAGCAGCAAACGCCCGCGCGCGAAAACAAAACCTTATTGACCTTATTTCACTATCCCCTATCCCCTATCCCCTATCCCCTTACATAACGTACCACCATTGCAGATATGAGTACCGGAGTTTTTGTTTTGAGCACCAGTATTGTTGATATGAGTACATAAAGCCCCGGTTTAGTTTTCTTACAAGACGCTTTTCTTTTCTCTTGAGGAACTTTTCTTTTTTACGGACATGATTTGATTTTCTCTTGAATCACATTTCGTTTCTTTTGACATCATTGAACCATTTACAGAGCCGCTTTTTTGATCTTCAAACACACCAATATTTTCTTTGATTCATCTTGAACCATCTCTTTTTGAACGCATATCAACGGCTCTGGTACGCATTCCGCGTTTTTTGTCACTACAAAGCACACAGATGATACAGAGGGTACGTATTTTCGCTGTTTTCTTTTCTGATCTGTGTCCATCAGTCACAATCCGTGTCATCTGCGTGCTTTCAGAACGTTTTTTTTCACTTCACAAACGCTTCGGGATACGATGTCACCTCCCCAATATTACCGGGATCAGGTGGCGGTGATTCAAAAAACTCGACAAAGCCATTTGGCAGTTCGTCCAATGAGACTATCGTACCATCTGTTTTGCATCGCAACCAAAGCGGAGTTTTACCGTCCAGTTTGAATTCCCGACCATCGGCCAGCGTCAATTTTGTTCCACGATGCGAAACAACCATGTCAAACTTTCCGTCGAGGTATCGCATTGTCATTGTACCGTCTTGAAATTGGTAGGAAGAAACAACAACATTGTCATATTTCAACGATTCAAAAGTAGATACAAACCTGTTGACATTGATTCCTCTATGCTGACCACACTCGTTAATTCGGTCGAAGACCTCGTCAGTTCCCTCGTCACCAATAAAAATGGTCAATTTCGGTTCAATGAAAACATAACACTGCGGACCAGATGCGAAATCAAAAGACTCTGAGTCCCAAATGACAGGAATTCGTTCCATTCTCCAGTAGAGCACTCCATACCCGATCATGCCGAGCAGTGCCGCGATGCCGAGCACCGTCACCACGCGCGTGACCGGCGTTGTTTTGACGGCTTGTTGTTCCATGTGGTGTTTCTCCTTATTATATGTGTGGTGGGAATTGGGGTGGTAAGGCTTGCCATTGGGCATAAACATTGTGTTGAACAAAACCTCATTTTTACCTTATTTACCAGTGTTTCTGGGCGTTTTTGCTTGGATTCCGCCAAACAAAACAACCTCAGTAGCAAGGAATGTCCCCATCGAATAATAAACCTCATTTACATCATTTCAATCCCCGCTCTAATGAGTAAATAAGGTCGTTCTTGTAGCGCGCGGTCTTATGCTACTGAGGTTTTACTGAGGTTTTATATGTGTGAAAATGAGGTTGTCTTATTCATAAACAATATTTGTTCTCAAGTATCATCTGCGTACATCTGCGTGTATCTGCGGATAAATCATCCTTCGTGTTACTTCGTGCCCTTCGTGGTGAAAAAAATCAACGCTTATCCCCTGCCGCATCTTCCCGATTTCCCAGCAGATCAACGCCCAGCAAACCGGCTTCGCGGAGCATGTCGTCGCGTTTGACGCTGTTGGCACGCAGCAACGGCTCGGCGTAATCGTCAAGGTTGGTCACGGCCTCACCGTCAGTTGGGTGATGCTCACTTGGTTGTTCGCCGGACGGAAAAATCGGGCCGTCTTGCGGGAGGTAACGCTCCAATGACGGTAGTTTCGCGTCAGGCTGATAATACCGCCGCAATTTCCGCAGGTAATCGCCCATGATGGTTTCCTGGTCGTAATACTCCGGCGGAAAATGTTCCGGGATTGCCGTTTTGATGTCAACAATCCAGGCAAACGGTTCCGTCATGCCGAATTCCTGCCGCAATTTGTCGCGGATTTTTTCCGCCGTGCCGTCGCGCCGCAGTTTTAATTCGTACTCTTCCGACGAATCAATCGCCCAATTGATATAAAGGTCGTAATCGTCCTGCATACTCCGGTAAGCGATGAGCCGGTCGCGCAACTCGTCTTTCAGCCGGTCGAAACTCGTTCCCGGCTCGAAGCGGACTTGCTCATTGATGAAACGCAACGGCGTGGTCGGCACAAGCGACAGATGCACCTTGCCCGTCTCATCGACCTCAACGAGCGTCGCGCCGTAATTGCCGATCTCGTCAAAAGATCGGGCAAGCGTCGGGCCGGGATAGTGCACTATTGACGACCGGATAAAATCGTCCTGAATACGTTTCAGGGTATCGGATTTTGGCTTAATATCCGCAACCTGATCTTTTGATTTTGACGTACCCGACGGTTTCGGTTGATTTTTCGCCGGTTGATCAGGCGTGACGGGCGGTTCGCCATAATTTTCGCTGTAAGACGTGTGTCGGGAAGGCATTCCGCCGAGTGCCCAATAGTCGATGCCGCGTTTTTTCAGCAAGGCGGGGTTGATTTTGCCGACCGTGACCGCGACGGTAAACAGGCCGGTGTTGTCAGGGTTGAACTCGCCGGGGCGGATTTTTCGGCGTTCCGGTGAGCGGCTTTCGCCAAGAATCCGCGCGATCGAAAAGCCGTCTTTCTCGAAAATCGGCTCGTCAACGTGCGAAGTCGGAAACAGCGTCACGTTCGGCGGCAACGGCAATTCGGCGGGCCAGCGTTCGGCGGCATCGAGTTTTCCGGCGGCCCAATAGACGCGGATATTGGCTGCGGCGAGTTTTTCAAATTGCGAAACGAGAAATACCGGTCCCCAAGGTCCGGTTTGGTAAGGGTTTAAGACATTGCCACACAGAACGACGAAATCAACTTGTTCACGAATTGCGGCATCGAACAAGCGTTCGGCGGCCAATCGCGGGGCATCGATCACACGTTGCAACAGGTGCGCAGGAATATCGCCCAACCCGGTCACAGGACGGTCAATGTGCAAGTCGGAAGCGTGCAAAAATCGAAAAGGTCGTTGTCGCAAGAACAAAGCCTCCATGCGAACGGGTTATTCACCACGAAGGGCACGAAGGATCACGAAGGAGGAACGAGAGAAAGGTGAAATTAAAGTCATTTTCTTTACCAACCTTAAATAAACTTCGTGTTACTTCGTGATCTTCGTGGTGAGGAAAAAATCCGTGCAGGGTAACGAAAACCGTAAATCTGGTACATCCCCCGTATTTTACACCAAGAGGGGCGGTTTAGGCAATGTTTTTCAAGCAAGGAAATCAGAAAAAGTCAGAAATGTTGGCACCACATCAGAAGAGTGGGTAATGCGCCACTAAAAAATTCTTTTATTATTTTTTTATTATCGAATCAATGTAATTTTGATTACTGCCACAATTTCACAATTGCGGCTCTGATTCGGCGAACGGCTATTTTTTTCCGGCGCGTTTGACGTGGCGGCGGTCAACTTCGCGAAGCAGAATTTTGCGAAGCCGGATTTGCGTCGGCGTGACTTCGACCAATTCGTCTTCGGCGATGTATTCGAGTGCCTCTTCGAGCGTAAACGGGCGGGCGGGTTTGAGAATGACGTTTTTGTCGTGGCCGGTTGCCCGCATGTTGGTCAGTTTTTTTTCCTTCGTGGGGTTGACGTCCATGTCCTCATTCCGGGCATTCTCGCCGACGATCATGCCCTCATACACCATGTCGCCGGGTGAAACAAACGGTGCCGAACGCTGTTGCAAACCGTCGAGTGCATAAGCCGTGATGCGTCCCGTCGCCAGCGAGACCAACACGCCGTTGTCACGACCGGGAATCGCATCTTCGCGTGGTTTGTACGCTTCGAAGCGGTGATTGATGATCGCGTTACCTTGTGTGGCGGTCAACAATCGGGTTCGCAAGCCGATCAGCCCGCGAGCAGGAATCGAAAACCGCAGCAAAATCATGTCGCCGCGATGTCCCATTTCGAGCAACAACCCGCGACGCTGTCCGACCATCTCAATGACCGTGCCGCTTTTGTCGTCCGGCACTTCGACGGTCAGCGTCTCAAACGGCTCTTCAATGACGCCGTTGTTGTCGCGGTAAATGACCTCCGGCTTGCCGACGGACAGCTCGTAAGACTCGCGCCGCATCGTTTCGATCAGCACCGACAAATGCAACACGCCGCGACCGGATACCGAAAAATTGTCGCTGCCGTCAATCGCTTCGACCCGCAGTGCAACATTGCGTTCCAGCTCGCGCGTGAGGCGTTCGCGCAGGTGGCGGCTGGTGACATACTTGCCTTCCCGACCGGCGAAAGGCGAATTGTTGATGCTGAACGTCATGCGCAACGTCGGTTCATCGACATGAATTCGCGGCAAAGCACGGGGCAGTTGCGGCGAACAGATCGTGTCGCCGATTTCAATGTCAGGCAACCCGACCACCGCCGCAATGTCGCCGGCGTCAACCTCATGCACTTCGGTGCGGCCCAGCTTGTCGAAGGTGTATAGCATCGCGACTTTGCCGGCTGTGATTTTGTCGCCGGTTTGCATGAGAACGACGTTTTGCCCCTTGCGAATACTGCCCGCCTGAACGCGTCCAACGGCAATGCGCCCGACGAATTCCGACCAGTCGATGGTCGTCACGAGCATCTGTGTCGGCTCGCCGATGTCAACCACCGGGCCGGGAATATTTTCGATCATCATATCGACCAGCGGGAGAATATTCTCGCCCGGCACATCAGGGTCATGCGTCGCAAAGCCGTTTTTTGTGCTTGCGAAAATATACGGGAACGTCGCCGTTTCGTCGTCGGCACCGAGATTGACGAACAGGTCGAACATCTCGTTGACGACTTCCCGTGATCGGGCGTCTTTGCGATCGATTTTGTTGATAACGACAATCGGTCGCAACCCGACTTCAAGTGCCTTGCTGAGAACGAATCGCGTTTGCGGCATCGGACCTTCGGCGGCATCGACCAACACGAGACAACCATCGGCCATGCGGAGAACTCGCTCGACCTCGCCGCCGAAATCGGCGTGACCCGGCGTGTCGATGATGTTGATTTTGACGCCCTTGTACGGAATGGCGATGTTTTTTGCGAGAATCGTGATGCCGCGTTCGCGTTCGAGATCATTGGAGTCGAGAATTTGCTCGCCTGCGAGTTGCGACGAACGAAACTGCCCGCTTTGCCTCAAAAGGCAATCGACGAGCGTCGTTTTTCCGTGGTCAACATGCGCGATAATGGCAATGTTACGTAAATCGTTTCGGCGTTCCGGCATCGGGTATCCCGTCAGGTGAGGTAAGCAATATCCAAAGGGTAATAATGTACCACAATTCGGGGATAAGGGAAGTGGGAAGAAAATTCACGGAAACGCAGGTTTTTACTTTAAGCCGGAAAGGTATTCAACAACTGCCGTATTCCCGTTTTCCTTTGCAATGTCCAGCGGAGTATTGCCAACCTTATCTTTTGCATTGACATTCGCCCCTTGGTTGACAAGAAATTTTGTGACATCGACATTCACATTGTATGCCGCTGCCACATCAAGTGGGGTATGGCCATCACCGGTTTGGGCGTTAATATCCGCCCCTTGGGAAATGAGGTATCCGGCAACTTCAACGTTATTTCCAGAGTAGGCAAAACAATGGAGCGGCGTCCAGTTGTCATCGTTTTTCGCGTTAACGTCAATTCCTTCACGAACGAAAAATTTGACGACATCAACGTTCGCATTATATTGAGCCGCCGTATGGAGCGGGGTATTGCCGTTGTCGTTTTTCACAAAGACATCCGCCCCTTCGGAAACGAGAAATTTGGCAACCTCGTCGTTGACGTTGAGTGCCGCCGATTGGAGAGGAGTGTAGCCTTCATTGTTTTTCGCGTTGACATCCGCTCCCTGGGAAACAAGAAACCCGGCGATTTCAACATTCCTGTTCAAGTATGCCGCGCAATGGAGCGGAGAAAATCCATTTACGGCTTTCGCGTGAACATCCGCTCCTTTGGAAACAAGAAACTTGACGATCGCGACATTCTCATTTTCCTGTGCCGCCCAGTGGAGCGGGGTAAGCCCTTTCGCGTCTTTCGCATGAATATCCGCTCCTTCGGAAATGAGAAATTTGGCTGATTCAACGCTCGTGGTGAGTGCCGCGAAATGGAGCGGAGTCTCATGATCCTTGTTTTTCGCGTTAATATCAACCCCTCCGGAAAAGAGGAATTGGGCAATTTCAATGTTCTCATTACGTGCCGCGCCATGGAACGGAGTATTGTGGTCATTGTCTCTTGCATGAACATCCACTCCATTTGAAACGAAATATTTGACAACTTCATCGGTGGGATTAAAACGCGCCGCCCAATGAAGCGGGGTTTTGCCGAAACCGTCTTTCGCATGAATATCCGCTCCTTCAGAAACGAGAAATGTGACGACTTCAAGATTTCCTCCCATTGCCGCCGCATGTAACACAGACATACCGGCATCGACTTGCATATTGACTTCCGCTCCCGTGGAAACGAGGAATTTGACAACTTCGATATTCCCCAGGTACGCCGCCGTGTAGAGCGGGGTACCGCCATAGATGTTTTTCGCATTGACATCCGCTCCCTGGGCAACGAGAAACTTGACAATGGTTATACTTTCATCGCGTTCAAGTGCTTGATGAAGCAATGTCTTGCCGTAACGATCCACCGCATTGACATCACTTCCATATTCCTCGCAAAACTTGTCGATTTCCGCTTGCTCTTCGGCGGTGAACGGTGGTTCGTTTTCCGCAAATGCAACACGGCCTGATCCAACGGCTGCCAACAAAATCACAAGTTCGACGATCATTATCCCACACGGTTTCCAACCGTTGATGTCATTGAAAAACCAGGTAGTCATGGTTGTTGCCTTATGTGGTTTATGGTATTTTTTGTGCATGTACGTGTGACAATAGAACCGAATCTACGATTGCACTATACCACAAGAGGCTCAAGGTTCGCAAGGCTATAGAATGATGACAGTCCCCGATCACCTGTTCGGGGACTTTACTCAGTTTTCAGATGCGGAGTTACAGAAAAAAATAGCAACTATTCCCATTCTTTTCGCACCACGAAGGGCACGAAGAACACAGAGAAATCGATATTCAATAATAACTCTCTGCGCTCTTTGCGGCCTCTGCGAGAAATATAAACGCATCGAAAACCATAAATTTGGTACATCTCCCATATTTTACACCAAGGTTTTCGCCAAAAAATAATCGGACAGGATTTACAAGTTCATTTTTTCTGACAGGATTAACAAGATTTTCAGGATGAAAGGATATTCCTTAGTCCCTCTATCCTAATAATCCTGTAAATCCT
>Ga0082212_10010880_pt1 | contig 11587 bp, 8 predicted proteins | sample TergutNt197P3_FD_71548 | JGI IMG/M metagenome (GOLD analysis project Ga0082212, IMG submission 71548) | Neocapritermes taracua P3 segment gut microbial communities from Petit-Saut dam, French Guiana - Nt197 P3 | ecosystem: Host-associated > Arthropoda: Insects > Digestive system > Gut ... | reverse complement strand
TAAACCACTTACACTATCTGAAAAATGGACGATTGACTCCCAAACTCCCCAGACCGCACCAAAGGAAGCGGCGATGGACGCGATAGACTGCAAACATATTTTTAATGTCTTTTTCAACGTGTAAGTACACTCCTATATTTTTTATCAATAGGCAAATGCCCATTGCAACAACCACTTCTTTGCGGTTGAACACTTCCACATCTTTATATTATAACACACTACAAAATTTTTTTCAAGCGTTATTCCTGAACTTCTCAGAAATTTTTCCGAGAATCTTCCACATACAATGTATTGTACAACCACGAATCGCATATCCATATATACAGGACAACCCATCTACAGGAGGATATGCCGCCATGAATAACTACCGCCCAATCCACACACTCACCCAACTTCAAGACTATCTCACCAACGCAACCCATGTAGCCTTCGACTTTGAAACCGCTCCTCTCGACAAATACAGAACCGCCGACAAAGCGGCTCTCGATGCACATAAATCTCACATCGTAGGAATCAGCTTTTCCGTAACCGAAGGCGATGCAATCTACCTCCCGCTGACTCACCGAGTCGGCGAAAACGCATCCGACCCCGAAGGCATATGGGATTACTTGGCGGGATTCTTCACTAACCCCGAAATCGTGAAAATCGCTCACAATCTCGCTTTCGAGTCGCAGTTTCTCTACGCACGAGGCATCGTAGTACAAGAGCCGTGTTACGACACGATTGCCGCCGCACAACTTTCATATAAGGGCGAAAAATCACTCCGTCAACTTAACGAGTGCGGCTTAAAAACGCTCGTGTCAGAATTCTTCAATGAAACGCTCCCAAGCTACGAAAAAACAGTCGGAGATTTGAATTTCGATGAACTCGACCCCGCCGCCGAAAAAACAATTCACTACGCTTGTGCCGATGCGGATTATTCCCTGCGGCTCTACAACACGCTGAATAAAACTTTCGATATGCTCCACCCGAAACACCGATTTATCACCGAGAAAATCGAATCGCCGACTGCCGTGTATGTAGGCATTATGCGATATAACGGACTGCCAATTGATATTGAACTCATTCGCGAGAAACGCAAAGAGGCTGTTTTGAAAATCGGGCAACTCAAGCACGAAATCGCCTTTATAATCGGCGATGTTCCGATTGGTGCGAATGCAAGCACGGCGGCTTTTCGGAAGTTTCTGTATGAGGAATGTGGTCTCCCGAAAGTCAAAACCACGGCAAAAGAGCAGGATTCCCTCGATGACGAAACGATTATTCTGCTCAAGGAGTGGTGTGCGACAAACAAGCCAAACTTAGTCGCTCTTTTCGATTACGTTCAAGAATACCGCAAATGGCAGAAAGTGAAATCTACTTACATTGACGGCTATATGAAACATATCAACCCTGCCACTGGCAGACTGCACCCCGATTTGTTGCCGTTGGCTACCGATACAGGGCGGTTCGCCTCGAAGAATCCGAATTGTCAAAATATGCCCCGCTTTGGCACGGACATTCTCGGTGTGCGAAACTTCATCACCACTCCCGAGGGAAAATTGCTGTTAGCTCTTGACTTCTCACAAATCGAACTGCGAGTCGGGGCGTTCTACTGCAAGGATGAAAAAATGCTCCAAACCTATCGGAACGGCGGGGACATACACGCACTCACGACTGCGGTCATCTACAAAATCCCGCTTGAAGAGGCAATGGATAAAAACCATCCGCAGTATAAGGAACGCAGAACCATTGCCAAGAATTGTAATTTTGGGACGTTTTTCGGATTATTCGGCAAAGGATTACAACGCACTTTGAAATTCAAAGCGGGGTTGGAAGTCAGTCTCGCCGAGTGCGAAACGATTATCCGCAATCTGAAACTCGGTTACCCTCGGCTTTCCCGATGGCAAGAGGAAATTAAAAAACGTGCCTCATTCCGTAAATACACCGAGACGTGGCTCGGTCGGCGGCGGCTGATTCCCGAAATTTCCTCACCTAATTGGAGCGTGAAGTCTTTTGCAGAGCGGGTTGCGATGAACACTCCGATTCAAGGAACTGCCGCCGATATACTTAAACTTGCTCTCGGGCGGATTCTTGTGGGACTTCCCGAACGACCGTGGTTGAAACCGTTGTTGCAGATTCACGATGAATTGGTTTTTGAAATCCACGCCGATAAAGTCAATGAGGCGGCAGTATTTATAAAGGAGTGCATGGAGGCACAGCCGTTTCCCGAATTCCCGATTCCAATAATCGCCGAAAGCTCGGCGGGGAGACGATTCGGTGAAATGAAAGAATTGCAATAATCGACAATATACCACACACCGTAGAGCAATCTGCGGTGTTTTCTTTTTGCGTAAAATCACGGACAAATTCTATTTTTACTGATATTTCGCTCATTTCACGCATATTCTTTATTAAAACAAGTCGAAAACGAGCAAAAATATCATGTTTTTTGCTCAAAAATCGCTCGAAAACGGAGGTTTTGTTAATGTCTGATTTTACGCTACAGGGGCTTGGGATTTCTGCAGAAGAATTTTTAAGTTCGATGTTCGCACCACATGAAATTGTCCGACTTCGTGTGTTCAGCGACCGCTCTGACACCGATTTCACAGGGCAGAAGTTAGAAGTAGAACAAGCGAAGTTTTCAAATATAATAGACACTCTGCACAGGCATAACGCTGAGAACCGTGGTGTCTTTTTCGCAGTCAACCACGGCGGTCACACCGATGCGGAGATTGACCGCATAAACGCTCAGTTTGCGGAAATTGACAATTTGTCGCTTGAGGAGCAGTTGGCAAAAATCAAGGACTTCCCGCTCCCGCCGTCTTTGGTCATCAAAACCCGCAAATCCCTGCATTGCTACTGGCTCATGAAAAACGCAGAAGTCGGGCGATTTCGTCACATTCAAAGGCAGTTAGTCGCACACTTCGGAGCTGACCCCGCCTGTGTCAACGAGTCGAGAGTTTTACGACTCCCCGAATTTAATCATTGCAAACAAGAGCCAATTATGGTCGAGTGCATCAAGTTTAATCCCGAATTGCGATACACACAGGAGCAGTTGTCAGAGCAACTTCCGAGTGTTCCCGAAGAGGTGACTGCCGCAACAAAATCTGCTCATTCCACAAAAGCGGGAATGCAAGGAGTGCAGAAAGGCTTAATTCTCATCGGACGTAATTGTGACTTTTTCAAGTATTGCAAACGCAACGCAAAGTCGCTCCCCGAACCTCAATGGCACGCCATGATTACCAACTTGGCGGTGTTTGAGGGCGGCGTTGAGGCGATTCATTCGATTTCAAAACCGTACCCCGATTACACTTTCGAGGCTACGCAAAAGAAAATCGAAACCTTCTACAAATCGGGAACACGACCTATGACGTGTCAAGCAATCGCCGAGCGTGGATACAAATGCCCGAAACTCGACTCATGCGGCGGGAAATGCAAAAGCCCTGCGGGATTGGCGTTTTTCGCAATGGATATCAGTGAAATCCGCAAGTGGCTTGAAAAGACGAAAACCGCCACCAATACGCTCGACAATGTGGTGATTGCCCGACAGTTTATCAACGATTATGCGTACAACATAGACACAGGGCTTGCTCATGCGTTGATTACTTCCGAGATTAAGACAAAGTTTGCTTTCAAAGCCAACGACTTAGAACCGCTCATCGCTTTTCACAAGGATATTTACAAAGCCTTTCTCGAAACTCATCAAGTGAAATTTGACAGAGCGGGCGATGAACTTCCGCAGTGGTACGAATTCACCGACAAGGGCAGAATCCGCTTTATGCCGAGTGTTCTTGCTAATTATTGCGTTGAACATGAAAAAGTTTTTTATTGCGGTGATAATTACTATTTTTATCAAAACGGCGTATACGTTCAACGAGATGACATGGCGGCACAACAGCGAATCCGACATCATATGGCGATTGACAAGCATAAAACATACGCTCAAATTAACGATGCCGAGCGGCAGTGGCGGATTGAAATTTGTAAAACCGTGCGGGAAATTAACGTCAACCATTACATTATGAATTTCAAGAATGGGTTGTATTACGTTCACGCCGATGAACTCAAGGAGCATAATCCCGATGTTTTATCCACGATTCAGCTTAACGCCAATTACGGCGGCTCTGAAAAAGCGAACTGTCCTGTTTTCTTGAAATATCTTGACGATGTCCTCCCGAAAACCGAACACGACCTCGTGCAAGAAATGCTTGGTTACATAATGATTGCAGTGAGCAAGGCACAAAAGGCTTTTCTGCTTGTTGGCAAAAAAGACAGTGGAAAGTCGACCATGCTCTATCTCATCAATACGCTACTCGGCGAGGATAATTATTCCACGCTCACATGGCAGAACCTTGACGAGCGATTTACAACATTTCAACTATTCGGAAAGTTAGCGAATGTGTTCGCCGATTTGCCGTCACAAGCATTGCGGGACACTGGAAATTTTAAGGCAATAACTGGCGAAGATTGTATTATGATAGAGTCCAAGCACAAGAACGGATTTTCATATAAGCCGTTCTGCACATTGGTGTTCTCGTGCAACAAAATCCCCCGCAACTATAACGACCGTTCCGATGCGTTTTTCGGCAGACTGATTCTTCTGCGTTTCGGCAACACAATCCCTGTCGAGAAACAAGACCGTGGTCTTAAAGAAAAACTGCTCGGTGAAATTGATTCGATTATGGCATGGAGTTTAATCGGGCTTAAGCGGCTGATGGCTAACAATTGGGTGTTCAGCGAAACCGAGCGTACCGATGCAGAAATCAAGCAGTACATGACCGAAAGCTCCGCCGTGATGACCTTCGTTGAAGAGTTTTGTGTTCTTGACGAAAAAGCACATTACCCCCGTGAGGACTTGTTCAACGTGTTCAAGGAGCATAATCCGTCTTCCAAGACTTCTCAAATTGCGTTCAACGGTGAACTTGAAGAACGCTATAACGTCAAACGAGTGAGCATTTCCAACCGCAAGTCGTGGCGTGGCATCCGACTTGCATGACCGACTTATTTCCGACTTTAGCCCAAGAATTTGGCTCAGTGACAGCGTTTTTACCGACTTTCCGACTTTTCCAACTTATTATATATAAAACTTTCTCGGAAAGAAAATAGGTAGTCTAATACAATTAGAAGAATAAAAATAATAGGTAAGTCGGTAAAGTCGGTAATTTCCCCGCAGAAAGATGAGGTTTTTATGAACGAATATATCCCGCTCAAACCGCTTAAACCCTGCAAATATTCGGGTTGCCCCGAGACTACTCGGGACGGCAGATACTGTGAATTTCACAAGACTGTCGTTTCCCGCCAGTACGACCGCACTCACCGAGACCCTCGGCGATATGATTACCGTTGGCGTAAGATTCGCAACTTGTACATCGCCAAGCATCCGCTTTGCGAGTCATGCCTTGAGCGTGGATTCCACGTTCCCGCCGATGAAGTCCATCACATAGTTTCACTTGATGACGGCGGCACTCATGCCGAAGATAATCTTCGCTCTTTGTGTCAATCCTGTCACACCAAGACTCGGTACTCAGATTGAGTACCCAACGTAAATATTATTTACTTCGATGCCTCCCTGCCGACTTCGGCAAGGGGGGTATCAATCTCCACAGCTTAACGTATATCACCGGCACGGGGTTGCGTGTACCCGCCCTGCATATTCAAGATTATTTTACAAGCCTATGAACCTACTGTTCATGGGCTTTTCTCGTATCTGAACTTGAATTGAGGCGAAAATAATTCATAACCTCAGCTTAATTCAAGTATTTCCATTCGCAGAAGTCTAATTTTTACAGGGATTTTGGGGTAAAAGACCGAGAAATCGCAAAAGGCGGACAAGCAGGGTAGCGAAAAAAGTCAAGCGGACAGGGAATATTGCGAAAACGGGGAGCGTATAAATGCAACAAGAGAAAATTTCAAGAACAGGGGGGAGCATCATGCCGAACGGTCACGGAGGGGCAAGAAAAAACGCAGGGCGAAAACCAAAGCCTCTTGCGGAGCGGATTGCCTCGCAAAATAAGAACAGTCGACCCTTGAAAAAAGTTGAGTTTGCGGGAGAGCCAAGCAAGTCTTCGGCGGATTCAAGAACCCCGCCCGATTTTCTGCTATACAAAAACAGGAACGTCGAGGGCGTTCCGCTCCCTGTGGAAATCTATACCGAAACAGTCGACTATCTCGAACCGAGCGGCTGTCTGCCGTTAATCCCCAAAGCGTTAATCAGCGATTACGTTATGGCGAAATATTACTTGTACTGTGCCCAAGATTTTTTGGCGAAACCCGAGGCACATATTGTCATCAAAACCGACACGAAAATTGGTGGAAACAGCAAAGAATATCCGCAGTACAAGGTTTCGGAATTCACCGAGTCGGTAATCAAACTGCATAAACACGCCGCCGCCTGTTGGCAACCAATATGGGACATTGTGTCCCGCAACTCCGAGCGGCTGATTGATAATCCCGAGGAGGATATGATTGGATATTTTATTACTGGCAGAATGCGGAAAGGTACATGAATTTATGAACAATCTCGATATGCGAAAAATCCCTGTCGAAAAGCTGAATCCCGCCGAGTATAATCCACGAATTGACCTGCAAGCGGGTGACCCCGTCTACGAAAAACTGCTCCGCTCGGTGGAAGAATTCGGCTATGTTGACCCGCTCATTTGGAATGAACGCACGGGCAATTTAGTCGGCGGGCATCAGCGTTTGAAAATCCTCGTTCACCTCGGCTACACCGAAATCGACTGCATTGTTGTTGACATTGACGAACCTCGTGAAAAAGCACTCAACATTGCTCTGAATAAAATTCAAGGCGATTGGGATTTGGATAAACTCAAGGTCTGCTTAGATGAGTTGGCGGATTTGGGTTTTGACAACGACCTTGTGGGGTTCGAGCCTGACGAAGTAGACAAACTCTATAATCGAAATGAGCGAGTGCAGGGCAAAGTCGATGAAGACGATTTCGATGCCGAAAAAGAAGTCGAGGCAATCGAAATTCCATTCACACAACTCGGCGATATTTGGCTAATCGGAAACCACCGACTTATGTGCGGCGATTCGACTTCAGAGGAAGATGTTTCCAAACTTATGGACGGGAAAAAGGCGAAAATGATATTCGTCGACCCGCCTTGGAACGTCGATTATGGTGGTGCGGCTCATCCGTCTTGGAAAAAGCGTTCAATCATAAACGACAAAATGTCGACCGATGATTTTTATAATTTTCTGCTTGCCGCATTCAAAAATATGGCGGCGGTTTCGGAGCAGGGATGCATGACCTATGCCGTGATGTCGGCTCAAGAATGGGGTTCGCTGATGAACGTAATGCGGGAGTGCGGGTATCATTGGAGCAGTACCATAATTTGGTACAAAAACTCCCCTGTGCTTTCCCGCAAAGATTACCACACAAAATACGAGCCGATTTGGTATGGGTGGCTATCGGGTGCGGCACGGCTGTGTCCGATGACCGAGGGTGACAAAGTCAGCCGTAATCAGTCGGATGTGTGGGAAATCCCCCGCCCGACTAAATCCCCCGAACATCCCACCATGAAACCCGTGGCGTTGGCGGGAAAAGCAATCGCCAATTCGAGTCGGGAGGGCGATATTATCCTCGATTTATTCGGCGGGAGCGGGACTACGCTCATCGCCGCAGAGCAGACCGAGCGAACGTCTTTCTTAATGGAGTTAGACCCAAAATATGCCGATTGCATCGTGAATAGGTATATAAAATTTAAGGACGGCGATGAGGGTGTTTTTCTGCTCCGTGACGGCGAGAAAATTCCGTGGGCAGATGTTCCGCAACCGCCGCAAGCGGAAGTTGAGGGCGAGTCATGATTTACGTCTGCTCCCCATATCGTGGCGATGTTGAAACAAACACTGAATTCGCCAAGCAATGTTGTCTTGAAGTAATCAAAGCGGGGAAAACGCCGTTCGCACCTCACTTATTTTTCACGCAGTTTCTGAATGATGATATTCCGCAAGAGAGAGAGCGGGGTATTTCATGTGGATTAGAAGTGCTTTCACTTTGCTCCGAAATATGGGTTTTCGGCGATAATATTTCTGATGGAATGTTAGCCGAAATCGAATACGCAGAACAACATGGAATTGTCGTGAAATATCAGTAGAAATCAATTTGAGTACAACTAATTTATCCAGTATCCGTGCGGTTTTAATGGACATCATTTGTCGTTGACTTACCGAAAAAACAGAGTTATAATGCTAATATAACGAGGGGCAAACCGCCCCCGAATATTAGGAGGATAACGATTATGAAAATCAATTACAATGTTCAAGGAAAAGCGAGAGGAAAACTCGTAAAAATCATCGCAGAGGCACTCAACCAAGAATCGACTTATCTCAAAGCACCGACTTACAATTACAAAATCGGTAACTTCATAATGACTAAAGACGGCGAGTTGGAATTCGACATCGTTGACGTAACCAAAGACGAAATTCAAACCGCAGTCGATGCCGCAAAAGCCGCAGGGTTTGAGGTTGCCAAAATAGACGGCGAACCCGTTCCCGAGGTTGAAAGCAACGGCGTTGATTCCCCCGAAACTGCCGCAGAAATCGAAGAAGGCGGGGACGATGGGGAAACCGCTCCGCAAACCGAGGACGGCGAAATTAGCGGGGACAACGGCGAACAAGGCGTTCTTTCAATAGCCTTCCCGCTTGAAGGCTTTACCCCACAAACCCTCGACAATCTCAACAAAATGGTAATCAGCAAAGCCCCGCTTATTAAGAAAGCACTCGGGCTTAATTCAGAGCATGAACTCCCCATTTCGCAAGACGAGGACAGCGTAGCATTCGCTTGGTTTTCGGCGAATGCAACTCCCGATGAAGTCAACGCATACTCGCAATTTATCTGCCAACTTTGTAAGACTGCACAGGCGAAACAACGTGTTACCGCAACCGCCTCTGAGAGTTTCGAGAATGAGAAATTTTCCATGCGGGTATGGCTTATCAGCCTCGGCTGTAAGGGTGAAGAATTCGCCTTTTTGAGAAAGCGGCTAATGCGGAATTTATCGGGCAACAGTGGCTTTCGATACGAGGATAAACAAACTCGCAATCCCCGAAGTGGGGGAATTAGTGAACCGAAACAAGTGGTGTCGGTGAGATTCACTGAGGATATACTTGATAAATTAGCTGAACTCGCAAGCCAAAGCAACATGAGTCGGAATCAGTTTATAGAAAGCGTTGTTTGCGAATATGTGCAGACAGAACTCCCCGCCGATTCCCCCGAAAGTGAATCTTTTGATGATTCAGAATAATAATTCCGCAACCGCTAAAATAATGCAATTGCCCCGCTCGGGGCTGTTGCTTGTACTACATATTATTCTACCACAAAATAATTATAATTTCAATAGCCTACGAATATTTTTTGAAAGGGGTTGTCCGCCGTGAATTCTATGTCATATGAGAACAGACTGCGAGCATATAAGCCGAGCCGATTCAAAGCCAAAGGCTCGGTATATAAAGAATCCTTCGCCGACAACGCCGTGTTTTTTATAAATCAACTCAAGCATACCACTGGCGAATGGAAGGGCAAAAATTTCGAGTTAATCGCTTAGCAAGAGCAAATAATCCGTGATTTATTCGGCATTGTGCGGCGATATGACGAGTGCCGCCAGTTTCGCAGAGCATACATTGAAATCCCCAAGAAGAACGGCAAAAGCGAACTTGCCGCCGCAGTCGCTCTACTACTGATGTGTACGGATTTGGAGCATAACGGAGCGGTTTTCGGTTGTGCGACTGACCGCCAACAAGCGAGTTTAGTTTTCGACGTCGCAGTCCAAATGGTGGAGCGACTTCCCGCAATATTCCGTCATGTTAAGATTATGCGAAGTCAAAAACGCATGATTTTCACTCCCCTTAATGCCTTTTATCAAGTGCTTTCGGCGGAGGCTTACACCAAAGACGGACTCAACGCTCACGGCATTATTTTCGATGAACTCCACGCTCAACCCGACCGCCGATTTTTCGATACAGTGACTTCGGGTTCGGGAATCGCCCGAGAGCAACCGCTTACTTTTATAATCACAACTGCGGGTTTCGAGCGGGATTCTATTTGTTATGAACTTCACAAAAAAGCAGAAGATGTTATTCGTGGAAAAATCATCGACCCGACTTTCTACCCCGTGATTTACGGTGCGGCTGAAGAAGACGATTGGACTTGCGAAAAGGTCTGGAAAAAAGCAAATCCGAGTTATGGAATCACAATTAAAAAAGACGGTTTCCGTGCCGAATTCGAGAACGCCAAGCTGAATCAGGTTGAGCAGAATAAATTCCGCAGACTGCATTTGAATCAGTGGGTGAAACAATCAGTGCGTTGGATGCCTATGGAATTATGGGATACGAGCGATGCCGAGTTAAACATTGAGGAACTCGCAGGGCGGAGTTGCTACGGCGGGTTGGATTTGTCCTCAAGCAATGATATGTCGGCATTTGTACTTGTTTTCCCACCCGATGATATTACCGATGAAGAGGGTATTTTTCACGTTCTGCCATTCTACTGGATTCCCGAATATGACATGAAAGCCCGCATTATCAAAGACAGAGTGCCTTACGATGAGTGGCACATGAAAGGCTTTCTTGAGGCTACCGAGGGTAATGTAATTAATTACAAATTTATTCAACAGAAAATCGGCGAACTTGACCAAATCTATAACATTAAGGAAATAGCCTACGACAGATGGGGAGCGGAAATGCTCGTGCAGTGTTTGACTGATGAGGGCATTTTCACCGAGCGTTTCGGAATGGGATATTCGTCCATGTCATCGCCCACAAAAGAAGTCATGCGATTAGTCAAGCAGAAAAGAATCGCTCACGGCGGTCACCCGATTTTGCGTTGGAATTTCGATAACATAGTCGTTCAGACGGACGAGGCGGGGAATATTAAGCCCGATAAAAAGCGGGCAACCGAGCGGATTGACGGTGCGGTGGCGATGATTATGGCTCTCGCCCGAGCGACTGGTTGCGAAACGCCCGCCTACGAAAACAATGGAATGTTGGTGCTTGATACGAACAATCCTAACGGGTATTATTACACTTGAAGTTGAAATATTGGGGGCAAGAATATGGGCTTATTTTCACGAAAACCAAAACAGAAAATCACCAATCGAATCGCCGAGGCGAACGCCTCTGTTCTCGGTTGCGGCGGGACGATTTCGGGAACATTCGTTGACGAAGATTCTGCCATGCAGACTTCGGCAGTTTATGCTTGTGTGAAGGTCATTGCCGAGTCCCTCGCAAGCCTACCGTTAAGCGTTTATCAGCGGGAGGAACGTGGTTCAAAACAAGCATTCGAGCATTCGCTGTATAACGTGTTGCACTATGCTCCCAATTCCGAAATGACCTCGTTTATTTATCGTGAAACGCTCATGAATCATCTGCTGATTTACGGAAATGCCTACTCGCAGATTATTCGTGACGGCGGCAGCAGAGTCGTTTCACTGCACCCGTTAATGCCCGACAGAATGAGGGTCTCTCGTGAGAACGGCAAGCTGGTTTATACCTACTGGATTAACCATGATGGACGCAATGATAGCGAACACCAAAGCGGATTAATCACATTTCCGAAAGAGAAAATTTTGCACATTCCCGGATTGGGTTTTGATGG
>Ga0082212_10010879_pt1 | contig 11587 bp, 7 predicted proteins | sample TergutNt197P3_FD_71548 | JGI IMG/M metagenome (GOLD analysis project Ga0082212, IMG submission 71548) | Neocapritermes taracua P3 segment gut microbial communities from Petit-Saut dam, French Guiana - Nt197 P3 | ecosystem: Host-associated > Arthropoda: Insects > Digestive system > Gut ... | reverse complement strand
AAACTGGGAAGAAATTAATGCTGACATGCAGCAGGGCTATTCATATTCAATAAAAAATGAAGCAGCCTCGGCATGTATAGTATGGAAAAAAGCTTGGAGAGCTATAGTTGAAGCCATGAATGCCGGCAATATTAGCACTATTGAAGACTTTGATGAAAATTTTACAGGCTTGCAGAATGTACTTATTTGGGCGTATGACTATGAGACGGAACTTGAAAATGCGACAGAGGTGGATATTTCCTTTGCCAAAGATAGAATTTCCTTCTGCACTGAATACATGGATCGCACATCAGATAATCTTGATTTTTTGAATATGAGAACTGCCATTGCCAATTCGTATTTTCGCTTGGGGATGATAAAAGAAGGAGAAAAAATATATAAGGCTATAACCATCGAAAACCCGGCTTGGGGATACGGTTGGCTCAAATGGGCGGAGGAGTACAGCATTTATGAGAAAAACAGAGATTACGGCAAGGCTATTGAGATACTCAAAAAAGCGCTCAAAGTTAAAGGTGTTAGCGAAAGAGTTGAGCTTAAATACCGGCTTCGGGAAATATACGAAGACGGCGGTATGCACGAAGAAGCAAGTTCGATCATCATTGATGAGTGGGATTATGGTATACCCTTGTCCAAAATCAATAATGTGGCAAGCGTTTTAAAAGAAGAGATGGAGACTACTGTAAGCAATATATTAGAATTGATTGTTAACCATGAGGATGCCGGAGAAGTTGGTCGAAATGACCCGTGTCCATGCGGAAGTGGAAAGAAATATAAGAAATGCTGTATGGAAATTTCAGACAAAACTTAGCAGAAAAAGTCGGGCTTTACCGCCGGAAATGAGATATGATGTAGGCACGAAGGAGTTCAGGGCTATGGGATGGATTGAAGATATTGGTAATGCTATCAGCTATATTGAAGACAACATAACCGAAACTCTGACGATAGAATCAATCGCGAAACAAGCAGCAGTATCGCCGTTCTATTTTCAGAGAGGATTTGCCATGCTTTGCGGTTTTACTGTCGGTGAGTACATCAGGCAGCGCAAACTTACACTTGCCGGCAGTGAGCTTATCGCAACTGACACAAAAATCATTGATATTGCGATCAAATATGGCTACGATTCGCCTGATAGCTTTACTAAAGCTTTCACCCGTTTCCATGGAGCAACCCCCACTGCAATTCGAAAAGACGGTGCGACCATTAGATCATTTGCTCCGTTAGAAATTAAATTTTCATTGAAAGGCGGGTGTATTATGGATTACAAAATTGTGGAAAAAGATTCATTCGCTGTTGTGGGCATATCAAGGATGTTCAAGTATGACAATTCATTTAAAGAAATTCCCCAGTTTTGGACAGAGCATTTTCAAACGGGAAAGGGCAAAATTATTTGCGGGACATATGGGGTGTGTATTGATGAGAGTATGGGGACGAACGAGTTTGAATACTTGATAGCCGACAATTATGTTCCCTCATCAGAAATATCCGATGGTTGCGTTACAAAAGTTATCCCTCAACATATATGGGCTGTTTTTGCCTGTAAGGGCGCTATGCCAAAAGCCCTTCAGGACGTCAACCGGAAGATTTATTCCGAGTGGCTGCCCAATTGCCGGGATTATGAAATCGCCGCAGGTTATAATATCGAAATGTACTCTAACCCCAACGATTATCCCGGCGGGACTGCAGACGAAAACTACTATAGTGAAATTTGGATCCCTGTAAAGAAAAAGTAGCGACTAAGGGCTGACGTTAGCTGCCATCCACACAAATCTAAACACATCATTATTCTTTGCGATGAGGTTGTGTTTCCAATATAACATTGATGATTATGATACTTGGCAGAGGATCGGCGTTACTAATACGGATACGATAAAAACGGAGTTTAGCACCCCCGATATGCTGGAGCAATACGGTGATGAATTTACTGCAGCCGCCATAGGGTTATTCCATAAAATACTTGGGGAAGAGCTGCTCGGTGATGCTGTCTATAGCAAAGATTTTATCTATGAGCTTTTCGATTCCGGCGGTAGTATGAATGTGGGTCTTTATATTCAGGACGATGGGGCACATAATACCTACACTGTTAGTGACCGTTGGTATGCAGAGAGTTTTGGCGCATTGATGGATAGCTATAAATTGTTTTCAAGAGAAATCTACCCTAACCATTTATTCCATCTCGTCCCTGGTAGTAAGTATGGTATTATGGACTATCAGGTTGTAGACTGGGGTGTCGATGCGGTCAGTAAAAATGAAACTGCTATCGTAGGCTGGATCGACTACGCTATCCTCCCCCGCCCAGATAACCATGATCCCTCCGCTCTTTGGGCCGGGAATACAGGAGAAGGCAGTGGAGATTGGGCAGGCTGGCTCGTGATGTCCCGTCAATTTGTTCTGGAGAAGCGGGAGGATGGTTATTGGTATTGCACAGGTCTTGGTACCGGTGGATACACTTTGCCGGAAAAGTATATAGAATAAATTTGGATCATATAAAGGATAAGCTGCTTGCGGGAGGATATCAATTTGGCAAAATTCGGAAAGGCATTCTGAGCTTTTTGTGGATGCTGCTCCAAATTCATAATCTATTTGAATGACATTTGGGCAATGTGTTGACATTGCCCAAAAAATTTGATATTATTATCTTAATGAAATTGCAAAGGAGATTTTACGATGGCAGGAGAAACGACAAATATCAATATCCGCATGGATAAATCCTTAAAAGAAAAAGCTGAAAGCCTTTTATCCGAATTGGGGATGAATATGACAACTGCATTTAATATCTTTTTGCGCCAAGCTGTAAGGCAGGGTAAGATACCTTTTGAAATCTCCTTGAACACGCCGAAAATTATTACTGATATTGAAGCAAGGAAAGAGCTTCAAGAAGCCTTTAAGGCTATGCAGGAAGATTCCGTTATTAACGGCACGGATAATTTGACAATGGATGAAATAGACGCTGAAATCGCAGCCTATAGACGTGAAAAGCGAGAAAAAGGTGCATCGCAATGATAAAGGTTGTTATCGATACAAATGTTCTCGTATCGGCGGCGCTCACATCATACGGAAACCCTGCCAAGATATTAAATTTGATTTCTGTTAATACTGAAATTCAAGTTTATTATTGCCCTGATATTATAAATGAATACAGAGAAGTGCTGTCACGACCACGCCTGAATATTAATGCTGAAAAGCAAACCCGTGCTATCAATGCGATTATGAGGACAGGAATACGGGTTGACCCGATTGCCAGTAATATCCCTTTACCTGATGAATCGGACCGCATTTTTTACGATACCACATGTGAAAGCAATGCAATCCTTATTACAGGAAATATTAAACACTATCCTGCAGAAGACTTTATTATGACCCCACGCAGATTTTTAGATATGTTAAATTCTGACGAATCCGGGTAGTAGTGAGGGAGAAATAAGTATGCAAAGCGAAGAGAGATACAAGAAATGCTGCATGGAAATTTCAGACAAAACTTAGCAGAAAAAGTCGGGCAACCCGCTTTAAAATGAGATAATATTAAAATGTATTCTAACCCCAACGATTATCCCGGCGGGACTCTCAACGAAAACTATTACAGTGAAATTTGGATCCCCGTAAAGAAAAAGTAATGACCAAGGGCTGACGTTAGCTGCCATCCAAACAAATCCGAACACATCATCATTCTTTGCGATGAGGTTGTGTTCGGATTTGTTGTTTTATTAGAAATAAGCCAATTCCGCAAGCAAATACACGCCAAAGAATAAAGTTAGTATTAGCCATATCGTAAATTACAATCTTGACAAATTATAAATTATGGGTTATAATGCCATTTAAAGTACCATAGAGAGTGCGAGTACGTGGAGGGTTTTTTAATGACTTTAAATTATCTGAGTCGAATTTCAGATGAAAAATTAAAATTATATTTACTTGCCAAAGGCGCCGTTCTGATTGAAGGGCCGAAATGGTGCGGGAAAACAAGCTCGGCTGAGGAATTAGCCGGAAGTATTTTGTATATGCAAGATCCGGACAGAGCCGCTATGAACAAAGCAACCGCGCAGTCAAAGCCCTCCTTGCTCTTGGAAGGTGAGACGCCGCGCTTGCTTGACGAATGGCAGGTAGCTCCCGAGTTGTGGAATGCCGTGCGTTTTGCCGTTGATAAACGCCGCGCAACCGGACAGTTCATTTTGACCGGCTCGGTCATCCCGACCCGAACTGACGATATGCATACGGGAACAGGGCGTATCGCCAGGATGAAAATGCGGACAATGTCCCTGTATGAAACGGGTGACTCAACCGGCGAAATATCACTTGGAACTCTTTTTGACGGGGAAACGGATGCAGACGGTAAATCAAATATTTCTGTTGAACAATACGCATTTTTGATAAATCGCGGGGGTTGGCCGGCTGTCGCTAAAGAAACGAATGAGAAAATTGCGCTTACCGTTGCCGCCGACTATGTTGATGCTGTCGCTAATGAAGATATTTCAAAGGCGGATGGCATTGAAAAGAATCCTGACCGCGCACGCGCATTACTGAGATCTATATCACGCAGTGTTTCCTGCGAAGCTAAAATTGTAACGCTGGTAAATGATTTGGCCGCCAATGACGAATCGCTGTCTCACGTAACTGTTGATATTTATCTAAAAGCATTGAACAAAATTTTTGTCATGGAGGATTTGCCTGCCTGGAGCGCAAAATTGCGTTCAAAGACAGCGATGCGAACTACGGCAAAACGGCATTTTACCGACCCCTCCATTGCGGCTGCTTCTTTACGGGCAACGCCAAAAAGACTGCTGTCTGATTTCAATACTTTTGGTTTGCTGTTTGAATCATTATGTATTCGGGATTTGCGGATCTATGCCGAGAGCATTGATGGCAGTGTATATCATTACCGTGATAAAAGCGGACTGGAAATTGATGCAATTGTTCAACTTGCCGACGGACGGTGGGGTGCTATCGAGATAAAACTTGGCGCAGGCGAAGTGGACAAGGCCTGTGATAATCTCCTCAGGCTGAAACAGATCGTTGATACTGATAAAATGAACGAGCCGTCTTTTCTTTTAGTTCTCACCGGAACGGAATATGCTTTTCAAATGAAAAACGGCATCTGGATCGTACCTCTTGGCTGCCTGAAAAATTGACGCTATTGTTCTGCTTTGTCTGCAAGGATCCCATATAATCACCAAGGCTCTTGATGGGATTCCGCATTGTCCGTTACCTCTAAAACGAATCATTAGTAGCTTACGAACTCGTTTCGTAAATAAAAAACAAGAATTTTGTTCAATAGTTTTCGCGAAGCGAAAAGTTACCCGCATTCTGATTTCTGAATACTGAATCCTGAATACTTGCGGTCGAAGACCGCCTTAGTACCTATGAGACACAAAACAAGAAAACATCTTAAAACTTAAATCTTACATCATAAATCTTGCGGTCGAAGACCGCTTTAGGGGGGATGAATTTGAACTCAAACGAAATCGTATTTATTGACGCCGAGGTTGACCCAAGCGGTAAAAGGGTTTTGGATATTGGCGCAGTAAAAGAGAATGGGGTTGAGTTTCATTCCAATTCAACGGCTGCATTTGCTGATTTTTTGCGCGGCAGCAAATATGTTTGCGGACACAATATACTTAGGCACGACTTAAAATACCTGGGCCAAGAAATATCTGAAGCGAATGTGGAATTGTTTATTGATACCTTATATTTATCCCCGCTGCTTTTCCCCAAAAAGCCCTACCACCACTTGGTAAAAGACGACAAATTATATACAGATGAGCTTAGTAATCCGCTTAGTGATGCCAAAAAAGCCCGTGACTTGTTTTACGATGAGATTTCCGCTTTCAAAAGCCTAAAGCAGCAAATGCAGCAGATTTATTTCAGCTTATTAAGTGATAAAATCGAATTTCAACATTTCTTTGCCTATATTGGCCTTGGGGATAAGGTAAAGGATCCTGGCTCTCAAATCCGGGAAATATTTGCGGGCAGGATATGTGATAATGCCCGTATTGAGAAGATGATGGAAAAATATCCCATTGAGCTTGCCTATGCCCTGGCTTTGATCAGCATCATAGAGTATGATTCCATAACCCCTCCCTGGGTACTGAAAAACTTTCCGCGCACAGAAAATGTTATCCGCTCTTTACGAAGTAAGAAGTGCCCTTCTTGCTTGTACTGCGATGAATCGCTTGACGTGACTTTAGCGTTAAAGCGTTTTTTCCATTATGACGGATTTAGAACTTATGACGGGGCGCCGCTTCAACGGTCTGCGGTAAAAGCCGCTGTAAACGGCGAGTCAATACTTGCGGTTTTTCCAACCGGAGGAGGTAAATCAATTGCTTTCCAATTGCCCGCCCTGATGGCCGGATCCAGCGAAAGGGGTTTGACTGTAGTGATTTCGCCGCTGCAGTCATTGATGAAAGATCAGACTGATAATCTGGAAAGTCAGCACAATATAACCGAAGCGGTAACGATCAACGCTTCTCTTGACCCGCTTGACCGCGCTAAAGCTTTTGAGCGGGTAGAGGACGGTTTGGCCAGTATTTTATATATTTCTCCGGAATCCCTGCGCTCAAAATCCATTGAGAGCCTTTTATTAAATAGAAATATAGTCAGATTCGTGATTGACGAAGCGCATTGCTTTTCTGCTTGGGGGCAGGATTTCCGGGTCGACTATTTGTATATCGGCGATTTTATCAGAAATCTACAGGAGATAAAAGAGATGCCGCATAATATCCCCGTTTCCTGTTTTACGGCTACGGCAAAACAGAAGGTAATTGAAGATATTAAAGCATATTTCAGAAATAATTTATCAGTTGAACTTGAAGTGTTTAGGGCAAGCGCCGCCCGGGCAAATTTGAGCTACCATATATTTACGGAGGATGGCCGGGAAGATAAAAACCTTAAGCTGCAGCAGTTACTAGCCGATAACGATTGCCCTACGATCATCTACGTTTCGCGCACAAGGCGAACAGAGCAGCTGGCGGCAATGCTGGTCGAGAAGGGGTTTTTGGCCAAAGCGTATCATGGGCAAATGGATAAACAGATCCGGGTGGCAAATCAGGATGCCTTTATGAACGGAGAAGTGAGAATCATTGTCGCGACAACCGCCTTTGGAATGGGTGTGGACAAAAAGAATGTCGGGATGGTCATCCACTACGATATTTCCGATTCCCTGGAAAATTATGTGCAGGAAGCCGGACGCGCCGGGCGCGATGAAAATATCCAGGCAGACTGTTATGTGCTGTTTTCCGATGAAGACTTGAATAAGCATTTTAATTTATTGAATCAGACCAAGTTATCTCAAAAAGAGATCGGACAGGTTTGGCAAGCCTTAAAAGAGCTGACAAGAACCAGGGCGTCAGTATCCCAATCCGCGCTGGAAATCGCCAGGGTGTCCGGTTGGGACGACTCCATAAGAGATATGGAAACCAGGATAAAAACAGCCGTCAATGCCTTGGAACAGTCCGGCTTTGTCAAACGCGGCCAAAACATGCCCAGAATATTTGCCGACAGTATTTTGGTTAAAAATATGGAAGAAGCAAGAGCGAGGATAGATAACTCCGCCAGATTTGACGATTCTTCACGCGGACAGGCTATCCGCATTATCAGTAATTTGATTTCCGCCCGAAGTAAGACCAAAGGAAAGGATTCGGAAGGCGAAACCCGTGTTGATTATATCTCCGACAGGCTCGGTATTGTCAAAGAAGATGTCATTAGGGTCATCGGCCTTTTGCGTGAAGAAAAAATCCTTTCGGATGCCAAGGATTTGATTGCTTTTATCAAAAGGAGCGAAGGGAAGAATCGCTCAAAAGGGATTCTTGTTCACTTCAAGAAAATTGAGGATTTCTTATTCGGCTATCTTGAAGATGAAGAGAAAACTTACAATATCAAGGAAATGAACGAAGCCTTAGAGGCAAAATGTCCGGATACGTCCATAAATCAGCTTAATCCGGTATTGAATTATTTTTCAATTAAGCGTTTTCTCAAAAGAAAGCGGGAGTATAATAAAAACCATCTAACCCTGAAGCCATATGCCGCAATCAGCGAACTGCAGGCAAAAAGCGCCAAGCGGTGCGGGATTGCCGGATATATTATTGACTACTTATATGCCAAATCTTCCCACGAATCAGGCGCCGGGGATAATGAAGCGGCAGCAATCGAGTTTTCTGTGCTTGAACTTAAAGCAGAATATAACCGTAGTATATTGAATGAGAAGGCGGGGACGGATGAAATTGAGGATGCGCTTTATTTTTTGCTTAAAATCGGCGCCTTGAAAATCGAAGGCGGATTTTTGGTAATATACAATGCCATGCGGATCGAACGTCTGGAACGGAACAATAAAGCCCAATATAAAAAAGAGCATTTCGCAAAACTTGAGCAATATTATCTGAATAAACGGCAACAAATCCATATCGTAGGCGAATACGCCAAGCGTTTAGCTGACGATTATCGTGAAGCTATTGTTTTTGTTGACGATTATTTTATCATGGACTATGATCTGTTTCTCCACAAGTATTTCCGAGGCAGGTTGGAAGAAATCAGCCGGAATATAACTCCGAGGAAATTCAAGCAATTATTCGGCGAACTTTCACCCGCGCAGTTAGCCATAATAAAAGACCAGGAATCACCCTATATTGTTGTGGCGGCAGGGCCCGGAAGCGGCAAGACCAAATTGCTTAGCCATAAATTGGCGTCATTATATATGATGGAGGACGTTAAGCATGAGCAAATGCTTATGCTCACCTTTTCCAGGGCCGCTGTTACGGAGTTCAAATTGCGTTTGATGAGATTAATAGGAAACGCCGCTAATTTTATCCAGATCATGACCTTTCACTCCTATTGCTTTGACCTTCTCGGTAAAGTCGGCGATCTGGAAAAGGCAGATAAAATTATTGGAGAGACGGTTGAAAAAATCTATTCCGGTGAAGTTGATATAACCCGCCTGACAAAGACCGTTTTGGTCATTGATGAAGCGCAAGACATGAGCGCAGCCGAATATTTGCTGGTAAAAGCACTGATGGCTAAAAACAGCAATTTACGGGTCATTGCGGTCGGCGATGACGATCAAAACATCTATGAGTTTAGGGGGTCGAGTTCCGCTCACTTTGAATCATTTTTACAAGAGCCGGGAGCCAAAAAATACGAGCTTGTTGTTAATTACCGCAGCTGTGCCAATATTATAGATTTTGCCAATCAATTCCTGAAAACGATTTCACCCAGATTCAAAGCCATGCCTATAATGCCCCATATGGAAAAATATGGAAATATTAGTATTTGCAAGCTTAAATCAGATAATATTACAACTCCGGTTACAAACGCGGTGCTGGATCTAAAGCCCGCCGGGTCAAGTTGTATCGTTACCAGGACAAATGAGGAGGCTCTTAATATAATCGGCCGGCTGCAGCAAGAAGGCATAGCAGCGCGGCAAATCCAAGCGAATAATGACTTCAATTTATCCGATCTGGTTGAACTGCGGGATTTTATTGATGGCAGCAATCTTGATGAGGGAAGCTATACAATTAATGAGGAAAGCTGGCAAAAAGAAAAAGCCAAACTGATCAGGAAATATGAAGGCAGCAGCAATTTGCCGGGGGTGCTTAAGTTACTGAGGGATTTTGAAGAAACGCATAACTATACCAAATACAAAAGTGATCTCAAACAATTTATCCGCGAATCCAAACTTGAAGACTTTATTTCGACAAAGGATACGGCTATTTTTGTTTCCACGATCCATCAAACTAAAGGCAGAGAGTTTGATAATGTCTTTTTGGCGCTCAGCCGCTTCCCTAGAATGGACAATGAAACCAAACGGGCGATCTATGTTGCTCTGACCCGGGCAAAAGAGAATTTGCATATTTTTTATAATGGCAATTACTTCGATAATATCAATGTGGATAATATGAAGCGGTCACTGGACGATAATAATTATCCTCTCCCATCATTGATCTGTTTGCAACTGTCCCATAGGGATGTGAACTTGGATTATTTTGCTTTTCGCCAGATTGAGATAGGTTCTTTTATGAGCGGCAAAGAGCTTTCGATTCGGGATAAGGGCTGTTTTTGGGGCGACAAGCAGATCATCCGTTTTTCCAATAAATTTTGTGAGCAAATAGACACATTGAAAGCAAAGGGATATATTCCTCAAAAGGCATCTATCAGGCATATCGTTTTTTGGCGAGGAAAGGAAAAAGATCAAGAGATCAAAATCATTCTGCCTGATATTGAATTTGCGAAGCAAGAGCATGAGAATTTACTAAAAAACGAAAAAGCCAACCCCTTGCATTTTAGCGATTAAATGGTATAATCAAGACAAAGCAAAACTGGCGAGATGGGAAAGGCAAGGGATTTATATGAATGGATATGAGATTGAAAATATTAAAATTGCCGGCTTTAGGAGGTTGCTTTCCGTTGAGTTGCCAATGAAACCGTTCATGGTGTTGATTGGAGCCAATGGCGTAGGCAAAACGTCCGTTATAGATGCATTGTCACTTCTCTCCGCTTCGGCTTCGGGCAGTTTGAACAGCACACTGTCGCAATGGGGAGGCATCGCTAATCTGTTGACCCGCCAAAAGAGTCAGAATATATCTTTCCGAGTGGATATGAAGGTTCCAAATTATGAACCATATAATTATGAATTGTTGATTGAGCCAACTGCTTCCGGATATTTGATATCAAAGGAAATTCTTTCTCAGGACCGCGGGCAGCCCGCTCCGTTCCGGCACATTCAATCAGCGCACAACGATATACGCTACTTCGATACAGATAAAGAGAAACTACTCCGCCCTAGTTGGGAACACAACCCTTTTGAAACATCATTGGCGCAGGTACCCAAAATGTTCAATGAGCCTGAGGAATTGCGGCGAATCCTGGCTACCGCCAACCAATACCATGTGTTAGACGTAAGTAACCGTGCGCCTGTGAAAATGCCGCAGGCAATGAAGCCAGCTTATCTGCCCGGGGTTGATGGAGAAGATCTGGCGCCTTATTTATATTATCTCCGCGAGAGCGATTCGGATCGGTTCGAGGCGATTATCGATACGCTAAAAGCGGCTTTTCCTGATTTCGATATGCTTGGCTTTCCACCTGTCGCTGCCGGTATGCTTACCATGACATGGAATGACAATAAGTTCAAAAAACCAATCTATATACATGAACTCTCGGAAGGTATGCTTAGGTTTATTTGGCTCGTATCCTTGCTTCACAGCCCCCACCTTTCTATGATTACTATGATTGATGAGCCCGAGGTGAGTTTGCACCCGGAATTGCTGAGTTTGCTGGTCGATGTTATGCGGGAGACGTCTAAACGAACACAACTGGTAATCGCCACGCATTCGGACAGGCTTGTCCGCTTCCTACGCCCCGATGAAGTGGTCGTTATGAATATTGACGAGGCTGGGTGCGCGGATGCGGTGTGGGCAGACTCAATGGATTTGGAGGCATGGTTGTCTGAATACAGCCTTGACGAAGTGTGGCGGATGGGTAGGATGGGAGGCAGGGCATGAGAATCGTCATTCTATACCCAAGAACGAAAACATTTTCCATCACTGCGCCGGTCTTTTTGCCGCCAGGCGGCGCGGGAAAACCTTGAAAGGCAACAAGCATTCCTGCG
>Ga0082212_10010878_pt1 | contig 11587 bp, 11 predicted proteins | sample TergutNt197P3_FD_71548 | JGI IMG/M metagenome (GOLD analysis project Ga0082212, IMG submission 71548) | Neocapritermes taracua P3 segment gut microbial communities from Petit-Saut dam, French Guiana - Nt197 P3 | ecosystem: Host-associated > Arthropoda: Insects > Digestive system > Gut ... | reverse complement strand
AACTGCCGGAAAACTGGACGGCAGAGGATTTGTTTGAGCCGCATACATCCAAGCCGTACAATCCGCTGATAGCCGGAGCGTTTTTCCGTTCCGGGCAAATTGAGGCGTGGGGACGCGGTATAGAGAAGATAACCGAGTCATGCAGGTCATGGGGCAAGCCTGACCCGTTTTACCGTATTCGTTCAAACGAAGTGATGATTGGTTTCAATACCGAAACGCAGTACGGAGAAAAGTTCGGAGAAAAGTTCGGAGAAAATAATAGAATCAATGAAACGCAAATGAAAATAATGGAAATCATGCGTAAAAAACCGACTGTGAGCGCAAAAGTGATAGCGGAAGCAATCGGCATGACAGCGCGGGGTGTGGAAAAAAGTATAAACGAATTGAAAAAAGCGGGAATAATCGAGCGTGTCGGCGCGGCTAAGGGCGGACATTGGGTTGTGAAACATTTATAATTATTATTGAATTTATATAATCGATAAAAGTGTATCATTTTCTTTATTTTCCGCATAGTATTGAGCCTGTGCGTTCCACAGTTCGTAATATTTGCCGTTTTCATCGGCGATAAGCGTATCGTGACTGCCGCGCTGTATCAGTTCACCCTCGTGGAACACCGCTATATCGTCGCAGAACCGACATGATGATAAGCGGTGAGATATATATATCGCCGTTTTATCGCCCACTATTTCGTTAAATTTCGAGTATATTTCAAACTCCGCAATCGGGTCAAGTGCTGCTGTCGGTTCGTCCAGCACGATAAACGGCGCGTCTTTGTATAATGCCCGCGCAAGCGCGATTTTCTGCGCTTCCCCTCCTGATATTTCAACGCCGTTTTCTTCAAAATCTTTATATAACGCTGTTTCAAACCCGTTTTCCATTTTTTCAAACCTTTCAGAAAAACCTGCTTCGTTTAAATATTTTAACGCTCTGCCTTTATCATAGTTTACTGAAGCGGCTATATTCTGACCTAATGAGAACGAAAATAGTTTGAAATCCTGAAACACAACAGAAAATATCTCCATGTATTGTTTATAATTATATTTTTTGATATTTATTTTGTTGAGTGTTATTTCGCCGTCTGTCGGGTCATATAGACGGCAAAGCAGTTTTATCATTGTAGTTTTTCCGCTTCCGTTCATGCCGACGATTGCCATGCGTTTACCGATATTGAATTTCATTGACAGATTTTTAAGCACATAGTTTTCCGTGCCGGGATATTTGAAACTGACATTTTTAAATTCTATTTCATATTCGTTATCATCACGTTTTTCTACGCTCAATGTTCCTTGATGAAGTTTGTTCGGCATATCCATAAATTCAAGATATACGCCGAGAGCTTGATTGTTTGTCCTTAACCGTGTGAGTGATGACATAAAATTTGAAAACGCATCTATAAATTCGTTTATACTGCCGATATACTGAACGACACTACCTACTGCAAATATACCCAAAAGAGCTTTTAATCCAACGAAAACATATACCGTACTGCTGATTAATATTGACGCTATAGAAGCAAGATTTCCGTAAAATATTCCGTTTCTTGATATTGCGCTGACAGTCGGTTTCACTCCGTCAAGATACATTGCATTTTCTCTCATCAAAAAATCTTTCTGGTTATATATTCTTATATCTTTTCCCGCTTTATAAGTTCCGGCGTATTCGCTGAAATAATAATTGAAAAATCTGTTGAGTTTCATAAAACCGGAAACAAGCGTAAACATTTTTTTCGTTCCCGTCGCAGTCAGGTACATACCGAAAACTACGTTACCGATTATAACTAAAATCATAAGAGCGGAGAACGCATAAGAATTTACAAAACCTAAAAATCCGCCGTGAACCGTATCTGAAAACTGTATAAAAACGCTGTATGTTATCACAACCGCGAAAATAATTTTAAATAAGTTTGTGATAATAGATTCAGACGAATAAACAATGCTCCAAAGCCCGCCGCCGTTCATCATACGCATATCGTCTACTCTCTGCCTTTTCATGTGGATTTCGCGGTTTTCTACGTCCTCATAATCCATAGCAAGAATTTTTTCACTTAAAGTCATATCGTATTTTCTGCCGAATGAATCGCTCTTATATTCGATAAATTTATTTATGCCGTGAATAATCAGCCATATAATAAAATTTAATCCTATAGTCATGGAAACAAGAACGATTAACCTTCTCGAATCCCTGCCGCCCGCAAGCTCGTTTAAAATCATGCCGGACATATAAATATTTATAAACGGCGCGAACGCATTAAATATTGAGCGGATTATTTTTAACGTCAGAAAATACGGCTCTATTTTTGAGATTATATTCAGCCCGCGTTTTATCATCAATAAATCTGTTCTTAAATTTTTAAACATTTTCTGATTCCTCCCCGATATTATTTTTATAATAATGGCTCTGTATATCAAACATTTCTGCATATTTACCGTCTTTCTGCATAAGCTCGGCATGGCTTCCGGTTTCGATTATCTGCCCGTTCTCCAGAAAGAATATCCTGTCGCAGAACCGTGTGCTTGATAACCTGTGCGAGATATAGACTGCGGTTCTGCCGCTTGTCAGTTCGTCATATTTCTGATACATTTCACTTTCGGCAATCGGGTCAAGCGCGGCTGTCGGCTCGTCAAGCACTATTATTTTGCCGTCTTTATATAATGCGCGTGACAGCGCAAGTTTCTGCTTTTCACCGCCGGATAATTCGATTGCCTCTTCATCAAAACTCTTTAATAATGGTGTATCCGCGCCGTTTTTAAGCGACTTAACTTTTTCGCTTAATCCCGCAAGCTCTAAAACGTGAGCAATTTTATTCTTATTTATATTATCATCAAACTGCAAAGCTATATTTTTCGCGATTGATACCGGCATTAAATATATATCCTGAAATACTGCCGATAAAAGCGTGTAATATTCGTCCCTATTATATTCCTGTATATTTTTGCCGTCCGCTAATATTTCGCCGCTTGACGGACGGTACAGCCCACACATCAACTTTATGAGCGTCGTTTTTCCCGCGCCGTTTACGCCAACTATTGCGATTTTCTCGCCTTTGCTTATTTTAAAGTTCAAGTTTTCGATTGTATAACTATCACTTCCGGGGTATTTATAGCTTACGTTTTTAAACTCTATCTCACAAGTTTTGGCAGGTAAATCAATGCCTTTGCCTCTGTTAAATTTATCCGGCATATCAAGAAATTCACGCAGGTCACATAAATTCAGGCTTATAGATTTAAGCGAATTTATATTGCCGATAAAACTTGACAGCCAGCCTGAAAATCCGCCGATTATTCCGAAGTATAAAACAAAATCTTCGACAGGCATATTATAATTCAACATTCTGTAAATCAAATAGCCGTAAGCCAAGCCGTCGCGCATAAGCGATAAAAATAGAGAAGCTAAATCTGCGGAATATAAAAGTTTTTTTAGTTTTTTTACCCAGCTCAAGCGTTCGCGCAGCGTCGATTTAAATAAGTCTGTGAACCATTCCGAAATATTATATAATCTTATATCCTTAGCCCTTGAAAAATCGCCTGAACTGCGCTGAATATAACTCAGCTTGCGGTCAATCGGAGTCCAGTTGTCCCTATTCCTGTAATCCCATAAGTGCATCATTTTATATATAAAATAATTTCCGATAGTAGTCAACGACAGCAATACAGCAATAAGCGGGTTGAGCGTGAAAATAATTATGGCGTAAGATATAAAGCCCGTCAGGTTTGACAGCATATTTATTACCGTATTGACGATTGCCTGCGTTCCGCTGTCATCGTTGTTTATCGAATCAAACGCTTTTTGCTGTTTTGTCTGATTTTCGGGATTTTCGATAACATCATAATCCGCGTCAATAGTTTTTTCATTTACGAGAACCATATATTTCAGCCGGTTATAAGTGGCTTTCCACTGGATAGTGTTTTCAGTAATATTTTTCATAATGTTCAAGGCAAGCATAGCAAGTGAGAATATTAAAACATTCAGCAGCAATTCTTCGATGCTTCCGTTACGGGTAATTACAGACACAACGGCTCTTGAAAGATATATCCCAAGCAAAGGCGTAAGCACGTTTACAGGTATGCGGAGCAGACTTAAAAATATAGTCGTCTTGTCCCATTTCCAGATATTACCGAACGTAAATTTTAAATTTTGCAATACGCTGTACTGCGGTTTTTTCTTTTCTTCTTTTTTCTTTTTGTTTTTTTGTTCAGCCATAAATAAATCCCTCGTTTCATAAGTTTATTTCATACCCGGATTATAACATAATTCGTATAAAAAAAGTACATTCCGTGCATGAAATGCTTGTTTCAGTACACGAAATGCACCCATCATATTATTTTTAGTATAAATTTCATTCAATCGGCAATAAAATTTCTGTCGTGAACGCGCCGTCCTCGCTGTTGCGGTCTATATACCCGCCGTACTTTTCTACAGTCTTGTCTATACGCATAAGTCCGAACCCATGATTATCGCCTTTCCGCGAGAGAAATAAACTGCCGCTCTTTGATAACTTTTTACCCGGCGCGGTATTCGTGAATACCATATATAACTGCGTATTCTTCATGCCTATGAAAATCCTGATAAATTTTTCGCCGTCCGTAATACTCTCGCAAGCCTCTATCGCGTTGTCAAGCAGATTTCCGATGATTACGCACAAATCTATATCCGATATGCTCAAATTCTCCGGTACAGTCGCTTTTGCCGTTACATTTATATTTTTTGAATTGGCAAGTGATATTTTGCTGTTCAGTATCGCGTCTATCATTATATTACCCGTTTTGATTATCATGTCAACGCTTGTTAAATCCTCGTCAAGTCTGTCAAGATATTCGCTGACTTTTTCATGTTCGCTGAACGACATATACGCTTTCAGCGTTTGAATATGATTCTTATAATCGTGCCGCCAGCCGCGAACTTGCCGATACATATTTTCGACTTCAGCGTAATGCTTCTCTAAAAGGCTCGCCTGAAACGCCGCCATTTTTTTGTTTGCTCTACTCTGAAAAAACATAACACTCTCCTAACAATATTTTATGAACGCTTTATTTATATTTTTATATAATCCGCGTCCGAGCGGGATAATAGTGCCATTCGTTAATATAACTTCTTTTTTTGAGATTTTCCGGATATAGCGCAGTCCGGCAATAAATGAACGCGTACATTTAAAAAACCCGCCGCCAAGCTTTGCTTCTATCTCCGTGAGCGGCATTTTTATTTTATATTGCTCGACTTCTGTGTTTATGATTATATAATGCTGTGAAGATTCTACATATATAATATCGCGGAACGGAATAAATATATCTTCGCGGTTTATCGTAATAGTGAGGATTTGTTCGGATTCGCTTTCAAGATTTATCACAGCTTTGTCAAGCACTTCGAACAGTTTATCTTCTTTTACAGGTTTTATCAGATAATGCAGAGCCGAAACATCATAGCCTTCAGAAATAAAATCGACGAACCCTGTTATGAAAATGATTGTCAGCTTTTTGTCTGACTGCCTTATTTCTTTCGCAAGTTCCATGCCATTCTGACCGCTCATTTGTATATCTAATAAAAGTATATCAAAAGTTTTATTTTCGCTCCATGCAGCTTTGAAACTTTCCGCGCTGCCGAACATTTCAATCTTTGCATTTATACTATTGTCATCAGCCCATTTTCCTACAAGATTTTTTATATATTGAGCCAGTTCATGTTCATCATCGCAGACCGCTATTTTTATCTCCATGCCTATTATCCTCATACTAATCATTCCATACCATATAAAAATATTATATCATAATCAACCGTTTTTCCGCAACATTGAAAAAGTAAAATTTTTATTTTTCTGTTCAGGTAATCGTAATTAAAGCAAAATATTTTGAATTATAGTCCTGAAATTGAGAAAAATTAAATCAATTTCAGGACTATAATATATTATTTTACTTTTTTCTAAACATATCCAGCGCACCGGCAACCGCGTTGAAACCTTCCTCGCCGAGCGACTCCAAAGCGTCGTCATAGTTTATTTCTTCAATATCAGAGATTGTCTTTTTTATTTCTCCGGACATAGTTGCATCATTCATTTTGCCCCCGCCGTTATATTCCGTATCTCGCAATATTCGGTTTACTACTGATTCGATAAATTTTTCATCAATCCCTGCCGTGCGTTGCACATTCTGCGTTTCCCCGCAATTCTCATAGTGAAGCACGGCATTGACGATATACTGCGCCTTGCTGCGCCGTCCCTGCCTGTTTAATATATCGGCGACTTGAATATGCGAAGGGTCTGTCCGGCTGAATTGAATCGTGAACCTTGTTTCAGCCATTTTACCGCCCATAATCATCACCTTCTCACTTTTGACGCTTTATACAGCAGTTCGTATCCTTTTGCGTTTGCTGATATTTTATCAACAAATATCGGGGCGGATACTTTGCCCGACGCCTCGATTTGTTTTCTCAACAGAATAGAGCCGCCGCCGACAAACACCGTCCTGCCGGAACGTAAATCTATCGACCGTTCGCGGAGCTTACCGAACAGGTCGGATATAAATATCTGCGCGGTTTCCGAAACAATGCGCTTTACATCGTCGCCGTATTCATTCGGTTCGCCTTTTAAAATCGCGTCAATATCAAATTCGTCGAGTAGCATATCCAAATCAGAATTTATGCGCGCGGTTATCTGGTTATACAGTACAATAACCCCGTTTTCCAGCGTGTCGCAGACCGTCAAATCCGCCTGACCGCTCTTAATCATAAGGTAATCCGCCGTAAAACCGCCTATGTCTATTACCATGACTTTCGGGTATTCGTTTATACGGCTGAATACAGGCATAGCGGCGGCGAACGCCTGCGGGTATGCTACGGCTTCATTGATGAAGATTTCAAATTTTTTGCCGTGAAATTCGAACGCCTCAACTTCGCCGCGCATGAAATATTTTTCAAAGCGTTCGTATTGCGCCCCGTAATGCGCGGGCGGCAGTCCGCATAATAATTTTATCGGCATCGCCTCGGTTTCGTAACGCCCGGTATCTTCGATTTCAAACGCTATTGCGAACAGCGTGAGAATATAGAAACGGTCGTCCCCGGTTTTATCGCGCATATAGGGGATACGCTTGTCTGAAAGCGTGTAATATTTCCCCTTATATTTCAGAATATCCTCGCCGAATGGCGGCAGGGTATCACTTTCACGCAGTCCTGATGTGAAGATTCTACCCTCCGTTTTGATTTGTTTGTTTCCGTGGTCGATTGCTATTAACATTATAAAACAACTCCTTATACATTTTTTTATTTTTGTTATATACTTACTATATACTAATTTAATACGCATACTTCAACAAATTTTTAAAAAATAAAGAGAGAACCGAAGTTCTCTCCTTACGCATTTCATTGACGGCGTTATGAATGGTTTCCCCATGAATTTATTATCGCCGCCACTTGTTTCCGGCTTTCTTTGTTGCCAAAACGGTACACAGACAGCCACGCGGATAATTCACGTCCTTGATTATACGCCCGTTTGTTTAACGGTTCATCTTTTGCGCGTCTTTTCTCCAAACGGCGAAGATAGGAAGTTAAAATCTCCGCATTATAACAGGTTTTACAGATATACAAATTTTCAAATATATAAGATGTGCCGGCTCGTTCGCCGCATTCGGCGCAGAAACACGTCATTATACATCGCCTGCCATTTCAAGAAATTGCTGCTCCGTGAGAACCGGTATGCCAAGCTGTTTCGCTTTATCGAGCTTGCTGCCGGCTTTTTCGCCGCAAATCAAATAGTTGGTGTTCTTTGATACCGAATCTCCGGCTTTCGCGCCAAGCGATTCGATTTTCGCGTTGATTGTGTCCCTCGTAAAATGTACTAATTTACCGGTGACGACGACTGTGCGCCCCGCGAACGGATTATCTGCCGCCTCTGTGATTGTGGTTGTGCTTTTTTCAATGTTCATCATTTTCTGTAGTTCCTCCCATAAAAATCTATTATCTTCTATCTTAAACCATTTGTGGATATTCCGGTGCAGGACTTCTCCGAAATCATTTAATTGCGTGAAGTCAAACCCGTCGTCCACGGCGGTTTCAAGAGCGTTCAGGTCGCCGTTGAAATAACGGCTGAGTTCTTTGCTTGCGGTATTGCCAATCATCGCTATATCCATTGAAATTAAGTACCGCTCGAACGAGGTATTGCGGCTTTTTTGGATTGCGTCCCAGAGCCGCTGCCATGATTTTTCACCGAAACCGTCCATACGAATAATTTCCTCTTTGTATTCATTCAAACGGTAGATGTCTGTAAAGTCATGCAAAATTCCCATGCCGATGAATTTTTCCAGCGTTGCCTCCGACAATCTTTCTATATCCATCGCTTTTTTGCTCACAAAATGAACAAACTGCCGGAGCCGCTGCGTGGCGCAGTTCGGATTATCGCAATGAAGCGTCTCAGCCGCGCCGCTCGAATCTACCCGCACCGGAAATTCGCAGCACGGACATACAGAGGGAATCGTATATTTATCAAATCCACCCCGGTCAAGGTTTTCCTCGATGTGCGGAATAATCATGTTTCGTTTGCTCACGAGAATCCGGCAGCCTGAAGACAATTCCAATTCTTTGATGAACGTAAGATTGTGCAGGCTGGCTCTCGATACCTCGCAGCCATCGATTTCCACTGTGTCAAACACCGCCACGGGCGCAATCTCACCGGAGCGAGACGGCGTCCATTCGATTCCCTGAAAAATTGTTTCATAAAGCTCGTCCTCAAACTTGAAAGCGATGCCGTCTTTGTAATGATGCCCGGTACGTCCGCATGAGAGCGAATACGGTATATCATTATATGTGATAACGATGCCGTCAATCGGAATCCCGCCGTCTTCAGCCAAAAATTGCAATTCGTCGATACTCGTTGTCAATTCATTTTCCGTTGAATTTTTCATCTGCATGAAGAACATACACGGCGAAAACCCGATTTCTTTCAATAAATTTAACTTCGCAAATTTGCTTGCGGCGGTTTGTTCGTGTTCGCCAAACCCTTCGAGTACGGCAAACGGCGAAAACATAAGCCCGCGTTTAGCGCAAGCGCCGGCGTCAAAACAACGCACAGCTCCCGCCGCCATGTTCCGCGCGTTTTTATATGCGCTGCCGGAACTGTCGCGGATAACGTCTTTCAACTGCTCAAATGTTGATTTTAAAATATACGCTTCTCCGGTGACAACAAGCCTTTTATTATATGGAATCTTAACGGGGATTCCATCAATAGCCGGAACATTGTGCGTGATAATCTCGCCTTCGTTTCCGTCGCCGCGTGTGGACGTTCTGATTAAGCTGCCGTTTTCATATTCGAGCTTCATCGTCAATCCGTCTAATTTGTGCATGAGCAGAACCTCGTGATTGCCGATAAAATTCATAATATCGCTGATTTGTTTGGTTTTATCCAGCGAAAGCAGCGGAATCGTATGCACGGTTTTTTCAAGCCCGTCTACTATTGCGTAACCTGTCGTCTGTGTCGGCGAGTTGCTCATACATAACCCGGTTTCCTGCTCTAACCGTTTTAATTCGTCGTAAAGCCTGTCATATACTTCATCTGATACTGACGGCGCGTTTAGATTAAAATACTCGTGACGCCATTGATTTAATTGTGCAGTCAGAGTAATAATTTTTTTATTCATACCATATTTTCCTCCAAATCTTTTAATTGTTTCGTATAATCTCTGAGCCTTGCCGCAAGCTCGTTTTCCCGCCTGTAACTCGGTCCGATACGAACTTTTCTCATTCCTGACCCCCAGCCTGTATTGGCGGTTATTTCGGTATTCTTACGCCGCTCGCGTTCAAGAGCCGCCGATGTTTTATTGATTTTGTGTTTTAATTGCTTGACTGTCATGCCGCGTTTTCTCCCTTCTTTGAAATATTTTCCTGTAATCTTCCGTGATTCAACTCCATAATGAACTCCATGATTTTTTCGTCGTCGCGCCAGTCCGCCGATAAAGTTTCCCGGTCAGGACCGTAACCGACGTGGACAGATATTCTGCCGTTGATTACTTGTAATAACGTGTCGCGCCTCTTAGCGCAGACTATGGCAAGATTTCCTAATTGTTTCATTTGAATCCCTTCTCTTTCTTTAATAAAATATATAAAAGGGAGCAACTGCTCCCTTTTTAACGTATTTTTTGGCATAACGGAATTGTAGCATTGTTTTGCGTGTTATGCCGCATCACCCGCTCCCTTTTTAATATCTATCAGGGTTATCACGCCGGGGTGGACTCCTTCAGATTCAGCCGCCTTGCGTATAATTTCATTTTCGTCTGCTCCCTCGAATACGCCTACAAACTGGCAGGGGTATTTATGGTCGTCGAATTTTTCTTCCCAGTCCGGGTCTTTTTCGATAATAGCAGGGTCTTCCGTGAAAATCTGTAAATCGCGGACGTAACCGTTTTGAATAACGGCAATCTTTTTCATCGGCATGAGCGCAGCGGCGTAATTTTTCGGCACATAACTGACCGTATGACCGTCAAATTTTATCTTTGCGTATTCTTTACCGACCGTACCGCATGATTTACAAATCCAAGGATAAAAAACCATATCATCAACGCTCTCGGAAGTTTTGTAATCCAAATCATGGCTCTGACATATCGGACAACGCCCATCGGTTGATTCCTCTGCGGAAAATTTAATGTCTTTATATATCATTTTAGGCATAAAAATGCTCCTCCTTAATTTTAATTTTTTTATTGTTTTTGTGTAAAAGTTTTATGCGGCTTTTGAAATATTTACCGCGCGCAGTTTTCTCATTTTCCATGATTCAAGAAACTTGTTTACTTCAGGCGTAGGCGCTTTGTGATTTTTGCCTTGTATTTGTATAATCCGCCCGTTTTTTATTTCCATTGTATAAAACGGTTCGCTGACGTTTCCTGTCTGCCGGATAAATAATATGACGCATTCGCCTTTTGCCACTTTTTCGACATAAGAATGTACGCAATGATGCAATTTATGCCCTTCACGGACTATTTCTTTTGCTGTTTTCGGCGGTATAAGCGTAAATCCGTTTTTCGTAAAACAGTATTGCTCAAAAAGCTCATTATATGCTTTACCAATCACTTTTTCATAAATCGTTTTATCGCTTTTGTAAAGTTTGCTTGCCTGATCATGCACTTCCGGTAAATTTCTCGGAAACAATACGAAGCTGTCCGAAAAATCGTATTCAAGACCTCTGCCCATCATTAAATAATCTTTATACTCGGATAAAACTTTATGCGGTTTTTCATAACGATATATTCCAAACATTTCGTTACCGTTTTTATATGATTTCAAACGGATATATTGTTCGTCTATATAGCGCATAAGTTTTTTCGGCGTCGTATATTTAAGAGGCGTCATTATATCGTCTATTGTTTTTATATCACGTTCCCCATACCAAACAAGCAAAGTTTCGTCAATTTGGAAACCTTGGTTTTTAAGTTCCTGCGATAATTCTAACTGGTCGGCATTTGCATTGATTTTTTGCAGAATGGGCAAATCTTCCATTCCAATGCCGAGCGTTTCCCGCAGATTCTTTCCATTTTCGTTTATTACTTTTGTTTCCCGGTAGCCATCATGCCCGTATATTACTTCCGACGCTAATTTTGTAAGCCCTAATTTTACG
>Ga0082212_10010877_pt1 | contig 11593 bp, 11 predicted proteins | sample TergutNt197P3_FD_71548 | JGI IMG/M metagenome (GOLD analysis project Ga0082212, IMG submission 71548) | Neocapritermes taracua P3 segment gut microbial communities from Petit-Saut dam, French Guiana - Nt197 P3 | ecosystem: Host-associated > Arthropoda: Insects > Digestive system > Gut ... | reverse complement strand
GGACAAGCGAATTCAGATAACACATGAAGGCGAATTAGTTTTGGGCGACAATGTAATACCCTGCTACGTTTTGGAAGACGGGGCGCGGGTGCTTTCTGGGCGTGGGATGCAGGAAGCCTTGAAAATGGTTGATGATGAAGGCAAGCAAACCGCTGGGACCAGATTATTGCGATATTTGGGGCAAAAAACGCTGGAACCCTTTATTTATAAGAACAAAACACCGGACCACTTTTCCCCTATTGTATGCTATAAGGGTGACCGAAAAATCAATGGTTACGAAGCCAATGTCTTGGCGGATAACGAAAATATCGAGGAGCAGGAAACAGAGGAGTAACGAGTTTGAGTACGTGGGCGGCGCACGTCCAGACCACTATTAGAGGAGGAGGAACGATGAGCGGAAATTGGATTGGACTGTATCATGGGAAAAAACAGCGAAAGCGGTTGGCTTTTGACAAGAGCAAAGTCTGTGCCGTTGTAGAAGACGAGGATTCTAATGCGATAATGGTGTATTTGGACGGATATTGCTTACAGATTCCTAGCAGTTTTGATGAAGTTATAAAATGTTGCGGTATTAAAGTGCCTAAACCAGAACATCTTCGTGGTCAGTCTGTTCGCCAGCACCGTCGCTCTGCCACCAATAATTCAGTGGATGTTGAGTAAGGGCGAATCATCAGTACTGAAACAATGCTGTCGAAAGATAGCGTTCGCCGCTGCTGGGAGCGAGGGTAACGATAGTTTTGCCTTTGTTTTCCGGCTTTGCCGCCAATCGGGCGGCAACGGCAACGTTCGCTCCACTACTGATGCCGGCTAAAATACCCTCTTCCTTTGCCAAACGCCGTCCCCATGTAAAGGCTTCCTCCGTTGTTATCGTTTCCACACCGCTCATGAGTGAGGTATCAAGATTTTGCGGAATGAATCCCGCACCGATTCCTTGTATTTTATGCGGTCCGCCTTCGCCTCCTGATAGCACGGGCGAATCCGCAGGCTCTATGGCATACGCCAAAATGTCTTTGTTCTGACTTTTCAGGTGCCGCACAGCACCGGTGAATGTTCCGCCGGTTCCGATACCTGCCAAAAAAATATCGACTTTCCCCTGTGTGTCCGCCCAAATTTCGGGACCAGTTGTCGCTTCATGAATCGCTGGATTCGATGGATTCTCAAATTGTTGCGGTATCCATGAATTCGAATTTGCTTCCGACAAACTATATGCTTTTTCAATCGCCCCTTTCATGCCCAGTTGACCGGGAGTGAGCACGAGATTCGCTCCCAGAGCGGCAAGGAGTTGACGGCGTTCGATGCTCATGGTGTCCGGCATCACCAGCGTCAGTTTCAAACTTTTTGCGGCGGCGACAAACGCAAGGGCGATTCCAGTGTTTCCACTGGTCGGCTCGATGATTTCCGTTTCCGCATTGAGAATTCCTGACTGGGAAGCCGCCTCGATCATTGCCCGACCAATGCGGTCTTTAACGCTGGAAAGCGGATTGAAAAATTCGAGTTTGAGAAAAACCGTTGCGTGATCTGGTGGAATGATTTTGTTCAAACGTACCAGCGGCGTGTCAAAAGTCGTTTGCACGACCGAGTTGTAAGTGCAGTTTCTGCCCATTGAGTTCGTTGCAAGTATGATTTCCCGTCCAGTATAATGATTCTGTACATTATGACAAGCAACGGGACACACCAAATCAGCAACACGGCAGCAGGCTTTGTCTTTTGGTTCCAGACTCCTTCAACACCGCCGCAAACGCTTTGCTATCGAACGCCGATTCGGTAACAATCTGCTCCCGGCACTGCGGTTTCACTTCACGTTTGAACTCCCGAAGACGTTCTTCAATCAGCCGCTCCACTTGGTCAAGTGTAACAACAGAGCCGCAATCTTTAGATTGTGTAGGTATCGCCGACTCAAACAAACCTTGTGTCGTTGCGGGATCAGCAACAAGATCAACACTCCGCACCGACACGATCTTTTCGACAAGAGCCGGATCGCTCGTCCGTTTGACCACCGCTTCGACATTGTGCGAAAAACCGACGTTGTCCGGCGCGTGTTCGGCATCCCAAAGAAGTTGCTCCGCAATCGTGTGTTTCGGATTGAACCAAAAGTCGGCGTAGAGTCCTTCGTTTTCCCGGAGTTGCACGTTCCGAATCATTCCGAATCGGGCATGGTAACTTCTCGGCTTTCTCGGATCGCCGTCGGGATGGTCGAGATTGACTTTCGAGTTTTCGTAAAGCGGAATCGCTTGGCGAAGTGTGTCGTTCGGATAGTGCCGACCATTTCGACTTTCGCAACCGATGATTTTCACGCCGAAAATGACTCCGGCTTCCCGGTCGATCCGCACGGCATCCCCTGCCGTGTAGGTGGTTTCGTAAAGAGTTTCTGTCATGATTTGGTAAGTGTAAGAGATTTTGCAACACTCTACCGGAAGACATGTCAGAAAGCGTCAGAAGTTTTGTTGACAAGTGTTAAGGCTTTCGCCAGAAAATAATGTCCCCTCTCCTTGGGGAGAGAGTTAGGGTGAGGGGAAATCGGCGAAGGGGCGAACAACCCTCACCCCAGCCCTCTCCCAGAGGGAGAGGGGGCATCGGTTAGGCAACTCCCAATGCAAAATGAAGCAGGGACGTTGTTTGAGTCGTTCACTCTCCACTCCTATCTCCTGTCTCCTGACTCCTTTCTCCTTCTCTACCTCACCGGCATGTTCATCACGATATTTTGGGCGGCATCGGGCTACATTCGTATCCTCTGGTCGCTGCGAAAAACGGAATTCGCAGAGGACGCTCTTGCGGCTCCGTGGAAAAAACTGCTGACAGAACACGGCATCAAGCGAACGGTGCCGATGCTCGTGTCGCACAATCTGGGACCGGCACTCGTCCGAATGCCGCTCGGCTATCGACTGGTCGTGCCGAGTGAACTTTGGAGCGAACTGTCGGCATCGGGTCGGCAGGGAATTTTGAAGCACGAATTGGCACACTTCCGGCGGCGCGACGTTTGGAAGTCCTTCTTTGTGCGGATTTTGACCTTGCCGCATTGGTTCAATCCGGTCGCTCACTATGCGGCGAATCGGTTTGACGAACTGGCGGAGCAACTTTGCGACCGGGAGGCGTTCACCGGCAAGCGGGAGGGGATTTCGGAGTTCGCCAGAATTCTCCTCTTGATGCACGAAAACGCTCCGACGCATTTTGTTGCCCGCCAATCCCTTTTCGGTCGCAACTTGCAGCGTCGGGTTGCGTCTTTACTTGAACCTCCTCATTTTGAAAGGACATCCACCATGAAAAAGACATTACTCGTGATAGGAACGGCGGCGATTCTGTTCGTTGCCTTGTTCCGCGTTGAATTCGTTGCGCAGGAGAGAGAGACGGCAGACGGCAGACCGCAGACAACAGCAGAAGAGCAAACCGAATCGGTCGAATTGCGTTTGACCGTCGTTGACGAAAAAGACAAGCGTCCGCTGCCCGGTTCGCAAGTCGAATTGATTTACGGAGCAGACAACCTGTACTCCCTACGGTTTGAAACCGGCGCAGACGGCGTGGGAATCATCAACATCCCGATTGCTGCGGCAAGTGCCGAAACCCAAGGTGTGGTTATTGCTCCTGAAAAAGGAATGGCACAAGGTTTTTCGCTTTGGCAAATTCTCCCCGATTGGGAACCGTCCAAGCCGCTGGAGATAACCATACCCGTTTACAAGAGAACCCGTGTTCTCACAGGAACGGTTGTTGATTCCAATGGCAAAGCCGTTTCCGGAGCGGTGGTCGGATGTTTTCCTGATTCGCCGTTAAACATCCAAACCGACGAAAAGGGTCGTTTTGAATACTACAATCCTGAGAGTCCCATTGAAACACTCTTTGCCTATAAGGAGGGTATCGGCGGTGCTGCCATCTCTCCTGATTACGAAGAGGCAGAGAAGTGGAAAGCGATGAGTGAAGGTACGGAGGAATGGCGAAAGCGAGAGAAACATAACAACGGTCCCTTCACGCTCAAACTGTCAAAGGGAATCCCGATTTCCATTCGCGTTGTCAATCATGAGGGCAATCCGGTAGAAGGTGCTTGGGTGGCTCCAACTCATTTTTCAACGGATTACCGATACACCAAAGAGATACGCAGTTGGAATGCGTGTAACCTACCGCGGCTCTGGGGAAAAAAGACGGATGCCGATGGAATGGTACGATTTGACTCCGTCCTGACGGAAGGTTACGACATGGTTACCTTCGACGCTTTCGGTGATGATCCCCGGTTCATGAAAGAAAGCAAATCAAAGCAATTCGGCAAAGGAAGTGCAATATGGCGACTACGTGCGCAGAACAACGATTTGGTCATTTCGCTTCCAAGACGCATTTTGATCGAAGGTTCTGTCCGAAATGCCGATGGGACACCGCCGCCTGGTATGCAAATCGGCGTAAACGGATCAACGGGTTGGAGCAGTGCCGGCACTCACATGGACTATGCGGGCAATTTCACCTTTTTTGTGAATGCCAACGAGGTGATTTCCGTGCAACCGATTTACAATTCGAGCCGTGACCCCGATGGCGGCGTTGCACCGGCTCGTTTGAGTGTTCCGGTTGGAAATGGTTGGCGTGATCCCGCTCCCCGATTCGATTTCGTTCTGGAAAAAGGAACGCAGGTTAAAGGAAAAATCATTGCCAAAGATGCTTTTTCAAAAACCTATATCCAAGTTTATGACGATGCCGCTGGCACCGGCGAGATGACCGAAATGAGCTGGCGTTTTATCGTCATCGACATCAACGAGCAGGGTGAATTTGACATGCGGTTGCCGAATGGTCGTTACCGTTTCAAAGTACGTTTCCAAACGGCAGACGGCAAATGGGAGGGCAGGGTCATTGCCAAGCCGCTGGTGATCAACGGAGAAGACGAAGTCCGTTTCGATTTGGAAATTTGATGCTTTCCCCAAAGAGCCGGGGACGAAGCGCAGCGCAGTCCCCGGATGGATTGTTCCAACGATTCACGAAAGAATAGGATCAATGATGTTTCGCATGGCATTACCAAGTTTTACTGATTGTGTCAAAGGCTTCCTTTTGCTGTTTATCAAACGTGTACAAGTTCGATTTTGTCATCTTCGCAACCGCCAGATAATAGGCATCCGCTCCTCGTATGCTGTGAGTTATTGCTATTTCCGTTGCAATCGGTTCGAGTTCGCTAAAATTGGCAAATATCTTCAGTTCCAGTTCTTTCATGTAGAGAACGGCACCTCTGGCAAAATCATTGTCTTTCGTGCTGCGTTTGATAGCCCCAGCCACCTCCGTAAAGACGATTGCCGGAAGGCAGATTCTTTCTTGGTTAGGAATTAATGACCGGATAATTTGCTTCGCTTGTTCATGAAATTCATCATTTCCTACCCCTTTGAGAAAAGCGATCCAAACACTTGCATCAATGACTGCCATAACGTTTATCTCCTGTCGCTTGCATTTCTATCGTTTGTAATTGCTTCCACCGCAGTTTCGTCGGTACTCCACGCTTGGGCAATTTTCTTGCTCAACGCATCCATCTTTGCCAGCACTTCCCATCGTTTTTTGGTCAGTTCGTCGGAAACCTTATCATGCTTTGCCTCACCGGGAACAACTCGTGCGACCTCGATTCCGTTTTGAATGAGAGAATAACAGGTGCCGTTATTTTGTATTTCCTGAAGAATCAGATGTACGGCATCTTGATCCGTAAGATCACTAACATCAATCGTAGGATTCATAATCGGCTCTCTATTGAAGGTAATGAGCCATTCTAGCGGAATAATCACGAAATATCAAGACGTAATCACGAGGTGTGCAAGTTTCACAATAGGTCGTCATTTCTCCCGTTGGCCGAAATAACGGAATTATTGACGGACAGTTCCTCGCAGGAGTGACGGAAAGACGAAACTTTTTAGCAAACTTGTTAACGGACTGCCACATGACTACGGCTCTGGTTATCCCGGCTTGAATTTGACCCTCTATTTGATAGAATTAACGGTCTATTCATCAATTCCACCCTTTTTTGACAACGAGGTTCACACAATGCCCAAGTATAACGTTTCGGATATTCGTAACATTGCTCTTTGCGGACACGGCGGGTCAGGGAAAACGACTCTTGCCGACACCCTGCTCAACGAAACGGGGGCAGTCAAAAAATTAGCCAGCGTCGATGACGGTACCAGCATCTGCGATTTCGACGAAGAGGAAAAAGCCCATAAATACACCATTGAAGCCACTGCCATTCACTTTGAACATGGCGGAAAACTTTTCAACGTGGTCGACACGCCCGGCTATCCCGACTTCATCGGACAGACCATCGGCGCCCTCAACGGTGTCGATACCGCTGCCATCGTTGTCAACGCTTCCTCCGGCATCGAAGTCAATACCCGGCGCGTCTTTGCCGAGGCAAAGAAAATCGGACTCGGCCGCATCATCGTTCTCAACAAAATGGACGACGACAAAGCCGACTTCGAAAAACTGCTCAAACTCGTCAAAGACGTTTTCGGAGCCGAATGCGTACCTTTCAACACACCGGACGGCGAAGGGAAAAATTTCAAAGGAGTCAAGAATTGCCTCGACGACGGTTCTGCCTACAAGGATGCGCTGCTCGAACAGATTGTCATGGCTGACGAAGCCGCAATGGAAAAATTTCTCGAAGGAACCGCTCCAACCGGCGACGAACTGTCCGATTTGATTCAACGAGCCGTCCTCGATGGCACGCTCGTGCCGGTCGTTTGTACATCAAGCAAAACGAAAGCCGGACTCAAAGAACTGCTTGATGTTTTTGCCCTTTGCGGTCTTGCTCCCGATAAAATCAAGCGGAAGTCCAAAAATGCCGGCGGCGAAGAGTCGGAAATCAAACCTGATCCGGCGGGTCCCGTCATCGCCCAGGTTTTCAAAACTCGGATCGACCCCTTCGTGCAAAAACTCAATTTTCTTCGGGTGTACAGTGGTACGCTCAAAAACGGGCAGTCGATTGCCGCCTCGACGAGTCGCCGGGGAATCAAAATCGCCCAACTTTTTCAAATGCAAGCGAATGAAACGAAGCCGATTGACGAAGCAACGCCCGGAATGATCGTTGCCGTTGCGAAACTCGAAGAATTGGAAACCTGCGCCACGCTCGGCGATTCCACTATGGAACCGTTTGCGTTTCCAACTCCGATGGTCGGACTTGCCGCCTCGCCGAAGAGCCGCGGCGACGAAGCGAAACTCTCCGGTGCATTGGCAAAAATCACACAGGAAGATCCGACTTTCACCGTCGAGCGGAATGAACAGACGAAGCAACTCGTGATTACCGGTATGAGCGAACTGCATTTGCAGGTGCTTCGGGAGCGGCTCAAGCGCCGGGACAAGGTCGAATTGGACACATACGAACCGAAAATTGCCTATCGGGAAACGATTCAAACCAATGCGGACGGGATGTATCGGCATAAGAAGCAGTCCGGCGGGGCAGGTCAGTTCGGCGAAGTGCATATCCGCATGTATCCATTCCCCAAAGGCACCGATCCTGAAACTTACGCATCGAATAAATCGCAATTTCCGTCGTTCAAGGATTTCCATTACGAAGAGGCGACGAATTTCCTCTGGGTGGACTGCATCGTCGGCGGTGTGATTCCGTCGAATTTTTTTCCTGCCATCGAAAAAGGATTCAAGGAGCGGATGATAAAGGGGGTCATTGCAGGCTATCAGGTACAGGATGTTTGCGTCGAACTCTATCACGGCAAGTATCACGATGTCGATTCCAACGAGCACGCCTTCAAAACAGCAGGTTCAATGGCATTCAAAGAGGTTTTCCAGAAAGCAAAGCCGGCGTTGTTGGAACCGATTGTGAAAATGGAAATTACGGTGCCGATTGGCAATGTCGGTGATGTGAACAGCGATTTACCGAACCGGCGTGGTCGTCCGCTGGGAATTGACGATGCAGGCGGTGGAATGCAAACGATTACGGCGGAGGTGCCGCTTGCCGAAGTTACGACGTACAATCGGACATTGGCTTCGATGACGGGAGGGCAGGGAAGTTACGGCATTGAATTTTTGCGTTACGACATTGTGCCGGGCAACATTCAGCAGCAGATTATTGCCTCGGCGCAACTGGCGGATGACGAAGAATGATTTAGCCGGTACTCCGGTGGAAGCACAATTTAGCAACAAGAGAAAAAACCATGGGACACGTTTATGCAGATGTTATGCTATCGAATGCTGGCGATGTCGTTTTAGCACGACGGGGCAACATTCCGAACGAACACATTCGCAAGATGGAAGTCAATGCGATGGTCGATAGCGGAGCAATGACGCTGACCATCAACGAAGAAATTGCCGAACAACTTGGTTTGGAATTGCATGAAAAAAAGGAAGTGACGTTGGCGGACGGCTCCTACCGTAAATGCGATTATGTTGGACCTGTTTACATTCATTTTGAAAACCGGTCAGCCTGTTGCCATGCTCTCGTGCTTCCCGGTGCGGATGAAATCCTGCTCGGTGTTATTCCACTGGAAGAAATGGACGTGATGATCGACCCTGTTTCCCAAAAATTAGTCGTCCACCCGGACCGACCGCTCCTCGCTGGGATGAAAGTCAAATGAACCTGATTGACCATACATAATTTTACGACAAAAGGAAAAAAATCATGGGACATGTTCATGCAAACATTACGTTACTGAATTCGATGGATGCCATTTTGGCTCAAGAGGGGGACATTCCCCTCGAAAATGTCCGAAAGATGGAAGTCAGAGCCATGGTTGACAGCGGTGCCATGTCATTGACCATCAACGAAAAAATCGCCGAGCAACTCGGTTTGAAAGTGCGGGAACAAATTGAGGTTGTGCTTGCCGATGGCTCCCATCGCAAATGCGACTACGTCGGTCCCGTGGATGTCCATTTTACAAACCGGACTGCCTGTTGCCGTGCTCTCGTGCTCCCCGGTGCGGACGAAATTCTTCTCGGAGTCATTCCCCTGGAAGAGATGGACGTTATTATTGACCCGTTTACCCAACAACTGACCGTCCACCCCGACAGACCGCTCCGAGCACAAATGAAAGTAAAGTGAAACCATGAACGCTACCGAAATTCCCTCTCCGAAAAAGCACGGTTGCCTGCGCGGGTGTCTTCGCGGATGCCTTGTGGTGGTTTTTGTATGTATCCTCCTTGCCATGCCGCTCGTGTGGTTTAATATACCGACATCGCTACAAGTCTCGAAAGAAACGACCTACGTCCTCGGTCCGATGACATCAGACGGCAAACGTATCGACTACTTCCGGGCAATGGAAGAGCAGTTGTATCCACCGGAAATGAAAACCGATGACAACGGCTACCGACTCATTGTCCGTGCTTTCGGAGCGGAATTTTCCGAAACACACCGGCGGCAAGTTTATGAAAAACTCGATCTCGATCCGAACGAAAAACCGACGTTGAAAATCGAGTCGCCAGTTGAAAATTTGGATCAGATAACGTACTGGACTTTCGACGAATTCCCGATGCTCAAAAATTGGCTCGACGAAAATACGGCGGGCATTGATCTGCTTGCCGAAGCGGTACGAAAACCGGTGTTCCGTGCTCCTTACGCCCGAGAGAATGAGAATGCGCCGATTGTTGAAATGTACAGCGGTATGGGAGGCAAGTCATGTGTATGGGCAGGAGCCGCAGAAGCCCGCGCAAAGTATCGGCTTGGTATCGGCGACATTGACGGAGCGATTGACGACATCGTAACGATACACCGCCTTGCCCGGCATGTTGGAAAACAAGGAATGCTCATGCCAGCACGCGCTGGCTTTTTGATGGAAGCGACAGCCTTTGCCATTGGTATTGGAAGCAATCCTGAATTTCCGCCTACGAAAGAACAAATCGAACGTCTTCTTGCGGAACTTGATGCTCTACCGCCGCGGCAGACATTAAGCGAAGCCCTCGAATCGGAACGATTGTTCGGTCTTGCCGTCTGGCAGGACATGTATTGGGGAAATTGGGGAGGCGATTTTGGCGATCCTTATTGGGAAAGAACATTTTGGGGAAAAATGCTTCCGCATATAAGTTGGGGATTGGACATCAACGCTTACTTGGCGAGGGCAAACGAAATCTATGATGCGCTGGCTACTCCGGGAGCAATGATTGACGGCAAGACGCTGGATGAGTTCGTGGAAGCGGGAAAAAACCCGACGGAGAATCCATTCTCGCTCCTGTCGTCCGTCCGTAAGCGTTCAATTTTTTACATGAGTATTCAGGGAATATGGCTTGCCCCGGAAGTGCAAAGAGTTCATGAAGAATTGCAACGCTGTGAATGTGCCGAAAACTTGCAACGTTCGACACTTGCTCTGCACCTTGAAAGGGTTGGCTTGAATGGGTACTAGCAATCGCTCCCTCATGTGATACAATTCGCGAATGTCCTTTCCTGCTGTTCGGCTTCGTCGTTTGCGCTATGAACCTGCTATTCGGCGTATGGTACAGGAAACATCTCTTTCGCCGGAACGGTTGATTCTCCCCCTGTTCGTGCGCTCCGGTCAAAATGTTCGGCAACCGATTGCCGCAATGCCGGGAAATTTTCAACTCTCCATTGACGAACTCGTTAAAGAAGCCGAAGAGGTCTGCCCGCTCGGTCTCGGCGGGATCATCCTTTTCGGCATTCCCGAAAAAAAAGATGCCGTCGGAAGCGATTCCATGAGCGGCGATGGCATCATTGCGCAGGCGGTTCGTGCGGTCAAGCAAACGCTTGGCAACAAATTACTCGTGATGACCGACGTGTGTTTTTGCGAATACACCGATCACGGTCATTGCGGCGTGATCCAAAAAATGCCGAATGGTTGTAACGATGTCGATAACGATGCCACGCTCGAAAATCTTGTCAAACAATCGCTTGTCCACGCTCGTGCCGGTGCGGATGTGCTTGCTCCCAGCGGTATGATGGATGGTATGATCCAAGCGATGCGAACCGGTTTAGATAGGGAAGGTTTCTCACATCTGCCGATCATGAGTTATGCGGCAAAGTATGCGAGTTCGTTTTATGGACCCTTTCGGGAGGCGGCTGGCAGCGCACCGCAATGTGGAGACCGCCGTTCGTATCAAATGGACCCGGCGGCATCAGCGGGACAGGCGGTCCGGGAGGTGCAACTTGATCTCCAAGAAGGGGCGGACATTATCATGGTCAAGCCGGCATTGGCGTATTTGGACATTGTGCGGATGGTTCGGGACCGTTTTGAAGGGGTTCCGGTTGCGGCGTACAATGTTTCCGGCGAATTCAGCATGGTCAAAGCGGCGACGGAGCGAGGCTGGATCGACGAAAAGGCAGTCGTCTTGGAATCGCTCACGGCAATCACACGCGCCGGGGCAAACATCATTTTGACCTACTGGGCAAAGGATGCGGCAAAATGGTTGGCATGATGATATCAGACCGTTAACAAGTTTCCAAGGTAGGCACTCGGTCGCCGGGCGAGTGCGTCGGCGATAGCCGACAGATTTTTTAGCAAACATGTTAACGGACTGGTTTTCGTGTACGAGAAAACGGTGACCCTCTTGCAATTTTTTACGTTTAATGGTAGAATAGAAAATATGTAGAAATGTCGCATTGATGGTTCGATTCGTTTTTATAGACAACCGTAACATGACATCAAAGTTTCTTCGGTTGATTACCTCTCCCTTTGGTAAAATAGATAAAATG
>Ga0082212_10010876_pt1 | contig 11593 bp, 11 predicted proteins | sample TergutNt197P3_FD_71548 | JGI IMG/M metagenome (GOLD analysis project Ga0082212, IMG submission 71548) | Neocapritermes taracua P3 segment gut microbial communities from Petit-Saut dam, French Guiana - Nt197 P3 | ecosystem: Host-associated > Arthropoda: Insects > Digestive system > Gut ... | reverse complement strand
AAACGGCCATACCTGCCCTGTTTCCGAAAACAAATCCGGCGGCGCACCGGCTTGCATATCAAAGTTAAAGTACAACGGTTCCATCCATGCCTCTACGCTTGTGCGACTGATGCCTATGGGCAAATCGCCTTTCAGCATAACCCCTTGTTCGCGTGCATAATCAGCGACGGCTTTAAATTGCGTATGCAATACAAATTGCAGGAAATAAACGAATTGCATTTCACGCTTGGCCACGACCGATTTTTCAAAGATGGTTTGCGCCATTTGCGGTTTATACACACTCTTTTTAGGCCATTGATTGAAATCGGCGGTCTTGTATTTATCGCGAAAAAAACAAAATAAAGTGTATGGCTCAAGCCAACTTCGATTCTTGTGACAAAACGCCCTAAAATCTCGATTGTTTAATATATTTCCCTTTTCCTGTTCATAAAATAAACGGCAATATCGCATTTTTTGTTTGAAGACATATTCGTACGAAACGGTACGATTCCTATTTGTCTTCTTTTGTCTTTTCAGATAAACAAGCGCTTGCTGTGCATCTTTCAACGCTCCCAAATCGGTTAATGAAATATAAATCGGGTGTAATGCATAAATGGAAATTGCGTTATATGGATAGGAGTCGGTAGCTGTATAAGTCGAAGTGGTGTCATTCATTGGCAACACTTGAATTATTCGCTGGTTGGTTTGTTTTGCCCAGTCAATCAGCAACTTTAAATCGTGAAGGTCGCCGATACCAAAACTTTGTTCCGAGCGCAAAGCGAAAACAGGGATCACGGTACCAGCCCCTTTCCATGGCGGACGAGTATCGCGAAAAGGATATTCAGCTATTACCTCTTCTTCCGGCAGGCGGGACAGTAAACGGTTTTCGCCATATTCCCAAAGACAATTCTCCCTGTTATTATGATCTGCAATGATAAATTTGTATTCACAAGGCAACGTAATTTGGTCGACAGGCAGTCGTATTTCCCATTCAGGAAAATTCTCACAACTCATTTCCTTTGCATCCGTTGGATTCCAATTACCCAATGCGTCGCAGTTGCCGACAATAAAAAGACTTTGATTTCGTTCGACACGAGGGCATAATACACTAATAATCAATTGCCGTTCACTGCTTTTCGAAGAATGTGCCGAACGATGGCGAGCAAAAATATTCTTCGTAAAAGCAGATGGATAAAGCGCACTCTCGTAATTGCTTCCCTTCGGAGAGCCAAACATTGTATGATTTTTTATCACTTATGTAAAGTCGTGATTTTTTAATTCTTAATTATATTTTATCCGCATTTCGAAGCTCCGCAATTGGTACAGAGCAAACATCCTTCCTGATAAATCAATGTTTCAAGACAACAAGTCGGACACTTCTGACCTTTGGCTTCTGCGCCATTCGGCATATATTTTTTCAATGCTCGTTCGACGCCGTTTTTCCATGTATTGATAGACTTGGTGTTCAGTTCCATCCCCTGTACGAGTTTGACTACTTGCTCAATAGGCATCCCATAGCGCAGGACGCCGGAAATCAATTTGGCATAATTCCAATACTCGGGATCGAACTTTCCGTCTAATCCTTCCATGGTCATTTTGAATCCGCGTTTGTTTTTAAACTGGAAATCATAATGTTTTTTTCCGTCGTTGTCGCGGTTTTTGATAATCGTGCCTTTGGATACATTTTTGGGCAACATCAGTCCGTCATCGTCATCGGCTAATCCGGTAAATATTTCATAAGGTCGTCCGTTAAGCAATCCGACAAAAGCGATCCACTTTTCCTTATTATTCTGAAATTTTACGATGTCGGCTTCCAATTCGCGTGGACGGACATCCACAATAACAGGTGCATCCGAACAGATTCCGTTACTTCCCTTTTTATCTACCGAAACAAGTACGCCCGAACGGGAACCATCCCTGTAAACCGTACACCCCTTACATCCTGACTTCCAAGCCTCTATATATAACTTTTCCACTAATTCTTCCGTTACGTCATTCGGCAGATTAATGGTAACGCTTATCGAATGGTCAACCCATTTTTGGATTCGTCCCTGCATCTTTATTTTTTGCACCCAATCCACATCGTTGGAGGTGGCTTTGTAATAGGGTGATTTTTTGACTAATTCGTCAATTTCTTCTGTTGTGTAATTTTTGATTACCGAATGTCCGTTTGCCAACATCCAGGTTACAAAATTGTGATGAAAAACCACATATTCTTCAAAAGCGTCGCCCAATTCGTCCACATAATCAACCCTTGCCGAAACGTCATTCGGATTCACTTTGCGGCGACGTTTATAAACGGGCAAAAAGACAGGTTCAATGCCGGAAGTGGTTTGAGTCATCAAACTTGTTGTGCCGGTTGGCGCTATCGTCAAGCACGCAATATTACGCCGTCCATATTTAACCATATCCTTATACAAGTCTTCATCTTCCACTTTCAAGCGGTTGATAAACGGGTTGTTTTTCTCTCTTTCGGCATCGAATATCTCGAACGCACCCCTGCTTTTTGCCATATCAACAGAGGAGCGGTAGGCGGCCAACGCCAATGTTTTTTGAATGGTTTCGGCAAAATCCGTTGCCTGTTCCGTTCCGTAGCGCAGGTTTAGCGCTGCCAGCATGTCGCCTTCGGCAGTGATACCGACGCCTGTACGTCGTCCTTGCAGTGTTTTTTTCTGAATTTTTTCCCAAAGAAACCTTTCGGCCTTTTTGACTTCGTGAAATTCGGGATCGGCGTCGATTTTTTCCAATATTTTCTCGATTTTTTCCGATTCCAAATCAATAATATCATCCATAATCCGCTGAGCCAAACCTACATGTTTTTTAAATAAATCAAAATCGAAAGAGGCGTTTTCGGTAAATGGATTCACGACATACGAAAACAGGTTGATTGCAAGCAACCGGCAACTGTCGTAAGGGCAAAGGGGAATTTCGCCGCACGGATTGGTCGATACGGTTTTGAAGCCTAAATCCGCATACGAATCGGGTACTGATTCACGAATAATCGTATCCCAAAAAAGCACGCCCGGCTCTGCCGATTTCCATGCATTATAAATTATCTTTTTCCATAAGGCAAGTGCATTAATATCTTTGGTTGTCAAAGGGTTCGATGCATCCACCGGATATTGCTGCCGGTAGGCGGAATTGGTTATAACGGCATTCATAAAATCATCGTCAATCTTCACAGATACATTGGCTCCCGTCACTTTGCCCTCACTCATTTTAGCATCAATAAAGGATTCTGCATCAGGATGTTTTATTGAAAGACTCAACATCAGCGCCCCACGTCGTCCATCCATTGCTACTTCGCGTGTCGAATTGGAGTAACGTTCCATAAAAGGTACGAGACCGGTCGACTTCAAGGCAGAATTTTTTACAGGCGACCCATTAGGACGGATATGCGACAAATCATGTCCAACACCGCCACGCCGTTTCATTAGTTGTACCTGTTCTTCGTCAATACGAATAATAGCTCCGTAGGAGTCTGCCGAACCATCTATCCCAATCACAAAACAATTCGATAAGGAGGCGATTTGAAAATTATTGCCAATTCCTGTCATTGGGCTTCCCTGTGGAACAATGTAACGAAAATGGTCGAATAATTCAAACAACTCCGGTTCGCTAAGCGGATTCGGATATTTTTGCTCAATACGTGCAATTTCGATCGCCAACCGTCGGTGCATATCTTCCGGCGTTTTTTCATAAATATTACCAAATGCATCTTTTAGCGCATATTTATTAACCCATACTTTCGCGGCTAATTCATCGCCGGTAAAATAGTCTAACGACGCCTTAAAGGCTTCTTCAAATGTGTATTTTTTTATATTCACGAGTAAAATGTATTATTTTTTGTTAAAGTCTGCAAAATTAAAAAGTCTTTATTCTTTAACAAAAAAAATATTGAAAAAAAAAGCCACCTGTTGAAAAGTTTTCCAAAAAAAAATATATGCCATTCATTATCATTATTTTATATTTTTGCAAAATGAAAATTGTTTTCCAAACCGGAAAACACAAAAAAAACGAAAATGTTTTATAAAACATTTTCGTTTTTTTACAGAAAGTTACCTTTATACAATTCAGCGCTTCAAATCGCTTTCGATGGTTTCAACGGTGGTGCGATATGTTTTACTTATTTCGATTTGATCTTTCACTGTTTTACAAGCATGTACCACTGTTGCATGGTCTTTGTCTCCAACGATTTTGCCGATATGGGAATATGAATACGGTGTGAGTTTTTTTGCCAAATACATGGTTATCTGTCGGGCTTGTACGATTTCGTGTTTGCGTGATACAGTATGAATCAAAGCTTTGTTTAAATTAAAGTATGTGCAAACTGAATCCAGAATCTTTTCAACCGACAATTGCCTGACGTCAACTTTTGCGCCTGCGACCTGTTCCACCACTTTTCGGGTTAAAGCCATGTCTATTTCAATTTTATTTATGAGCGAATTAGCCATTAGCGAAACCAATACGCCTTCCAAATCACGGACATTATCCGTCACATGCCGGATAATATATTCAAACACAACATCTTTTAACTTAATCCCTTCCTGCTCGATTTTTTTCTGTAAAATCAGCTTACGTAATTCAATATCAGGTTTGGCGATTTCGGCAGTCAATCCCCATTTCAATCTTGTAATCAATCGCTCTTCCATTCCGTTTAAACTTACAGGCGGTTTGTCTGAGGTCAATACCAACTGTTTCCCAAGCTGATGTAAGTTGTTGAAAATATGGAAAAAGGCATTTTGCGTTTGCTTCATGCCGATAAATTCGTGAATATCATCTAAAATAAGTACATCTAAATGTTGGTAAAAATTCAGAAAATCGTTTGTGGTGTTTTTTCTCACGGACTCGGTATACTGAATCCTGAAAAGGTTGGCAGAAACATACAATACACGTTTTGTCGGGTGGAGTTCACGAATACGCAAGCCGATCGCATGGCATAAATGTGTTTTTCCAACGCCGGACGAGCCATATAAAAACAACGGGTTGAATGTTGTTTTGCCCGGGTCATTCGCAATTGCTTCGCCGGCTGTACGCGCTAATTTGTTACAGACACCTTCATAAAAGTTAGCAAAAGTGTAACGTGTGTTCAGCTGAGAGTCAAATTCTTGTGGCACAACCCGACGTAATTGTGTCCCGGAATCTTTTATGCTGCTAACGGCAGTTGGTTGTTTAGTTGTGGTTTGATTTATTTCAACAGGATATTCAACAACTGTCCCTGTCGTGTTCTGTCCTACCGAAACACGGTAATTCAAAATCATTCCCTGTCCAAATACCCGGTGGAGCGTCATTTGAAGTACGTTTGCATACTTTTCTTCCAAGTATTCGTAAAAAAATTTACTTGGAACCTGAATGGTCACTTTTTTATCTTCACACGCTAAAGGAACGATCGGTAAAAACCACGTTTTATAAGCGGCTTCAGGAACAAAATCCCGAATAACCGTCAAACACTTATCCCATAATACTTTGTAATCTAATTGCATCTCTTTGGAAAAAATAATCAAAAAAAATTAATACTTTTATAAATTCGGCTGTAAAATTCGTAAATAAATTTCAAATGAAAAAACAGCGGTTTTTAACATTTCGATATCCTGTTTATAACAAGAAGTTTGCCTCTATGTGCTTGTTTTTCAATACCTCTAAAAACAGAAGCGATTTAGATTGCCCATTATTCCGATATTCTATTTTTACCCATAATGTGCAATGGTTAAATAAAAATAATAATTTAAATTATCAAAAAACCAATAATCAATGGCTTACTGTTTTTTCAAAAAAAATTTCTTTTTTGTTAAATTTAGAATCATTCCAAATTACCAAAATTTGATGTCTTCTCTAAAAAAGTGAGAAGCGTACATATCTTTTGGGGTTCGCTTTCAGGTCAATGAGCAAATCTGAGGCATTATTGACCGTTTGGTTTAGGTTATAATACAATAATGAATCGTTCAACAATAGTCCAAGCGAATTATCTTTCGAGTTTAGCTTGTTGGTTGTCAGCTGCAATTGGTCGAGCATTATATTTAAAGTCTGCACACTCTCTCTTAAGTTCAACTTGTACAGTTCGTCGCTTAGACCGACGAAGTTATTCGTAGCAGTCTTCAGGTTTGCAGTGATTACAGGGACGTCGTTTTCAAATTCACTGAATAGATGGTTCAATTTACGTGACGAGATTTCCAAATTCGCAGTCGTCTGTTGCAGATGGTCCAAAGAATAAGTTAAAGCCGGATTATTAACCAAAACATTCAATCCATTGAGTATAGAATCAAGTTTGGGCATCAAATCAATAAGTTGAGGCAACAGTTTCTCCTGTGCAGCTCCCATAAGATCGTCATTCATTCTTCCTTCAAGCGATTCTCCCGGGTTTAAATATTCTGCCAGGTATGTATTCAAATGGATATTCAATTGTGCGCCACTCAAAAAGGTTCTGTCTATGGTCACATAACTCCCTTTATTAATCCGCATGCTTTTTTCGAGATTGATTTCGATCGTAATTTGGCCATTATTTTTGTAATCATAGATCAAGTCTCTGACTAATCCCACTTTGAATCCGCCAACATAGACAGGTGTAGAAACAGTTACTTCGCTCACATTGTCGCACGTTACATAATAATGATTGATAGGACGGAAAAGGTTAATCCCTTTCAGGTAATTTATTCCGATATATAAAAAGGAAAGGCCAATAATGGATACTAAGCCTATAATCATTTCTTTTGAAAATTTCAGTTTCATTTATATTTGGTTTTATTTATTTTACTCGTTTGCCGTCTTTCATTTGTATGATAAAGGCATCTTTAAAGTCCTTAGATACTTGTTTTTGTAAATTTTGTATCGTTTTGTGATCCTTAGATTCTCCAACCGTATATTTATATACGTTGCCGTCTTTATACCATTCTGCTTTATGTCCTTTTAATAAAGGCGAATTGGCAGGAAGTTGTCTGTCAGTCGACAAAATTTGCACTTTATATACGATTTGTCCTGCAGAGGAAACCGGTGAAGAAGCTGCATTGGATGCTATTACCCTTTGATTCGCACCATACTTATCTTTATATTTTCTAAAAGCAGTATAAATTGACTTAGCATACTGATTTTGCCCTTCTGTCGATCTCAAATATTTTTCTTCATCTTTATTGGAGAGAAAACCAAGTTCAACTAAAACACCCGGCATACCGGTTAGCCAAAGAACCATAAAACCGGCTTGTCGAACTCCACGGTCGGATCGTTTGGCAGAAGAAAATGCTTTTTGAATTTCTGACGCCAGCATAACACTGTGTTCCATATTCATATTTTGCATTAATTCAAACATTATATAGGATTCCGATGAATTGGGGTCAAATCCACCATATCGTTGCAGGTAATTATCTTCATTCAGAATCACGGCATTTTCCCTGATGGCAACCTCTAAGTTCTCTTCTGTTTTAGCCAATCCCAATGTATATGTTTCAGCGCCTTTTACATTGTTTTTATTTTTTTCAAGGCTGTTTGTATGAATTGAAATAAACAAATCCGCTTTATTCCTGTTTGCAATATCCGCCCTTTCAGCGACGTCTACAAAAACATCCGTTTTTCGCGTATATATAACATTTACATCTTTATGGTTTGAAGTAATAAGTGTACCCAATTTTAGTGCAACAGCCAGATTGATTGCCTTTTCTTTCACAAGCGAGCCTGCAGCGCCCGGATCTTTTCCGCCATGTCCGGCATCAATCACAACGGTAAACTTATAATCCGCCGCCAATCCGGGCATCAGCAGAAACCAAAAGAACAACATACCGAATAACCGGACATTTCTTCTCATTATGTACATTTCCCTTGAAAGTTTGGGACAAAGATAATAAATAAATTAAAAAAGCCTCGAAAGAGGCTTTTTTAATTTATTTATTATCAACTCAGTTTGTTTCGGCAATGACCTCAATGGGTATTTCGATCGATACATCCTTATGTAGTTTGACTGTTACACTATAATTACCGATTTCTTTGATAGGTTCTTTGATAAGTATTTGTTTACGTTCGATTTCAATGCCCTGTTTTGCCAACTCGTCAGCAATCTGAATATTGTTAACCGATCCGAAAATAGTCCCTGTCGAACTTGTCTTAGCGCTAATTATCAACGAAATGCCCTCCAGTTTTTCTGCTACTGATCGTGCATCGGCTTTTATTTTTTCCAACTTATGAGCACGTTGTTTCGCATTTTCAGCCAAAGTCTTCAACGCTGATTCGGAAGCAATGACTGCTTTCTTTTGAGGAATTAAAAAGTTTCGTCCATAACCGTCTTTTACAGTTACCACATCATCCTTGTAACCCAGATTTGTTACATCTTCTATTAAAATAACTCGCATAATCTTTCTCCTCTCTTATAGTTATTTCATTAAATCGGTTACAAAAGGAAGCAATGCCAAATGACGTGCTCTTTTAACGGCCTGTGCTATACGGCGTTGAAATTTCAATGAGGTACCGGTTATCCGGCGTGGCAGTATTTTTCCTTGTTCATTCAGGAATTTTTTTAGAAATTCGGGATCCTTGTAATCTATATATTTGATTCCGGTTTTCTTAAAACGACAGTATTTTTTTTTCTTAATATCCACCGACATGGGGGTTAAGTACCTAATTTCAGTTTGATTGGTGTTGTTAGTTGCCATGATTTAATTCTCCTTTTCTGTTTCTTGTTTTGCTCGTAAATTTCTTCTCTTCACTGCATATTCTGCCGCAAATTTATCCTGACGGAAAGTCAGGAAGCGAATTATGCGCTCATCGCGGCGAAATTGGGTTTCTAACACAGCAATAGTTTGAGGCTTTGCCCTAAATTCAATCAACTGGTAAAATCCGGTCGTCTTTTTCTCAATCGGGTAAGCCAGCTTGCGCAGTCCCCAATTTTCTTCGTTCACAATCTCGGCATTCTCATTGGCAAGAATACCTTTAAATTTTTCTACCGCTTCCTTCATCTGTGCATCAGACAAAACGGGAGTTAAAATGAAAACGGCTTCGTAATCGTTCATATTTTTTGTTAATTTTAAAAATTTGCGGCGCAAAGGTAGTAAAAATAATTGAGAATTGAGAATTGAGAATTGATTTTTTTTAAAAAACGCCTTTTTGAACAATTATGTATACATTATCTCGTTATTTATAAAAAGCATACGAATGAAACGAGTCACCCTTTATTGTATCTTACTGTCAGCCTTTATTTTTTCTATTGAGGCGCAAGATGAAATCAAACATCTAAGCTATAATGTCCGGTCATTCGGTTCTTTTTCCACGTTAAATCAAACACCTTTTTGGATGGTTAGTAATCAATACGGCGTCGTTCCTTTAGAAGCAAATAACGGATATTTGCGGACGAAAATGGGCTATCATCACTTCTTTAGTAGTGAATGGAGCTTGGTTGCTAAAGTAGATTTGATTGCTGTCGCTCCGCGATACCGGAATTTGTATATTCAACAACTGTATGCGGAATTAAGGTACAAAGGATTGCGCTTAAGCATCGGCAGTCAAGAATCCGGCCAATATCTGCAAACCGTTACCGATCCATATTTAAGTAGCGGCGATCTGGGAATCGCCACCAATGCCCGCCCAATTCCCGAAATCAATCTATATTCGCCTGATTTTATTTTGTTGCCATGGACAGCTGGATGGTTGCAAGGTAAGGCCAATTTTGCCTTAGGTCGCTCATTCGATACGAATTATTTGGATTCGTATATTGGCGAGAATCAATATTATATTCAGCACCTGCTTTGGCATCATAAGTCTTTGTATGTAAGAATAAAAGACTCGCGAAATGATTTCCCTCTTTCAATGATTGCCGGTATTCGCCATACGGCTCAATGGGGAGGCGAGGCTACAAATCCTCTTTTCAAAGGGAAACAACCACGCACATTGAAAGATTTTCTGCGTATTGTACTCGGTCAATCCGGCGACGAAATGGCCTCTGAGTCAGACCAAATCAATGCACTTGGAGCACATTATGGTACGTATGATTTCCGCTTAGGTTTCGAAAAGAAAAACTGGGCTATATATGGTTATTATCAACATATTTTTAGTGATGCTTCAGGTATGGAGTTCAACAATGCATTAGATGGCTTAATGGGATTACAGGTGGATTTACCCAAATTCGGGATGTTAAAAAAGATCGTTTTCGAGCATCTCAATACGTATAATCAATCCGGCCCGTTTCATTACATCTGGTATGATCATGATAAATATCCGGGTTATGGAGGAGGCGCTGATAATTACTATAATAATGGTGAATACTCCACAGGCTTTTCTTACTTTAATCGTAGTCTGGGAACTCCTTTTCTGCTTTCGCCCGAATATAATGGCAATGGTAAATTGGGAATTAACCACAACCGTGTGCAGGCTCTGTATCTGGGAGTGGAAGGCGAAATCAACCCGAACTTATCATGGCGCCTTCGTATGTCAACAATGGAAAGTCGTGGAACCCCATACGCCCCAACGCTGAAAAAACTTAATGCCACATCTTTTATTACCGACTTTTCGTATTGCCGTAAAGATTGGATATTTACATCCTCCATAGCTGCCGACCATGGTTCTCTGCTTGGCAATCATTGGGGTTTCAGCCTTTCTGTCGCAAAACAAGGTATTTTGGTTTTGAAATAATCAAGATATAAAAAAAAACAAGCATATAAATAAGTGTATATGCTTGCTTTTCAGATTGTCGGGATGACAAGATTTGAACTTGCGGCCACACGCCCCCCAGACGCGTACTCTACCGGGCTGAGCTACATCCCGTTGGTTTCAACGGGGGCAAAGATACAAATTATTTGAAGATTGAAAGTTGAAAATTGAAAATTATTTTACTGAGTACGATATTTTCAGGGCATACAAATCTCTTAACATCTGTTTCAGGTCGGTAATCACTCCCATCGGTGTGTCGGATGGCGCATTGATACTCACTGTTTGAAATTGTTTTTCTACTTTCTGACTTTCTATCCATTGTTTCATTTCGCTGAGAAAATAGTCATTATAAAGGATATATGAACCGTTGCCTTCCTCTTTGATTCCTAATTGAAATGAACGCTGCTCCTTGCCTGTGCCATCTGTGAAAGAGATGATAATCGGATTTATTTCTGATAGATTTTTGGGAATAGTGATTGATGTGGTTATATATTGCTTAGGACTATCTAAAAAAAGTAAAACAGGTTGATTTTGCTGTTTAAACAATGCTTCATTGTCGGCAAATACTTTCCCCACGATATGCAATATCTCGGTTGTTGCTTCGAACGATGTTTCTCTGTCTGTCTTCATATTAATTGAAACCGGCTTTTTGTTTGGATAATCCGCTGTAAGTTTTTTGGTTAATTCGGAAGAGAGTTTTTCAATCAGGCAGTACTCATTGCTGAATAAAATTGCATCTTTCGCATTAACCCACAAATTAACCATATTTGTTTTTTCGACCAGCAAATTGCGCTTTTCTTCCGGTGATAAGCCTTCGCTTCCTCCCTGCTTGATGATGTATTTGTTCAACTCTGTTTCGAAAAATTCTAACGTATAATTTGGATTATTCGGAGGAATTGTCGTACTTTCGCTCCGAATTACTTGTTCCAACTGTCGCGTTCCTTCAGAACTGGAACATGCGTACACACTAAAGGCGGCTAAAGGAAGAAGC
>Ga0082212_10010875_pt1 | contig 11594 bp, 11 predicted proteins | sample TergutNt197P3_FD_71548 | JGI IMG/M metagenome (GOLD analysis project Ga0082212, IMG submission 71548) | Neocapritermes taracua P3 segment gut microbial communities from Petit-Saut dam, French Guiana - Nt197 P3 | ecosystem: Host-associated > Arthropoda: Insects > Digestive system > Gut ... | reverse complement strand
CTGCGTATAGTATAATGCGGCGGGCGGCGCTTGTCAAGGGATTTTTTCGCATATCCGCTAAATATGGCCCGCGGTTTCGATAACACCATACTATATGGTGTGGGAGGGGGCGGACGACAGGGGGAGTGTGCGACGGCATAAATTTATTCTTTACATCAGGCGGAAAATGGTGTATACTGACTTTCGCCGCGTTGGGCGGCACGGTACGGGCTCTTAGCTCAGTTGGTAGAGCGCCGCGTTCGCAATGCGGAGGCCAGGGGTTCGAATCCCCTAGAGTCCACCAAAGACGGACAATAGAATGGATACAATGTTATTGTCCCACAGAAAACCTTGCAAATGCAGGGTTTTTTTCGTTGTTCGGATTATTTTGGAGAGATTACGAAACCTTTCCTGCGCCGTTTTATACAGGAAAAATCGGGGCGTTTCCGCATTGTTTTCCCTTTCGCACAGGAATTTGCGTCCCCCTCCGAAAAAGGGGTTTGCATTCAGACAGATTCTACGGGTAGAAAATCAAATCCGGCTGAATATGAAGTTCCCGGATGATTCTGAACAGCAAATCATAACTTGGCTTTTTGCGTGAGCTTCCAGCGGGCGCGGCAAATGTATGGCAACCCATTACATACGGCTGGACTTTTTAGAGCAAATCGTTTTACAGGAATTTCAACGCCTGACAGAGTTTGCAAGCCGATATGAGGATGACTTCGTTAAGGCCGTGATCGGTCACTCCATGAAAACGGTGGAGAGCGGCAGGGCGGTAAAGCAAAAAGAGCTTGACGGCTTGCTTGCCCGTGATCGGGAACTCGATACGCTGTTTACCCGTATCTATGAGGATACTTTGCGTTCAAGCGCAACTGCGCAATCCTCCGCAGATTGTTAATGGTGAGCCGGTTCCATTTGACGTCTATAGAGAATAGCTCTCCGCTTATGATTTGGCATTGGAATCTGTCACTAGAGATTTTCCCGATTGACAAATTTCCTGTCCATCTATTGTTAATTTCAGCGGATTGTCTTGCCGCTCTTGGAGCCTGGCCGCTTCAAGAGTGGCATACTTCTTTAGCGCGTCGCCTACCTCCGACAGTAGGCACAGCAGGTTCTCGTGCGCTTTTGCGTCGTATAGCATGGGTTTCACCTCCTTATCCCCGCCCCACTCGGCGGTGTTGTGGTGTTGCGGGTTTTGGCGCGGTGTGGTATGCTGGAGGAAATTGCTGAAAGGTCGTGGCTGCCGTGTTTTCAATGCTTAACCCTCCGCGTACTAAAGAAGAGTTTGACGCATTGTCCGAAAATCTGATCCGGATTTATATGTCCGGCGTTGCAGCGACGGCAATGACCGCCGAAAAATTTACAGAGAAATATTTTGATGCTGTAAAAAACATACCTTTGGTGTTGCAGAGAAAATACGGCGTTCAATTTGACGGAAGTGAAACCTAAACAATTTCCCTTTTGCGAAGTCTGTTTTCAATCTCAACAATGATGTCTGTGGCTTCATCCACCGTCACTTTTCCCCGGACGATTACCTCGACGGCTTCATCGGCTATTTTTATGAGCCGTTCGTTAGAGGTTCCGCAGTATCCCAGTTCGCCGTCTTTCTTGCGTTGATCTGTCAGCATGGGTTTCACCTCCTTATCCTCGCCCCGCTTGGGCGGTGTTGTGGTGTTGCGGGTTTTGGCGCGTTGTGGTATGCTGGGGGAAATTGCTGAAAGGTCGTGCTACTCTATGAAAAGAATTCTTAGTGGCTTCTTAGTCTTTGCTCTTCTGGCTGGTTGCGGTTCTCAGGCGATGCTAAATGCTAATAATATTCGTATTTCCAAAAGCATTGTCAATTCTGTGGACGCCTTTTTGGATGGTGAGATAGATGCCCGTACTGCCCATGACAGAATTAGAAAGGAAGGGGATTCCGTTGATCGTAACGATAAGACTGACGGAACTGGTACATATGCTCTCTTGCTTAGTTCTGTCGCATTTACAATTACCGTTAATCTATCTGCTATTGATTGGGGTGATGGCGGTGATGTAGAGGACATTCTTGAACAACGAAACAAAATCGCCGGATATGCCGGTTTGAAGAAGCGAAAAAATGTATAACGCTTTGTCTATGCAGTGTCCCGATAATGGGACGATTCGGTCAAAAAAATTTCGACCTTCTCCCTATCATCCAGTATTCCCAAGACCTCGCACAGTCTCACCACTTGCCTTGTTTCAAAAAAACTACGCCCGTTTATTTTGTTACCTAAAGAGTTCGGGGATATTCCGATTTTTTCCGCGAGGCTCTTTTGATTATACCCAGCCCCAACCATAGCTGATAAAAATTTTCTTTTATTCATGATCTACCCTCCTTTCATTTTTGAACGTCCCATATTGGGGACAACCCAATAATAGCATTGTCTTTTCTGTATGTCAACCCCTTTTTGGGACAAAAGTAAAAATATTTTGATTGTCTGTTGCAATAATGGGACAGACATGATATACTGCCACTCAGAAAGGAGTGGCAGTTACTGTGTCGGATGCCTCTGATCGTATTTTACGCTTAATGGAAAGCGCGGAATTATCATACAGGGATTTATCTGACCTTACAGGAATCCCTAAATCGACGCTCCAGCGATTCATGACTGGGCAAAGAGATATTCCACTTAATAAATTGGAAGCAATTGCAAAGGCAACGGGAACTACGGCCCAATTCCTTTTAGGTTGGGATAACATTACAGATAGTCCCGCTCGAGATTCTGTTCCATTTGGGTTATCGCCTGATGCCGTAGAAGTTGCCCAAGCATATGACGCGCTGGAAACCGATGTCGAAAAAAATATGGTCCGGGCTTCCCTCGGTCTCCCGGCGCTGAAAAGGGGGGAACGCAAAACCTCTTGACGCATTAGTCCACGGTAAGGTTATCATACTTGAGGAGTATAGGAGGATGATACCGGAGCGAACGGTTGAAAAAAAGGAGTGAACGGCGTGTGTAACATTAAAAGGAGGAATTTCTGTGGCATTATTTAACTGTACCGAGTGTAATCGTGAAATATCAGACCAAGCAAAAAGTTGTCCACATTGCGGAGTTTCCATTTCCATGAGCAATGTTTCTAATATTCCCCAGCAAGTTGAAATAACAGGGCTGAAATTTAGTAGGCCAAGGAACTTAAAAGTGATACTTATACCTATTATTGGCATTTTTCTTTTAGCTGCAATTGTATTTTCCATTTTTGTCATTCGCGATAACATAGAAAAAAACAGATTGAAATTGCACTTAAAGAAACAAGAGATCTGTATATTCAGAATCTAATTGATTATAGAATTATATCCTTATCCGGTGGGGCCGATTCAGAGTATATATGTAACTTAACGGAATCTGTTTGGCGTAACACCATTTATAAGACAGATGATTCGATTACAGATTTATTTACAAAGAAATGGGAAAGGTTTAACGACGACTTTAATGATTCCTTAACTACCATGTATGCAAATTCGGTCATTATAGAATTGGTTACTGAAATTAAAGATAATCAAAAAGAAGTTGCTGAATTATATAAAGCATTGCAGAATCCAACAGACGAATTTCTAAAATGTTATGATCTTGTTGAGTCAATGTACAGCAATTATTTGGGCTTGACTAATCTTGCGATTTATCCAAAAGGTAGCCTTACTACATATTCCGATGAATTTTCAAAATATGATTCTGCATTTATGGATGATCACCACAAGCTGGAACTTTTGACTCCAGAGAAATAACTCAATTGGTTGAAAGGATGTCAGAAATGAAAAGGATAAAAAATGCAAAATGGTTTGCCTTTGGTCTTTTGATTATTTTCATCACGCTATTGCCCGCATGTACAAGCGGCATTTCTCAAGAGGATTTTGACTCCTTGCAGAATGAATACGATGAAATTCAGTTGAAGTATAATGAACTCTCTTTGGAAAGAGATGAAATATCCTTGGATAGAGATCGGATTTCTTCAAACAGAGATTCTTTGATTGTAGAACTTGATGATGCGGTTTCCAATAGTTATGAATACGCTGATGAACTTGTTGGTGTAAAGTTAGAACGAGATAGAATTTCAAAAGAATTCGATGAGTATAAGACAAGCATGAGAATCTATAGTGATCTATCTAAAGAGGAAGCGGCAAATCGTCTTGTGGAAGAACAGAGAAAAGAAACGATTTCCGAGTTGGATTCCGAGATAGCTGAGAAGCAGAAACAACTTGATACTTTACAGAACCTAATCAAAAAAACTGGTGAAGACCCCATTAAACTTACGGCCGGGTATTTTTATGGAGGAACGGACATCCCCACTGGCCGGTATCAAGTTTCTAATGGTAGCAGTAACTTTGTTGTTCATTCATCCGGCGGTCGCTTAAAGGTCAATATCATTTTGGGTGGAAGATATGGCGTAGATTCTTACGTTTTTGATGTAAGTTCCGGAGATGAAATAAAATCGGAAAGCCCTTGTACGCTTACTCCAATAGAATAAATTTCATTATCCACATCTAGGGGTGACGCTCAATGGAAGACGCCACAACAGCCCAAGCCCTGGTCCGCTATCTATACTGGCTGCAATCCACCGGCAGCCGGCGCTTGGCCGCTTCGCTCGCTAACCGTGAGACTGGATTGTCGTTCTCCACCGGCGAATATGAGAAATTGGCCAATAAAAAGCCGCCCCTTGTGTTGGAAGCACAAGGAACGGCGCGTGGTATGCTCGGACAAGCCGATACATAACCCATCTGCAATGGTTAGTGTATCACAAAACCGCTTGTCCCGCAACCGTTATTTTTATGGACGGAAAGGGACAGGTGATTTTTTATGCGGCATCCCAACGGTTACGGCACCGTCGCCAAACTCTCCGGCAACCGGCGCAACCCTTTTGTGGTCCGCAAGACGCAGGGCTGGAACGCCAAGGGCCATCCGGTCTATACGGTGATCGGATACTACCCCACGCGGGAGGCCGGCTTGATCGCCCTCGCGCAGTATAACAAGGACCCTTGGGATATTGACCGGGAGAAGACCACGCTGGCGGAGTTGTTCCGGCTTTGGTCGGAGAAGAAGGCTCCGAAGCTGGGGGCTTGCAACCGGCAGTCCCTCAAGGGCGCGTTTAACCATTGCGCAAGCCTTTCCGGCATGAAATACAAGGAGATCAAAGCGTTTCATATGCAGGACGTTATCGACGGCTGCGGCTATGGGTATTCCACACAGGGCGCGATCAAGAATCTATTCGGCCACTTGGACCGCTTTGCCCTTGAGTTGGACATCATCAACCGCTGCTACTCCGATTTGATTACCTCGGCTCCGGTACCGGAGACAAGCAAACAGCCCTTCACGGACGAGGAGGTAGACCGGTTATGGCAAATCCAAGACGATGAATGGGTGGACTCCGTGCTTGTGTTCTTATACACAGGGTTTCGGATTTCGGAATTGCTCGACCTGCGGACCGCCAACGTGGATATGGACGCCGGGACGATCAAAGGTGGCACGAAAACCCGCGCGGGGAAGGACAGGCTTGTCCCTATCCATTCCCTCATAGCGCCTTTCATCCGCAAGCGCTTCTCCATTGGCGGCGAATACCTATTTAACCGCGGCGGGAAGAAGATGCACAATATACAATATTACGCCATTTGGAACGCCATCATGGACAAGGTCGGCATGAGTCACACGCCTCACGACTGCCGCCACACATTCCGCTCGCGGCTCGACAGCGCCGGCGCAAACAAGGTTTGCATTGACCTAATCATGGGGCATAAGTCCGCGGGCGTCGGGGAGAGGGTTTATACGCACAAGACGGTTCAGGATTTAAAAAACGCTGTTGAACTGGTAACACGTTAGTAACACGTAAGGTTGAATGTGTTGTAAATTCAGTGTGATTTTGTTTTTGTTATAATATTATACCACAGGTTTAACTCTGCTGAACTCTGTCTTTATTTCCGGCGTTTCGCAACAATTTGCATGGCTGTCCGTCTCTATGCGCTGTAATACAGGCTTAATCCGCGCCTGATACGGGCAATTTGGCAAGAAATTGTTATGTTCGTATTTTACGTTCCGGTCGATATTTTTTTGTGTTCATACCAGACGGCGCGGAAAATCCTGGCCAGGAGGGCGGTGGACGCCAGCAGCAGGATGAAAACCAGCTGGGCCGGCGTCAGTCCGGCGGCGCGGAAGAGCGAGCCGCCGAAATAAATCAGCGCCGTCTGCACCAGCGCCACCAGCCCCATGATGCCGATGAACGGTTTGTTCCCCGCCAGATGGTCGGCCAGGTTGACCCGGTGGGTGCGGGCGTTCAGGCTCTGGAAGATGCCCATGAACATGAAGAGGGCGAAAAAGGCCGTCATAAACCGAGCGTGGGAGGCAAACATCGCCGATGTGAACGGGCTTTTGAGAAACCAGAGGCAGACGGCGACGGCGTAGAGTCCGCCCAGCAGTATTTCGCGTTTCATATAGCCGTTGATGATCGGCTCGTCCCGCCGCTTCGGTTTTTCGCGCATGTATTCCATCAGCGGCGGCTCCCCGCCGAACGCCAGCCCGGCCAGCGTGTCCATCACCATATTGATCCAGAGCATCTGGATGACGGTGATCGGCGACTCCACCCCGATCAGCGGCGCGATGACCGAGACGCCCAGCGCGCAGAAGTTCAGGGTGAGCTGGAAGATGATAAACTTGCGGATCGACTTGAAGATCGTCCGCCCATAGCGGATTGCCTTAGCGATCGATAGAAGGTTGTCGTCCAGAATCACCACGTCGCCGGCCTCTTTGGCGACTTCGGTGCCGCTGCCCATCGCGAAGCCGACGTCGGCCCGTTTCAGCGCCGGGGCGTCGTTGACGCCGTCGCCGGTCATCCCGGCGACCAGCCCCGCCCGCTGCGCGACCCGGACCAGCCGGCTCTTGTCCCCCGGCAAGGCCCGCGCCACGACGCGGAGCCGCGGCAGGACCCCGGTGAGTTCTTCGTCGGAGAGGCGGGACAACTCCTCGGAGGTGAGGCGTAAATCTCCCTCCGCCTGCGGGCGGTATCCCTCTTTTACGAAAGAGGGAGGGGTTGTCCCCTCTTTCCCCCTTTCGCAAAAGGGGGATGTCCCCGCAGGGACAGAGGGATTTATCAGCCCCACCCGCCGCGCGATCGCCTCCGCCGTCGCTTTCGCGTCGCCGGTAATCATCACCACCTGGATCCCGGCGTTTTGGATCTGTTTGACGCCGCTGGCCGCCTCATACCGCACGTCGTCCCTGACCGCCAGCACGCCCAGCAGGCGGCCGTTCTCAGCGGCCGCGATCAGCCGCGCCCCCTCGTTCTGCAAACGGTCCATACTCTCCTGTATCGAACGTTCGTTATACCCCCGGCACTTCGGAAGGACCACTTCCGGCGCCCCTTTTAGCAAAATTCCGCCAATTTCGCCCGAAACTTCGGTTGACATAAACTTGTTTTTAGAGTCGAACGGAATTATTTTTCCCTTCCGCAAACGGTGCTGAAGAGGATGCCCGGCGGCAAACTCCAGCAGGGCGCGGTCGGTCGCGTTGCCGCCCACCGCCTTCCCCTTCGTCATGACCGCGGCGTTGTTGAATACAAGGGCGCGGTGTATCTGTTTCCACTGCGCGGATTTGCACAGGTCCAGCAAGGGCGGCAATCGGCCGCCCGCAGACGGTTGGTAATCGCCCCTGCCCAAAATCTGTCCCGATGGGCCGATAAATCCCGTAACCTGCAATTTCCCTTTGGTCAGCGTGCCGGTCTTGTCGCAAAACAGGATGTTCAGGCTCCCGGCCGTTTCGATCCCGACCAGTTTGCGCACCAGCACGCCGTCTTTGAGCATCCGTTTCATATTCGACGACAGCACGACCGTAATCATCATCGGCAAGCCTTCCGGCACCGCCACCACGATGACGGTGACGGCCAGCGTCGCGGCGCGCAGCAGCTTTTCAAAAAGAAAGGCGGGGTCGCGCAGCGACGCGAGGATCAGCGCTGGATCGAAGCCATTGTCCAGCACCAGCACGTTGAACAGATACGCCAGCGCCGCCAGCGCCGCCCCGGCGGCGCCGAACCGGCTGATGGTCCCGGCCAGCGCCCCCAGCCGGGTTTTTAAGGGGCTTGTTCCCTTCTCCTCCTGCACCTCCCCGGCGATCTGCCCGTAGATGGTGCGGTCGCCCACCGCCGTGACCCGGATCATCCCCTGTCCGGCCACCACCACCGTGCCGGACAGGCAGCCCTCCCCCACGGTCTTGCGGGCTTCCTTCGTCTCGCCGTTGATCGCCGACTGATCCAGTTCGACCGTCCCCTCCGCAACAGTCCCGTCGGCCGGGACGCGGTCGCCCGCCTGAAGGCGGACCAAGTCCCCCACCACCACCTCTTCGACCGGTATCTCCAGCGTGACGCCGCCCCGCACGGCGCGGCAGCGGATCCGCGACGCCTCCTCCTGCAATTTGCGGAAGGCGGTCTCGCTCCCCTGCTCCGACAGGGTGGAGATCAGCACGGCCAGCAGCACGGCGGCGGCGATCCCGGCCGTTTCCACCCAATCCGCCTTGTTGAAGACGAAGAGGACGTTGACCGCCAGCGCGATCAGCAATATTTTAATCATCGGGTCGCCAAAATTCTCCAGAAGGCGCGAGAAAAACCCGCGCCGTTTTTTCACCGTGACGCGGTTTTCCCCATGCTCTCCGCGGGAAGCGGCAACCCCGGCTTCCGACAACCCTTTGAAATCCAACGGACGACCCCCCTCTTGTCCACACTATATGCGGACGGGAGGGGGGTTAGGACACAATACGCGCCAAAGAGCCGTTCGCCGGTCCGGCAGAGTCCCCCGTCAGTCGGGGAGCCAGGACCGGTCATAGCCGTCCCTGTTGTAAACAGGGGCTTTTTCCGCGGTTTTTCTCTTTGCCGCGGCTTTTAGCAGCGCGTCAACCGCGTCGTTTTCCTTTTTATGCGCGATATAATCGATCAGTTCGGCCAATTCCTTTTCATCGTCCGATTTGACCATGACCGTCTTCTTGTCTATGACGGTGACTTCCACCCGGCCGCACCTCCCTTATATCACCCTGACCGCGCCCTGCTTGCGGATCCGGACGGCGAAGCAGGACCCCATCCCGAAGACCGCTTCCATCCCGGACTTATACGTTTCCAGCAGATCGTCCGGCACGTAAGCCTGTATCGTCCCGGCAAAGCCCCCGCCGTGGACCCGCTGCGCGCCCCGCCCCATCAGCAGCGTTTCAGACAGCGCCAGCGCCACGCCAAGCCCCTGTTCCTCCGGCATGACGACGTTTTGCAGATACATATACGACGACCGCCCCGACTCGCCGACAAGCCGCAGAAACTCCGCGAAATCCCCTGTTTTAAGCGCCCGGGCCTGTCTCAGCGCCCGTTCGTTTTCCCGGAGGAAGTGATAGGCCCGCAGCAGGGCGCGGTCGGGTACGGTGTTCAGCAGCGAGGGCAGCGCGGCCATAAACCGCTCCGGCGACACGCCGCGCATCGTCTCCTGTCCCAGCGCCCACGCCACCTTCCGCATCTCCTGCGGGATCGCCGCGTATTCCGGCGACAGGTCGGCATGGCTGCCGATCGGGCCGGTAATCATCATCGTATGCCCGGGCAGGTCGGACGGGATGCTTCTGACACGGGGCTTTTCCGGGTCTATAAAATCAATCAGCGACAGCCCGCCGATCGCCGACGCCGTCTGGTCCATCAGCCCGGACGGTTTTTGCAGGTATACGTTCTCGGTGAAACACCCGATGCCGGCCAGCGTATCGGGCGGCAGGTCCCCCTGCCCGTACAGATGGTCCAGGATCAGGCCGATCAGGTTTTCCAGCGCCGCCGACGACGACAGCCCGGAACCGGGCGGCACATCGGAATGGGTTACGGCATGGAATCCGCCGTAGGGAAGCCCGGCCCGCGCGAACCCGGCGCAGACGCCGCGGATCAGGCGGTCGGAAGTGGAGCCGCCCTCGTCGGGGCTGAGGGTTTCGATGTTGACGGTGTTGCGGGAAAACCCGGCCGATTGCAGCCGGATCACCTCTTCGCCGTTCAGGCAGGCCAGCCCCAGCGTATCCCGCCCGATCGCCCCGGCCAGCACCCGCCCGTTGTTGTGGTCGGTATGGTTTCCGCCGATCTCGGTGCGCCCCGGCGCGGAAAAAAGCGCCACCGGGACGTCCCCGCCGCCGAAATCGGGTTCGAACAGTTCGGTCAGGCGCTGCACCCGCCGCCTGGCGGCGGCCAGGTCGTCATACAACTCCGACAGGCGGGCGTCATAGCCGCCCGCTTTCAGCCCGTTGCGCAGTTCCGATAAGGTAGGCATTTCTTACCACCTCTGCCATAAAGTATGAGGATACAGCCCCTTTTCCCGCAGGTCATGTATCGCCTGGATCACGGAGGGCTTGTCTTCTTTATAGGTCACGCCGAACCAGCGGTCAGGGCTGTTCAGCACCCGCACCGACGCCCGTCCGTCCGCCAAGAGTTCCCCCACCCGCCGGGGCAGCAGATACTCCCCTTTCAGCGGGTCGTACGGCGACGCGAGAAATTCCCGGAATCCTTCGTCCAGCAACGCAAACACGCCCGGATGAAATCCGAACAGCTGCATTGAGACGACGGTATCCAGCGGCAGCGAATGCCAGGACGCCCCGTCCTCGGTGTATGCCGCGTCGTCCAGCCGCTGGACGATCTTCGTCCGTTCGGTGATGCCGCGCAGGAACCCGTTTTCCACCTCGCAGACGCCCCGGGCCACGCTGCCGTGCGCCGTCAGCGTATTGCCCAGGCGGTAGCCCACCATCCCGTAATTGCTCGGCGCGGACTCGCTTTGCAGAAATCCCGCCATAACGGCAAACGCGCTCTTTCCGTAGTAATCGTCGGCGTTAATGACGGCGAACGGCGTATCGACCGCCTTTCGCGCCGCCAGCAGCGCCTGCCCCGTCCCCCACGGTTTTTCCCGGCCGGCCGGAGGGGTTATCCCCCCGGGCAGGTCGTCCAGTTCCTGAAAAGCGTATTCTACCTCGGCCATCAAGCAGATCCGTTTGCCGACCGTCTGATGAAACTCCTTTTCAATGGCGTGTTTGATGACCAGCACGATCTTTTCAAACCCCGCCTCCAGCGCGTCATAGACCGAAAAGTCCAGCAGCGCCTCGCCCTGGTCGGTGACCGCCTCTATCTGCTTCAAACCGCCAAAACGGCTGCCCATCCCGGCCGCCATGACTACCAGCGTTGGTTTCATTGCTTTTCCTCCTTGCGGGACAAACGCCTCATCCGCTTTGCTATGTATGATCTCATTTCAAACTAAAATATCGATCGGCATGGGTATCGGAATCTACCACCTGTACAATACAATTTAACCATGCGAGTTTTTCTTTTATACTGTCTTGAATGCCTTTCATAACCATTGCTTTTGATCTGGTTTTCGTTTTGAAGTCTCCTTCAAGAAAGAAAAGTATTCTCAGCTTTTTTATATCCGAAACTATATCTTTTGAGATCAATTGAGTATAGTAGGGTGCTATGTCCGCGGCCGCCTTGCACCCAAGACATTTTGTGTGCGCCCCGTACAAGCACGACAGAGACATGGCAACTTTTCTAGAAATTTCTATGTCGAAACTCTCGTCTGCCCTTCCGTCGGGTCTTGCCGTTTTGTCTTTGGCGGTTCTCCAGCGGTTATCGCTTTC
>Ga0082212_10010874_pt1 | contig 11594 bp, 13 predicted proteins | sample TergutNt197P3_FD_71548 | JGI IMG/M metagenome (GOLD analysis project Ga0082212, IMG submission 71548) | Neocapritermes taracua P3 segment gut microbial communities from Petit-Saut dam, French Guiana - Nt197 P3 | ecosystem: Host-associated > Arthropoda: Insects > Digestive system > Gut ... | reverse complement strand
TCTTACAAAACGTCAATAATAACATCGTAAAAATAAGATACGGAGTCAGAAACGAGAGCCGCCCGATCCATTGGTAAGTCAACGCACCGGTAATCATTGCAATTGGGAGCGCCCAGTCTTTAATACGTTTCAATCTATAGTAATTTTCGATTACAAAGGTAGTGCAAAGAATTGAGACTTTACAATAGTGTTTAAAATTAATGTTTGGCTTTTCTTCCCTTCGGAAAGAGACACATTATTTGATTTTTTCATTATGGATAGTTCGGAACGGAAGCATGAGGAATGAAAACTAACTCCCCCGATTTCCCCTGCTTGTTTTTTTTGTACATTTGCCGGAAATACGTTTGCATGCTATGATTATTTTTCGTTACGACAAAACATTCGAGGGTTTACTGACATCCGTATTCGATGCATACAGCCGCAAGACATTTCCTGACAGGCTTTTGGCTGAAAATGATATTGAGCCGTTGTTTACGGACGAATGTCATACTGTTATTTCGTCGGAAGAAAAGTCAGGTCGGGTATGGAAAGCGCTGCAACAAAAACTGCCCAAACAGGCCTGCAATATGCTGATGTATGTATGGTTGTCCGAACTCGAAGGTTCCGACGAATTGCTGTTTCGCTACATGCGTAAAACATTCGACCATACACATACCATCGCATATAATTTTGGTGATGCAGACGTGTTGGAGATCGAAAGATTAGCCCGCAAAGTAGCGCATGAAGCCTTGTATATCAAACAATTTGTCCGCTTTCAAAAAGCAGCCGACGATATTTTTTTTGCTCCCATTCGTCCCATATACAACGCATTGCCATTAGCTGTGGCGCATTTTACCGACCGATTTGCCGACCAACAGTGGGTTATCTACGACCTGCGACGCAAATACGGCTACTATTACGACCTGAACGCCACCCGCGAAATTACATTTACTGATGCCGACGATACCTTACGCGAAAAATTAGACGAATCCCTGATGGCCGAAGACGAAAAATTGTTTCAGGAACTTTGGAAAGGTTATTTCAAAGCGCTCACAATCAAAGAACGTATCAACCCTCGTCTTCATCGCCAACACATGCCTGCCCGTTTTTGGAGGTATCTGACAGAGAAGCAATAAATCAATATTCATTATACGTTTTCCACGCATTCGCGTTTTTAGCGTTTCGTTTTTTGGCACGGTGGCTTGGCCAAAAGATGGTGCGTAAAATATCCTCTCCACTAAAACTTCCGGAAGCTCCTGAGCGAATTGTAAACGGATCATCTACCGTAGCTTTTCGGGGAGTAAGCTTATCCAAATTTTTAAGGTCTGCCACCATTTTGGCATTCAATCCGAGAGCCTCTGGCCGTATAGTCTGTAAAGAATCTTTCATATCTAGATTCTGCACATAAATTTTATAAACGGAAACAGGCAAATCTTGTGGTCGAAGTTTGTTTTCAGGTGCGGTTATGCCTTCAAAAGACTTGATAATCGGCATCTCCGGAGGATTAACTTTCAATTGTTTCGCATCTAAAGGATCACGAATCAAAGTACCCGACTCAATGGCTTTCCGGGTTGCTTCATTCAATCGAATATTTTCCGTTCCGGTCTGCATACGTTGTATCCATAAAGAATCTTCCGCAGTCCTGTCCTGCGAATAGATAGCTATATGTGAGCCTGCGAAAATAATAAAAAACAGACCGTAATATTTTCCCATAGATTCCTGTTTTTGGCAAAAATAGCATGAAAACTACAATAAATAGTCTTTAATTATCTTAATAATTGTTGATTTTATATAAATCCAACTATTTTCTATCTTTTTTAATATCTTTGTTTCAAAAATGTCAGGAACAATTTTTGATATCAAACGCTTTGCTGTACATGATGGACAGGGAATACGTACTACCCACTTGCTGCCTTTCCACAATACAGCCAAAGGAAAATATATACGCACCGGCAAAGAAAATCGGTTGAGCAACTTGAAATCCCTCCAAAAAGATGAAATCAAAGAGATTGAACAACAATTTGTGAATGCCGGTTTTTTTTGTGAAAATCGGAGGATAGTCAAAATAATTAATAATTAATAATTAAAAATGAATGTACGGGCGTAATGCTTACGCCCAACTTAAAACTAAAAAAAATATGACCCCAAGAATTGAAAAATTAGGCAACTTGAGTTTGCAAACTGTTTACACCATTTCGGCCGAAAGAGCCATCCTTGTAACCGATTTTTACGAAAATCACCTATCGCTTGCCGACTCAATACCCGTACAACGCGCTAAAGGAACTGATTATATTGCCGGTGGCACACGCTACAACACAAACTATATACAGGGTGTGGGCGTGGGGACAGATACCGATTCGCTAACAGCCATCAAGCACCATGTTTTTGAACATAAAAACAGCATTATTCGCTTGATAAACCAAAACGCGAACTAAACAGACCGAAATTCTTTGAATATGCTTTGGAATACACACTGTCAATGCCGTAAGGATGATTTCCAAAGTTGAAAAGTCCGCAGGCGTAACGTTGGACAGATAACATTTACGCTGTCATCCATACGGGTGGCATGATACTGCATACGCTAAAGTGAAGAAAATACAATAAAGCTCACTCGAAAAGAAACAATACTTCCAAAACAAGAGTGAACATGCTACTTTTAATACAAAAAACTGCTGAATCTAAAACGTATTCGGCATATTTTTGTATCATGCCTGACGTTCTCACGGCTTATCTATCCGGACGGATAACAACCGAGCGACTCAATGCCGGATCGTCGTAGTAACGATTCTCTATTCCGCCGGCAGCGATTGTTCTTAATCGTGCCGGAGAAATCCCAAACTCTCCAACTAAACAATCTTTGACTCTTTCTGCACGGGCTTGGCTTAACCGGTAGTTCAGGTCTGGATTACCCGTTCCTTCATCGGCGTATCCGGTAATAGTATATGTTCCTTCCGGATATTGATGCATCAACCTGGCAAGAAAGTCTAATTGTACCCGTGCTTCTCTTAACAGTGTACTTTGGTTGATCCGGAATATGATAAATACGTCTGTAGCAACATCCTTCCATTCTGTAATAACTTCTACCGAATGAATTTCAACCGGCGCAACCGGCTCTATATATGGATAATAAAAAGCGGCTCTCGGTTCGCTGTTTCCACCAAAACGAAATGCAACGCCCAAATTGACGGACAGAATGCCATCGTAAGGACGTTCGCCTGTATCGCTATTCAATCTGCTTTGATCATTTGGTAACGGTTCCGGTCTTGGGTCGCGAACAGGATTTTTAAAACGATCTCTCAATGCGGCGCCTCTGATATCCATTATCACATCTACATTTTTACCAACACGGAGTTTATTCATCAGCCCTACATTGAAAGTGATTTCTTGAGCGGTCGGTTTATTCCATGTACTTATATAACCTACGCCGACAAAAGGCGCCAAAGTCCAAAAACGGTCATAATTAACTCCTTGAAAAAGAGTTGATACGTCTAATAATACATCGGCATATAAATGCCATGCGTCAAATTTCTGCCTGTAGAGAGCATGTTGTGCAATATAATATTTATCATCTATAGCGTGTCCCGGATTTATCACGCCACTCATAGTGTGATTTTTGCTATACTTGGTAGCTCCTTTCAGTTGTTGCCAGGATCCGCCTACGCGTGTACCGATAATTGGACTCCACCATTTGCCTAAATACAAGTCCGCTCCAACGGAAATACGGTCTTTAATATCCAACTGGCGGGCATGGTCGGCAAAGTACATACGTGGCCCTATGCCTAATCCGATAAACCATTGGTTTCGATATTCATCTACCGCATATTCATTTTGTTGTGCAATTAAATTACCTGATATACAGAATGTTAATAAAAAAGAAAATAACAATAGAAAACAATTATACATCTTGTTTTCTGTTCTTGGTTGCATCATAACTTGTTTCATAATATATTGTTTATAGCTATTTTATTATTAATATTGAAATTATAATTTGATATACAAAAAAACATTATTTTCAAAGTGTTTTATCTCTAATCGATTGCAAAAATAATAATTTTTTAAAATAGTAAAAATTTTTATTAAAAAATATTCAGTAAAAAAGTAAAAATAACATAAAAAAACTACATAATTCAATATTTTTCTATTGTTTTACAATCTTCTTTCTTTGGCTTTTTCCCAAGCTTCACCTAAACGAATCATCCAATTTTTTTGATTTCGAGGTTGAACTGCATTGGCCCAAAGTACAAAATCATCAATTTTATTGGATCTTGTTTTGATAATCTTATAAATTAATCCCCAATCGATCAAACCGCCTATATTCCGATCATCTATAAATAGGTCGACGCCGATTTTGCGAGGCGATCCATTTTGCATATCTTCTTCAGGATAATTTTTATTACATGCATAAAAATAGACGCCGTTTTTTTCGCAATAATCGACTGCATCTTGTAATAAACTACCTTCGCGCATTGTCCATAATATTAGTTTATGATGTTCTTCCTCACGCAGTTTACGCAATATATCCAATGCCATTGGTATAGGTTTGCCAATTTCAGGATATGCATGCTCTACAATTGTTCCGTCAAAATCTACCGCTATAGTCATATTAATTAGGAATTACGAATTTAACTAAACTCTACTATCTAAACTCTAAATTTTGATTTTGGGCTTATACATATCGTCAGCTGTGATTCCACATTCTTTTTTCATCTGAATACAATATTCCAGTAATCCGAGGTCGTTGGCTCCGGCATTGTTGGTTCCAAATGTAAATTTTACACCTGCCGCTTTGGCTTTTTGGATAATTGCCTTGTTGGGTATCTTATAACGATTATTTATTTCGAGCGCTTTGCCGCTTTTAGCCATTGCTTCTACGAAACGTTCCATCCGGGCTTCAGTCCAAAATTCATCGTACCGGTCTTCCATCTGAGGGGGAAGGAAACAGGGATTCACATATATATCCATCGGTTCCTGAAGGACTTTGCATATTACATCAACAATGAGATCCATATATGCCTGTTCATTTTCTATCCATGTTTCAGAGCTAAGCCAAAGACGGGTTCTTCGTCCTTTCAAATCAGTAAAAGTGAGTGCGTCGGTAAAGACATAGTCAAATTCGTTGCGCACTTCGGGTGAAAATGTATCGACCCACTCTCGTCCTTCACCTTGCATGGCTAGAATATAGGGTTTTGATCTCATAGAGTCGAGGAATGCTATAACGCCTGCATCGTCGGTAATAGGAAATCCGATGCCGCAGTTTGGGGCGGCAGCGTAATTTATGCCTGTCATGCGTGAACGTTGAGCTGCATTTTCGTTGGTAAGGCCTCCTTTGACATGTACGTGATAATCGAGGACAGGAAAATCTTCCTGATGTAATTTAATGATATCATCTGTTTGTTCATCAATAACTTGAGATAAATGTGCAGGGATATTCAGGGATATTTCGTCTGGTGGAATGACATTAACCGATATGGATTTAATCTGTATCTCGCCTGTTCCGCTACCGGTAATGGCAAAAGTTCCTTCCGAAAGTAGCGCTACTCGGTTGGGAGCAATGCGATATGGATTGGCCGGCTCGATATATTCTACTACCGGTTCGCCATTGATAGCCACAGTGACGAAATTGTCTGCTATCCGTATGCTCATTAGAAACCAGTCATTTTCCTTTACAAAACTTTTCGTTAAGTTACGCACTGATAGCAAACTTCCTGTCATTTTCCACCATACAGGGTCGTTGCGGTCGTTATTAATGGCTACACGATATCCTTTGTCGACAGATTGGTCGGTATGGAAAGCGATAATACCTTTTCCTCCGGATGTTGTGCGTAGTTCGAGGTTTAATTCAAAATTTTTGTACTTGCCGTTTTTCAATACTGCTTGTGCATCGTTACCCTTTAACGTTAATACTCCGTTTTCAATCGAAACATTACCGGTAGTTACCCATTTGTTCGCGTTAGTACCGTCAAATAACATTTTGTTACCTGATTGGCTGCAACTTGTAATCACTAAGTATACAAGAATTGTTGTGAAAAAAGATAAAGTTCTCATGATAATTATCTGTTTAGTAGTTTGAATGATTAAAATAGTCGACAAAATTAAGCATAAATTTCGAGAAACGGTTTCTAATTACGAAACATTTCGACAAAAAGTGATACCAGTTGCATTTTACATATATTGATATCTACTATACGGCTTAACTCGTTGGATAGCGAAGTGACTCCTTTATCTTTGAAGCCACATGGATTGATCAACGAAAAATAATTCAGGTCAGTGTTGATATTCAACGCAAAACCATGCATGGTTACAAAACGGCTGCTTTTGATACCAATCGCACATATTTTTCGCGCCCGCTCAGTGTCCGATTCAATCCAAACGCCGGTAGCTCCCTGCAATCGTTCTCCAAGAATACTATACAGCGATAAAAAACGGATGATAATGTCTTCGATTGTTTCGACATATTGCCGCAATCCAATTCGGAATGATTCCAGGTCAAAGATCGGATAGCCCGTAATTTGTCCGGGTCCATGAAACGTAATATCGCCTCCCCGATTTGTATGATATAGCGCAATATCTTGCGCTTCCAACATCTGTCCGGAAGCTAACAAATTAGAAGTCTGTCCGTTTTTGCCAAGCGTAAAGACAGGCAGATGCTCGCAGAAAAAAAGAACGCTTTCAGCGCTTTGTTTTCTTATTTTAGCGTCGATAATATTTTTAAATGATTCTGTTTGAATACGTAATGCCTCCCCATATTCAATTGTACCTAAATCTTTATAACGAAAACAGTTCATTATTAATTCAATTTAAAGATTTAAAGATTTAAAAATTTAACTAAGCTCAAAAAATCGTTTATCGTTAATCAATAGGGGACTTCTAATAATCTCAAAATCAAGGCTTGCGACAGAGGCAAAAGCGGAGTTTACTCGATGTAAATGAGCATTTTGCCGATGGAGCGTAACGCAGAGTTTGGAATTATTAGAAGTCTCCATTATTTTCTAAGGCGGTTGAGAGACCGAACAAGCGTTTCATCGGCTCCGATATTGCGTATCGCCAAGTAATCCAAAATCAGACTTATAAGGGGAAAGGCCAGCGCCAAACGTACATTTGCAAAACGAAAGACGCCGGGCGTTCCGGACATTTTCCAAAGAAAAAACGCAAATAAACCATAAAAACCGATTAAAAGAATCGCGTTAAAAACACAAAGGCGTATTTGCAACATTCGTTTTTTATACAGAAAAATAGCAATAAATGCCAATAGAATAATGATTGCCGACAAAGCCGTCAACGCCCATGCAGGATACACTAATTCGGAAGGCGTTGTCAATGTATTCAAACCTGAGGCATCATACGAATAGAACATATTGTCAATCTGAATTGTTGCCAAAGACATGAAGAGCATGGCCGTGATTAGTGCAACAATTGCCAATAAATAAACGGTTTGAATACGCTGTATCATTATAGTTTTCAGTTTATAGTTTTCAGTTTTCAGAAAAAAACCATATTAAAAATCTAAAATCGTAAATCTAAAATCGTAAATTGAATTTAGTTTTCAGAAATACAATTAACCATTAACCGTTAAAAATTATTCTTTTCCTTTACCGGATTCTTAAAATGAATTTTATTGTCATGAAATTCCTGTAAAGCGATAAGGGTTGCTTTGGGTAATTTTTCGTAGTAACGGGATATTTCAATCTGTTCACGATTCTCAAATACTTCTTCCAAATTATCATTGTATGAAGCAAATTCTTGGAGTTTTTTCTCCAAGTCCTTCTTCATTTCGCCCGAAATCTGGTTTGACCTTTTTGCGATAATCATCAGGGTTTCATAGATATTCCCTGTGTCTTTACTCATTTTAATCATATCACGTGTAACGGTAGTTACCTGAGCGTTTGATTTACGATAATCCATAATTTTATTCTATTATTCCTAATTGTTAATTCCTAATTCCTAATTGCTTCCGTTCCGAAAGCCGAACATTGTTTGATTTTTAATACTATTTTAAATTCCTGATTAATAGCTCGTTGTTATTTGTTTGCTGGCATAATCAAAAAAACGCTGTATTTGCCGGGTATATTTTCCTTCGGGAAACTCATTCATGTAATTGTAGTATTCGTCCACCACATCGCGGAAACGTCCCTGCAAACGGTCTTCTATACTCACCAGTGCCATTTCGTATTTTGCCTTGATTTTTAAAAAAATAAATTCCTCGCGATATTTGGAATAGGGATAATCTTTTAGCGCATTGTCGGCAGTAATGATACATGAAAGATAATTATTACCCATGTAAGTATCTAAATTATAATATAATTGTGTACTTAACAATTCTTTATAGGCGAGTTTTTCCTGTAATTCGAACATAATTTCCTGCGCTTGCCTGGCTCGTTCACTTTGCGGATAATATTCCATGTAGAGTTGAAGTTGAGCAAGTGCTTCGTAGGTCTGTGTTTGGTCTAAGCGGGGATCGGGCGAATCGAGAGATAACCCATAGCCGGAATAAAAACGTGCTAATTCAGCAAATTCGCCCTTAGGGTAGGTTTTGTAATAGGTCTCAAAATAAGCGGATGCCGTTTGGTAATCTTTTTGTCCGTAATAGCTTTGCGCCAAAAGATACAAGGATTCTTCAGCCGAAGAAGTCCCTTTTAAAATCTGCACTACTTCTTCAAGCAACGTTGCCGCTTTTGTCCATTTTTTATTGTTGAAATATTTTTTTGCATACGAATATTTCAACTCGTAGTCCGTGCTTTTCAGTATTTTATTGTATTCGCCACAGGAAAAACACAGCAGAACAAGCGCCATTAAAAATGTAACCTTTTTCATTTACTTCTTTTTAGGCCGGCAAAGGTAATAGTTTCTTTTCAAACTATCACTAAATAAAACGTTAATAAATCACAACTTATATAAGTTGCTGGCTTCAGTCAGCTCCTGGCTGTTTTCTTTTAGTACTTTAGCACACTTTTCCAAGTTGTCAGGACGAATAATTACATGCGCCGATTCGCCTTCGGAAAATGCGTACATGTACTCGATAAAGATACCTGCTTTGGTAACATAGTCCATTACCTTGCCGAGCGCGCCCGGCTGATTCGGACAATGCAGGCAAATAACATCTGCCTCAGTCACTGCGTATTTGTTGTTGCGAAGCACATCAAGGGCTTTATCCGTGTCGGCTACTATCAAACGCAGAATGCCGAAATCCGAATTTTCCGATACGGTAAAAGCCGTCATATTGATGTTTTCTTTACCCAGCAACTTGGCTACTTCCGTAAAACGCCCTCTTTTATTTTCGAGAAAAATGGATAATTGTTTTGTTAACATGACTTATTTAATGATTAGTGATTAATGCTCAATTCATTTGTTTTGTTTTTCGACTGAAATCGATCTTAATTGATTTTTATCGACCTGTATTTTTCAACTAAACTTCCTATTGTCAATCACCCGCTTAGCCTTCCCCTCACTCCGCTGTATACTGTAGGGCTCTACAATTTTGATCTCAGGTTGGATGCCGATAACGCTTTGCATAGAAGATGTGATTTTTTTCTTCAAGGCCAAAATCCGGCTCATTTCGTCCGAATAGTATTGAGATCTGAGTTCGACCAATACCTTAAATGTATCCGTATTATCGATACGATCAACTTCAATCATATAGTGAGGTTCAAATTCTTCCAACTCCAAAATGACCGATTCTACCTGTGACGGGAACACATTGACGCCACGAATAATCAACATATCGTCACTCCGTCCAAGTATGCGGTTCATGCGCACCGCTGTTCGTCCACACGGGCATTTTTCATAATGCAAAGAGGTCAAATCACGTGTGCGGTAACGAATCATAGGCATGCCTTCTTTGGTTAATGTGCTAAAAACCAGTTCCCCCTGTTTACCTTCTTCTACGGGTTTTAATGTTTGCGGATCAATTATTTCGGGGAAAAAGTGGTCTTCCCACAAATGCGTTCCTTGCTGACATTCACATTCGCCGCCTACGCCCGGCCCGCAAATCTCGGTCAATCCATAGATATCATACGCTTTGATATGCAGTTTATCTTCCAATTCTTTCCGCATGTTTTCCGTCCAGGGTTCTGCGCCAAAAAGACCTGTTCTTAACTTAAATTCTTCGATGGGAAGGTTGGATTTGTGTATTGTTTCCGCTATATACAGGGCATACGAAGGGGTGCAAGCCAACGCATTGGCTCCGAAATCGTGCATCAATTGAATCTGCTTTTGTGTATTCCCGCTACTCATCGGGATGACGGTGCCTCCGATTGTTTCGACGCCGTTGTGTGCACCCAGCCCTCCCGTAAACAAGCCATAGCCGTAAGAAACTTGTACGATATCGTTTTTTGTAATGCCGTAAGCCGTCAGGCAACGGGCTACCACCTCGCTCCAAATATTGATATCGTTACGGGTATATCCGACTACAATCGGCTTTCCTGTTGTTCCCGAAGATGCGTGGAGGCGTACAATTTCAGACATGGGCGAAGCCATCAAACCGAAAGGATAATTGTCGCGCAGATGATATTTCTCGGTAAAAGGCAGTTTGATTATATCGTCAATAGACTGTATGTCAGCCGGTGTGAGCCCCAATGCCTGCATCTCTTTCCTGTAAAAAGGAGTATTGTGATATACGTGTTCGACTACCTTTTTTAACCGGACGGACTGCATTTTCCGCAATTCCTCACGCGGCATACACTCCATTGTTTCGTTCCAAATCATATTTTGAATTCTTGTGATGATTAACGAAACAATTCTATAGTTTCATCCAAAAAATCAATCGGCTTTTCATTGATAATCATACGTAGGGTATTTTTTAACTTTACACTCTGGATAAACAAATCGTGTTCGGGATGTTGATTTATTTCATGCATTGGGCTTTTGAAGTAGAATGATAGCCAGTGTTGAATACCCTTGAAACCACAGCGTTGCGCCAAATCGATAAGCAATACCAAATCTAAGCAGAATGGGGCGGCTAAAATAGAGTCGCGACAAAGGAAGTTCGTTTTCAACTGCATTGGATAACCCATCCACCCGAAAAGATCAATGTTATCCCATGCTTCTTTTTCATCTTTACGCGGGGGGTAGTAGTTTATGCGTACTTTGTGGTACACATCGCTATACAATTCAGGATACAGTTCCGGTTGTAAAATTGTATCAATAACCGACAGTTTACTTTCTTCTTTGGTTTTGAATGAATCCGGATCGTCTAAAACTTCGCCGTCCCGATTGCCCAGAATATTGGTAGAGAACCAGCCGTTCAAGCCTAACATGCGGGTTTTTAACATGGGAGCCAGCACGGTTTTCAGCATCGTTTGACCTGATTTGAAGTCCTTGCCGCCTACAGGCACATTTTGTTCGTCGGCCAATTGCAGCAAAGCCGGCATGTCTATGGTAAGGTTGGGCGAACCGTTGATGTAGGGTACCTTTTCAGTCAATGCCGCATAAGCATAAAGCATACTTGGGGCTACATCGGGATGATTGTCTTTCATAGCCTGCTCAAATGTAGCCAAATCCGAATGTATTTCCTTTACAGGAAGGTAAATTTCGGTACTGCCACACCAAATCATGACCAAACGGTCGCATTGGTTGGCGGCTTTGAAATCGCGGATGTCCTGGCGTACCTGTTCCATCAA
>Ga0082212_10010873_pt1 | contig 11597 bp, 13 predicted proteins | sample TergutNt197P3_FD_71548 | JGI IMG/M metagenome (GOLD analysis project Ga0082212, IMG submission 71548) | Neocapritermes taracua P3 segment gut microbial communities from Petit-Saut dam, French Guiana - Nt197 P3 | ecosystem: Host-associated > Arthropoda: Insects > Digestive system > Gut ... | reverse complement strand
GGTGACGGGCTCAAGGAGCCCCGGCTGTGGGCCGAAAACCTTGAGGGGCACCGGCGTTTTATAGAAGCGGCCCGGCCGGACCTGGTCAAGATCATGAGCGACGGTTTTTTCCTCTACCCGGCCTTGGGACCCCTGGAAAAGCCGGCCGATCTTGAGCGGCTGGAAGCCCTGCCGGGGGGCCATCCCTGGCTGGTCCGCCAGGTCGAACTGGTCCGGGCCGTGACGGCCCTGGCCCCGGATACCCCCTGCTTTTATAACATTTTTTCTCCATCCACCTCGCTGCGTTTCCTTTTGGGTCGGGAGAGGCTGCTTGAGTGGCTGGCCCTCCAGCCCGAGGCGGTGTTCGGGGCTCTGACCCGGATGGGCCGGGGGCTGGCGGCCCTGGCCGAAAGCGTGGTCACGGACGGCGGCGCGGACGGCATTTACCTGAGCGTTCAAAATCCGGGGGCCGGCCGGGTGACGGACGAACAATACGCCCGGCTTATCCGGCCGTCTGATTTGGCCGTGCTGGCCTCGGCCAATGTGGCCGGAGGCCGGAACATCCTGCACATCTGCGGCTACGACGGGGTCCGCAACAATTTGGCCGTCTGGGCCGACTACCCGGCCCAGGCCTTCAGTTGGGCCGTCCACGTGGAAAAAGTGAGCCTTGGTCAGGGCAAGGCCCTGTTCGGCGGCCGGGCCGTCATCGGCGGCTTTGCCAATATTCCCGGCTCGCTTCTGGAAACGGGTTCCCGGGCCGAAATCGAGGCTTTCACCGCGGACCTCCTGGCTGAAGCCGGGCGGACCGGGGTCATCCTGGGGGCCGACTGCACCATTCCTTCCTCCATAGGCTTGGAGCGCCTGGAATGGGTCAGGGCGGCCTCCAAATGAGCATCCTGGTAACCGGCGGGGCCGGGTTCATAGGCACCAATTTCATCTTGGACTGGAACGCGGCCGAAGATGAAGCGGTCGTCAACCTCGACCTTTTGACCTATGCCGGCCACCCCGGCAATTTCGAGCGTCTGCCGCACCCGGAGCGGCACCTCCTGGTCCGGGGGGATATGGGCGACCGGGAACTGGCGGCCGATCTCCTGGCCCGCCACCGGGTGCGGGCGGTCTTGAACTTCGCCGCCGAATCCCATGTGGATCGTTCCATCCACGGGCCGGCGGAGTTTATTCGGACCAATGTCGTGGCCACTTTCAATTTCCTGGAAGCGGTGCGGGAATACTGGGCCGGGCTGCCCGCCGGGGAGCGGGAGGCCTTTCGCTTTCTCCATGTCTCCACCGACGAGGTTTACGGCTCCCTGACCCCGGAGGCCCCGGCTTTCACTGAAACCACCCCCTACGCCCCCAACAGCCCCTACTCGGCCTCCAAGGCCGCCTCCGACCACCTGGTGCGGGCCTATCATCACACCTACGGGCTGCCGACTCTGACCACCAACTGCTCCAATAATTACGGGCCTTTTCAGTTCCCGGAAAAACTCATCCCCCTGGTCATCGCCAACGCTCTGGAAGGCAAGCCTCTGCCTGTCTATGGCGACGGCCGCCAGAGGCGCGACTGGCTTTATGTGTCCGACCACGCCGCGGCCCTGCGCCGGGTCTTGGCCGTCGGCCGGCCGGGAGAGACTTACAACATCGGCGGCGGACAGGAAAAGGCCAACCTGGAGGTGGTGGAAGGCCTCTGCGCCCTTCTCGATAAGTTGCGGCCCCGTCCGGACGGCCTGTCCTACCAATCCCAGATAACCCATGTGACGGACCGCCCGGGGCATGACCGGCGCTACGCCGTCAATGCGGACAAGATCCGAGAGCTGGGCTGGAGCCCGGGCCACGATTTTCAAAGCGGCCTGGCCGCCACGGTCGAGTGGTATTTGGCGGAAACCGACTGGCTCAGGAGCGTCCGGGGCGGCGGCTACCGCGACTGGATAAAAAAACACTATGGAGACGGCGATGGTTGAGCGTAAAGGTTTGATCCTGGCCGGCGGGTCCGGCACCCGGCTGCATCCGGCCACCCTGGCCGTGTCCAAGCAGCTTTTGCCGATTTATGACAAGCCCCTGGTCTATTATCCCCTGACCACTTTGATGCTGGCCGGGATCCGCGATTTCCTACTCATTTCCACCCCCGAGGACACCCCGAATTTTCAGAGACTTTTGGGTGACGGCCGCGGGTGGGGCCTTGACCTTAAGTACGCGGTGCAGCCCAAGCCGGAGGGTCTGGCCCAGGCCCTGACCATTGGCGAGGAATTTCTGGCCAATGGTCCTTCGGCCCTTATTCTGGGCGATAACATCTTCTACGGCCATGATTTGCCGGTCCTTCTGGCCCGGGCTGACCGGACGGAGGGCGCCGCGGTTTTCGCCTACCACGTGGACGACCCCCAGCGCTACGGGGTGGTGGAATTCGACCGGGAGAGGAAGGCTGTCAGCCTGGAGGAGAAGCCGGCCCGGCCCCGGTCCAATTACGCGGTCACCGGGCTCTATTTCTATGACGGCACGGCCCCGGCCAAGGCCGGGAGCCTGACTCCCTCGGCCCGGGGCGAGTTGGAGATAACCGACCTGAACCGCTTGTACCTGGAGGAAGGCCGGCTTGAGGTGCTGACCATGGGCCGGGGCCTGGCCTGGCTGGATACCGGCACTCCCGACAGTCTCCTGGAAGCCGGGCAGTTCATCGGCACCATTGAAAAACGCCAGGGGCTGAAGGTGGCCTGTCCGGAGGAAGTGGCCTGGCGCCAGGGCTGGATAGACGCCGCCCAACTGGAAAAACTGGCTGAACCGCTGCTCCGCAACAGTTATGGGCGTTATCTGCGGCAATTATTAGAATAGGCTTCCCCTATCTCTTAACCAGGGCCCGGCCGTCGATGACCAGGGAAAAAACATCGGCCCCCGATCTGTTAATGACGGCCGGGGCGTTGAGAATTAAAGGATAGTTCTTCGGCCCGTGCCCGAACTTATCTGATCGGAAAACAGGTTTGCCCAATTCCCGGGCGAACCGGTCAAGGGCAAACTCCGTAAAGCCGTCCCCTGGGGTAAACTCGCCCAGCACAACCGCCCTGGCCCCTTGAAAAGCCCCGGCCCCGCGAAGCTGGGTGAGCATCCGGTCTATTTTATAGCCCGGTTCCCCCCCATCTTCCAGAAAGATTATTTTTCCTTTCGGCTCTAAAAACCAGGGCGTGCCCGCGGCCGCGGCCAGGCAGGTCAGGTTCCCGCCGGCCAGAGTGCCGGATATGTGCTTCCCGCTTTCCAGCGCGGCCTTATTAACCGGTTTCAGGCCGTCATAGCGCAGATGGGAAAGCCGGCCGTTCAAAAGATCTGCCAGTATCCGGAAATTGTCCTTATCTTTTTCGGCGCTGTTCAATTCCCCGAACATACTGCCGTGCACGGTCCGCCAGCCTAGCTTGTGCAGAAAAAGATGGAGGAAGGTCATGTCGCTGTAACCAATGACTATTTTGGGTGTCAGCCTCAGGGGCCGCAGGCCGGCCAGCAGGCGGCTTGAGCCGTAACCCCCGCGCACCGCCCAGACGATACCGGCGCGCGGATCGTTGAGGGCCTCGGCCAGAAAATGAAGCCTGGCCTCGTCTTCGTTGGCATTATAGGGCACCGCGCCGGGTTTGAAGGTTCCGCCTGGCAGTTTGGCGTTAACCGCTTCGGCCAGTTGGCTGATCGTTTCCACCCCCCGCTCCGACATCCCGGAACTGGGGGCCACCAGGGTTATGCCCTTTTCCATTTCCCCCAATCGGCGCAAATCAGCCAAGAGGGCCAGGTCGTCGGAAACCGGTCTTTTACCCGCGCATCCGGCGCTCGACAGTAAGTACGGCATAACCAGGAGAAAGAAAACAAACGCGGGAAATTTTTCTTTTATCATTATTCATTTATTCCTGATAGCGAAGGCCGCTGTTCAAAACGCCGCCGGCCTGAAGGCCGGGCGGTTTCTTCCCTCCCTGAAATTATCAAACTCTTCCCGCTTTAGCAAGGCGGGTGTCCAGAGCCAAGTGGACGTGGCGCTTGGTCATCTTCACATCTTTGCCTTTCAGTTGGATTTATGGTAATATTATCTTAAAGTTAAGCTGGACAGAGAGACTTTATCAGGCGCAAAGGATAGTCGGGCGTCGCTCTTGGAGGGGCCATGAAGGTTGAACCCTGGGACATAGCCGGCATGCTGGTCCTAACTCCCCGCGTTTTCGCGGATGAGCGGGGTTTTTTCCTGGAGAGCTTCAATCAAAGGCGCTTTGCGGAAGCTGTGGGCCGGGAGGTGGTTTTTGTCCAGGACAATCATTCCGGGTCGGTTCGCCACGTGTTGAGGGGCCTGCATTACCAGGAGCGGACGCCCCAGGGCAAACTGGTCTGGGTCACGGCCGGCGCGATTTTTGACGTGGCGGTGGATCTGAGGCCACAGTCCCCGACTTTCGGCCGCTGGTCCGGCTTGGAGCTCTCGGCCGCGGGCCATAGGCAGGTCTGGCTGCCGGAGGGCCTGGCCCACGGCTTTCTGGTGCTTTCGGAAAAGGCCGAAGTGTATTACAAGGTCACCACCTACTATGACCCGGCCCAGGAGCGGACCCTTAACTGGGACGATCCGACCGTCGGCGTGGCCTGGCCCCTGCCCGAAGGGAGCAGCCCCATCTTGTCGGATAAAGATAGGCGGGGCCTGACCTGGGACGCGGCTGTCCGCCGCGCCCCTTAGACAGCGGGGATTTATGATCGTTATTCTCACCGGAGCGGGCATCAGCCAGGAAAGCGGCATAGCCACCTTCCGCGACAGCGGCGGTCTGTGGGAGAAAGTGCGGATCGAGGATGTCGCCACTCCCCGGGCCTTCAAGAAAAATCCCGGCCTGGTGTATGAATTCTACAATGCCCGTAGAAAGCAACTGCTCAGCCCGGACATCGCGCCCAATCCCGCGCATTTCGCCCTGGCCCGCCTTGAGGAGAAAAGTAGGGTGCCCGTACTCGTCGTCACCCAGAATGTGGACGATCTGCATGAACGGGCCGGCACCCGAAAACTCCTCCACATGCACGGCGAACTGCTCAAAAGCCGTTGCGCCGCCTGTGGTGACGTGCGCCAATGGGAGCGCGACCTTGACGCCACGGACTCATGCCCGGCTTGCGGACGCGCCGGACATTTGCGGCCCCACATCGTGTGGTTTGAGGAAACGCCCCTCTTTATGGATGAGATATATGAGGCCTTGAGCCGTTGCCGCACCTTTGTTTCTATCGGCACTTCAGGCCAGGTCTATCCGGCGGCGGGTTTCGCCCGCGAAGCGCGGGCGGGCGGCGCACGGGTGGTGGAACTGAATATGGAACCTTCGGCGAACGTGTTTCATGACGGCCGCTACGGCCCGGCCAGCCGGGTCGTTCCCGCCTGGGTGGAGGAGACGCTGGAAGCGCAGCTTGCAGAACTTATTTGATTTATTTACTTTTTTGCCGATTTTCAATAGTTCTCATTATGAGGTATAATGGAAACACTAAATTTTGAGGTGATCTATGCATATCGATGTTGATCCTTCCGGCCACAGGGTCGAAATAACCTGTCCGGAATGCGGACAGAAAGTGGTATTCACCCTGAATCATGCGGGCAGCTCAATCTCCTGCCGCGGTTGCGGAATCGATATCGAGATTGTCGGCGAGCAGGTGGAGGTCATGAAGCGGAACATTGAAAGCGCACGGGAGACCGCCCGGTAGGCGGTCACCTTTGCTGTCATGAGCAAGGCGGACCCATATCCGGCTGTTTTCCTGGACCGTGACGGCACTTTGAACCGGGACAAGGGCTATGTCTATCTCTGGGAGGATTGGGAATGGCTGCCGGGCGCCCCGGAAGCCCTGGCCAGGCTGAAAGAGGCCGGCTATAAGCTGGTGGTGGTCACCAACCAGGCCGGGGTGGCCAAGGGTTATTACACTGAAGATGCCGTGCGGGAACTGCATGGGCGGGCCAACCGGGACTTGGCCGGGCGGGCTCCGGCCGCCCTGGACGCCTTCTACTACTGCCCCCACCACCCGGCTTACAGCGGCCCCTGCTCCTGCCGCAAGCCGGCTCCGGGTCTCCTGGAGCGGGCGGCGGCCGAGCATAACCTGGACCTGGCCCGCTCCTTTATGGTCGGTGACAAGCTCAGCGACACGGCCGCCGGGCTGGCGGCCGGCTGTTGCTCCATCCTGGTATTGACCGGGTACGGCCGGTCCGAGGCGGCCGGGGCTCCCCCGGATCTGGCCTTGGCCGAGGATCTGGCCGACGCGGCCCGGCTCATCTTGGCTTGAATTTTAGCTTCGATTGTGCTATTATAAAAAATTCCAGCCGGATATATAGATTCGGCCATCCTCGCCCCGCCTTGAAACGCGGGGCCTTAAGTCCATGAGGAGGCGACATGCACCCCCGAAGGTATGAGACCCTTATCCTTCTGGCTCCCAACCTGGAGTCCCTGGAGACCTTCAAAAGCAAGGTCGAAGGCATCCTGGAAGCCGGCGGCGGCCAACTGGTCCGCTTTGAGGACTGGGGCCGGCGGCGGCTGGCCTACCCGGTCCAGAAGGAACTTTACGGCCATTACCTGCTCTACGATTACCAGGGCGGGCCGGCCCTGGCCGCGGAATTGGAGCGGAACCTGAAGATCGATGAAAAGGTCTTCAAATACCTCACCTTGGTCCTGGCCAAAAAATTCACTGCGGAAGACCTGGCCGCGGCCAAGGAAAAGCTCCTGGCCGAAGCCGCCCGCCGCGAATCGGAAAAGGCCCGCCGGGAAGAAGCCGAGACCGAGACCGAGGGCGACGGCGCTGAGACCGAGGGCGCTGAGAGTGAGGGCGATGGCGCCGATGAAGGCGACGCCGAAACCGCCTCCGGCGGCGACGAAGAGTAAGGAGCACCGCCATGTATGACAATACCGAGGACAAAAATCCGCGTCGCCCCCGGGGCAAGAAGAGGCCTTTTCACCGCCGCAAAGTCTGCCGTTTCTGCGTTGACCATATCAACGACATCGACTACAAGGACTTAAGGACCCTGCGCAATTTCGTCACCGAGCGGGGCAAGATAGTCCCCCGCCGCATCAGCGGCAACTGCGCCAAGCACCAGCGCCTTCTGACCCAGACCATCATGCGGGCCCGCTTCATGGCCCTTCTGCCCTACACGGCCATGGCGCCGTCCAGCGGCGGGGCGAACTGAAGGGAGGTCCGGCCGTGAAGATAATTCTGGTTAAAGATGTTGACAATCTCGGGCTGGCCGGGCAGGTGCTGACCGTGGCCCCTGGCTACGCCCGCAATTTTCTCCTGCCCACCGGCGCGGCCCTCCCGGCCACGGAAGCCAACCTCAAGCTCCTGGCCAGGAAGCGGGCCGAGTATGAAACCCGGGCCAAGGCCGAAAAGGACCAGGCCCTGGATCTCAAAAGCCGCCTGGCCGAAGTGCGCCTGGTCTTTCACCGCAAGGCCGGCGAGAAGGGCAAGCTCTACGGAGCGGTTACGGCCCTGGATCTCAGCGAGGCCCTTGGGGCCCAGGGCTTCGAGATGGAACGCCGGCGCCTGCGCCTGGGTGAACCCTTCAAGGCCCTGGGGGATTACGAGGTGCCGGTGCGCCTCCACCCCGAGGTGACCGCCTCCTTCAAAGTTTCAGTGTTGCCGGAAAACGAGGCCCCCGCCGCCGCGGCCGCCGCCGAATAATATCCGTTCCTCGAAAGCCGGCCTGGATCTTTATCAGGCCGGTTTTTTTGGAGTCCCCATATGGCCAGCGATATCCTGGGGGAGACGACCCCTTCCAGCCTGGAAGCCGAGGAAGCCCTCCTGGGGGCCGTGCTGCTGGACCCCGAGACGGCCCTGCCCAATGCCCTGGAGACCGGCCTTAGGCCGGATGATTTTTTTCATGAGGCCCACGCTGAAATTTTCCAGGCCTTCATTAAGCTGGATGCCGGCCACCAACCTGTCGATCAGGTGACCACGGCCGAGGCGCTCAAGAGCCGCGGAACCCTGGACAAGTGCGGGGGGCCGGTCTATCTGGCCCGGCTCTACGACGGCATTGGCCTGGCTACCAGCGCCGGCCACTACGCCCGCATCATAATCGACCGGGCCATTCTCCGCAGCCTCGTTTCCCTGGCCGGGGCCATTACCCAGCGCTGCCAGGGCTCGCCTCCGGATGTGGCGGAACTTCTGGACTGGGCCGAGAAGGAAATGCTGGATGTCCGGCGTAAACGCCGGGCGGACCACTTTATAGACGCGGCTGAAGAAGTCAGGGAAAAGATTTTTCAGGAAATCCTGGTCTTGAAGGACAATCGCGGGAAGGGCATCACGGGCATTCCTTCCGGCTATGACGCCCTGGACAAGCTGACCGGGGGTTTCCAGAAATCGGACCTCATCATCCTGGCCGCCAGGCCGGGCCTGGGCAAGACATCCCTGGCCCTGAACCTGGCCCTCAACGCGGCCATTCCCGGCTTAAGGCAGACCTACCGCGATCTTCCGCCCTTCACCGTGGCCGTTTTCAGCCTGGAGATGGACCAGACGCAACTCCTGTTCCGTCTTATCTGCCAGGTGGGGCATTTCAATCTCAAGGACCTGCGCACGGGCTGGACCACCGACGAAGACATAGTCTCCCTCACCGAGACCATCGACCGCCTCGGGCGGGCTCGGATCTACATAGACGACACCCCGGCCCTCCGGGTGCTGGAACTGCGGGCCAAGGCCCGCCACCTGAAAAACCGGCTCCAGAGCCAGGGCCTGGACCTGGACCTGGTGGTGGTGGATTACCTCCAGCTCATGCGCGGCAGCGAACAACGCCGGGGCTGGGAGAGCCGCGAGCAGGAAATAAGCGAAATCAGCCGCGGCCTCAAGAGCCTGGCCAAGGAACTCCGCCTGCCCGTCCTGGCCCTCTCCCAGCTCAACCGGGATATGGAAAAGCGCACCGGCAAGGCCAAAAAACCCAGGCTGTCCGACCTCCGGGAATCCGGGGCCATCGAGCAGGATGCCGACATTATCGCCTTCATCCACGACCCGGAGATTCGCGGGGAAAACGAGGATTCAGAACTGGGGCGGGACCGCCAGGTCGAGCTTTTGATCCGCAAGCACCGCAACGGCCCCACCGGTGATATTCCGCTCTATTTCAAAGCCTCCAGCACCTCCTTCCAGGCCAGCACTTTTGAGTCGGGTTGAGGGCTCGACTCAAAATCCATAAAAATCCTCATTGCGGTTCAGAATTTTGGCCCCTTGGTCCGTAATCAGGGCCAACTGTTCCAGTCGCACGCCTCCGCGCCCGGGCAGGTAGATGCCCGGCTCCACGGTGACGATGTGTCCCGGCTGAAGTTCCTCCCGGCTGCGGGGTGAAAGGCGGGGGGCTTCGTGAATGAAAAGGCCCACGCCGTGCCCCAGGCTGTGGCCGAAATATTGGCCGTAACCCCGGGCGGCGATGAAGCCGCGGGCCGCCCGGTCCACCTCGGCCGTCGGCCGGCCGGGGGCCAGGGCGGCCAGGGCCAAGGTCTGGGCCTCCTTGACAATGGCGTAGATCTCCCTCTGCCACTTCCGGGGCCGGCCGATTATCTTGGTGCGGGTGATGTCGGCGCAGTAGCCCTTGAACCTGGCCCCGCAATCGACTATGACCGTTTCCCCGGCCCGGATCTTTTTCCGGCCGGGCTCGGCATGGGGCAGGGCGCCGTTGGGACCCGAGGCCACGATGGTCTCGAAGGCCGGGCCGTCGGCCCCCAGGCGGCGGAACTCATTTTCCAGGAAAAAGGCCGCCTCCCGCTCGGTCAGACCAGGTTCCAGGATCTCCCACAGGGCCGAGACCGCGGCTTCGGTGATGGCCAGGGCCTTTTGTACCAGCCTTATTTCAGCCGGCGATTTTTGGGCCCGGGGGCTTCCGGTTTCAAAGGGCGCGGCGGCCAGGCGCAGACCCGGCCGGGCCTTTTTGATCTCATCCCTTAAGGCCAGGCTCACGAATTCCGGTTCCAGGTGGAGGGTTTTGGCTTTTTCGGGCAGGACGGCCAGGCCCCGGGCCAGGCCCTGTTTATAGGTGACGATGCGGAAGAGGGGGGCCTGGGTCCGGGCCGCCTCGGTGTAGCGCGAGTCGGTCAGGAGATATTGCCCCCGGGCCGTGATCAGGAGGGCCCCGCTGGATTCGTTCGCCTGGCCGTCGCCGGCTTCGAAGCCGGAATAATAGCGCCGGTTGGCCGGCGAAGTCACCAGGAGGGCCGAAACGGAGTTTTGGCGCATCAGCCCCCTTAAGGTCCGGAGGCGGTCGGGGATGGGATTCATGGCTTGATTAATCCTTCCGGGTGCAATAGAATTGAAACAATATGAATTATCACATGGCCGCTTGGCGCGTCAAGCCGGCCCCTTGAAGCTATCCATGACCAGAATGATCCTCAACCTGCCCTACACCTCGTCCGCCGTGCCCCCGCCGGTGGCCCGCCGGCTGGCTCTGAGCCCGGAGGAATGGCAGTTGGAACACTGGCGGCTCATTGACCCCCATTTGGGTGAAATAGTCCGCGAGGCGGCCTGTTTTGAGCGGCGGAAAGTAAAAACAGACCACCCGGTGATCGTCTATCCCCTGAGCCCCCTGGTGGCCGACCCCTGGGGACTGTGGGCGGCTGAACTGGCCGACGGCTCTGAAGACGCGTCGCCCAGGCGGCCCGCGGTCCTGCCCCGCACCACGGCCGGCCGGCCCCTGGCCTGGCCGGAAAAGGATATAGAGCTCATCCTAGGCCGCTCGGTGGTCCCCTTCCACCAGGAAATCACGGCCGCGGCCCGGCGCCTTCTGGACGAGGCCCCCCTGGTGCTGGTGGTCACTCTGCGCTCCTACGGGGCCATGCCCCTGCCTTTTGAAAAAAGCCGCAAATATCCCAGGCCCCAGGCCGCCATCGGGTCTCAGCCCGGCCTGACGCCCCAGGGTCTGGCCGAATTGGCCGGGAGTGTTTTGAGATCCTGCCGCTGGTGGCCTGAACTTAACTGGCCCCAGGCCGAAGGCGCCTGCCTGCCGGAAGAGCTGGCCGGAAACCCGAGGGTCCGGGCCCTGGGCCTGTCCCTCTGCCGCGGCCTCTACCTCGACGAACGCACCGGGCACCGCAAAAGTTCGGCCCCCGGCGTGGTCCGGGTGTTGAGGATCTTATTCAACCTGCTTGACCAGGAACTGGACCGGGTGGCCCGCTTGCGCCTGGACCGGGCCCTGGCCCCCAGGATCAAGAAACCGCCCCCGATCCCTTCGCCGGTCATCAAGGCCGCGCGGCTTCAGGGCCGGACCGAATGATCATTCTGACCATAGACACCGACTGGGCTCCGGATGCGGCCACCCGGGTCGTGTTGGACCGGGTCCGGGCCCTGGACCTCAAGGTCACGGTCTTTTTTTCCACGCCCAGCCCGGTGACCCCCTGGCCCCTTCTGGAAATAGGCGCCCACCCCGATCTGTCCCGCCGTCACGTCCCGGCTGATGGCGGCGGGCCCCTGTCCATGGCCACCATGGAACATGACCAGGACGTGCTGGCGGCCGAAGCCGGGATCCTGGGTTCTTACCGGGCGGCCCTGCCCGGGGCCGAGGCTGTGCGGACCCACCGCTTCTACTGGCACTCCGACCTGTCCCGGGTCATGGCCCGGGCCGGCTTCAGCCACGACAGTTCCATGATCCTGCCCTATCAGCCCGGAATCATGGGCTTCAAGGTCGGCCGCCTGACCCGCTG
>Ga0082212_10010872_pt1 | contig 11597 bp, 8 predicted proteins | sample TergutNt197P3_FD_71548 | JGI IMG/M metagenome (GOLD analysis project Ga0082212, IMG submission 71548) | Neocapritermes taracua P3 segment gut microbial communities from Petit-Saut dam, French Guiana - Nt197 P3 | ecosystem: Host-associated > Arthropoda: Insects > Digestive system > Gut ... | reverse complement strand
TTCCTTGGCCTTCGGGCTGACGGTGCTGACCATGGCCTATGCCGTGGGGCATATTTCCGGAGGGCATTTCAATCCGGCGGTCTCCGTGGGGCTTGCGGTGGCGGGGCGTTTCCCCAAAAAAGATCTTGTGTCATATATCGTCGCGCAGGTGCTGGGGGCCACGGCGGCAGCCGGCGTACTATACCTTATCTGCAAAGGCGCTCATTCCGGTAAAGAGCTGGGAGGTTTTGCGGCCAACGGTTTTGGCGTTTTATCCCCCGAAGGTTATTCGATGTTTTCAGCCCTGTTGGCGGAATTTGTGCTTACAGGCGTCTTTTTGCTTGTGATTCTGGGGGCTACCGATTCCCGCGCTCCGGCTGGCTTTGCGCCTGTCGCCATCGGGCTTTGCCTGACCCTTATACATCTGGTCAGCATTCCCATTACTAATACCTCGGTTAACCCTGCCCGTAGCCTCAGCCAGGCTCTTTTTGCCGGGCCAGATTATCTGATCCAGGTATGGCTGTTCTGGGTTGCGCCCATTGCCGGAGCTGTTGTGGCGGCTTTTGCGCATAAGACTTTTTTTACGGAACAATAGAGGCGGCGCTGAATCATAAGGAGATAAAAATTTAGTTATTAGAGAGCCAGACGCGGAGCATGTACAGAAGCTTGGTTGCGTCAATGGGTTTTGTCAGGTAGGCGTTCATGCCTGCCGCAAGCCCCTTGTTTTTGTCTTCTTCCATAGCATTGGCGGTTACGGCAATGATAGGTATGGCTTTCGCTTTTGGAAGTTCGCGGATTTTTAATGTGGCTTCCAACCCGCCCATAATAGGCATCTGCATGTCCATGAACACCAGGTCGAAAGACTTGGCTTGTACGGCGTCTACAGCTTCCTGTCCGTTGTTGGCCATTGTGATTTGTACGCCGGTAGGTCTGAGCAGTTCTTGTAATACAAACTGATTCATGGGGTTGTCTTCCGCTATAAGGATGTGCCGTGTCTTGAGGTCCAGATTGTCAAAGTTGGTTGATAGCGAGGATTCGTCTTGAGATTTAAGTTCCTGCCCGGCAAGGGGCAGTTTCATGTAGAAGAAAAAGGTCGAGCCCTGTCTTTCTTTGCTCTCCACCCAGATCTTTCCACCCATTAGTTCGACTATCCGTTTGCTGATGGCAAGCCCAAGGCCGGTGCCGCCGAATTTGCGGCTGATAGACGTATCCGCTTGTGTGAAAGGCTGGAAGAGGGTATTGATTACCTTCTTCGACATGCCTATGCCTGTGTCTGTAACGCTGACATGCATAATGACCGTATTGCCGTTTTTTTCCGGTTCTCCCCAGCAGCGGACGGATACGTTGCCTTTTTGTGTGAATTTTAAGGCATTGCTGAGCAGATTGTTCAACACCTGTCCGATGCGCATAGGATCGCCGATAAGAGATGACGGCGAGCCGGCGCTGTACTCAAGCGATAAATCAATGCCTTTCTCCCGCGCGTTTTCTTGGTGGACAGCCACAAAATTGGCCATGTTTTCCTTCAGGTTAAAGGGTATGCGCTCCATGGACAGCATGCCCGCTTCCACCTTGGAAATATCGAGGATGTCGTTGATGACTCCGAGCAGAGAACGCGCGGCCAGATGGATTTTTTCAAGGTAGGTGTGCTGTGTTTCCGAAAGATCGCCGTCGCGCAGGCTTAATTGCGCCACACCGATAATAATATTGAGCGGAGTGCGTATTTCATGGCTCATGTTGGCCAGAAATTCGCTTTTTGCCTTGCTGGCTTCGTTGCTTTTCTGAATGGCGCCTTGTAGCGCGTCCACCAGGCTGCGCAGGGCGTTGTGCAAAGTGCCGAGTTCGTCTCTACGCGAGGTCAGTTTAAGGCGCAGTTCGACATCGCCTTCCGAGACGAGCTTGGCGTACTGGATCAGGAACATGAGCGACTTGAGAATGTTGTTTGCAAAACGGAAGACGATAAAGGAAACGACGCAAAGAAAGGAAAGGCTGATAATGAAAAGCGTAGCCCTGACTTTATAGGCGGGGGCGAATACCTCGTCTTCTATTCCGCTGGTGATGATAAGCGTGTTGCTTGTTTTTTCCAGTTGAGCAAATCCGATGAACGCTTTGTTTTCAAAGGTGTATCTCACAACACGGCCCTGCTCGTCCACGCCTGAAAGCTCGGCGTTCAGTTCGGGAAAACGCATTTCGGTGTTGCCCATAAGTTCTATGTTTTTATGGGCGATGAACATGCCCTGCGAATTTACCAGAGAGGTAGAGACGGTACGGGAATCGTGGCTGGAATCTGTTTCGTAATCCACGATTTTGGGATAGTCGGCAACCAGGACGAGCGCGCCGATGATATGGCCTTTGCGGTCGATGGGACCCGCGGAAACAGAACTGAATTTTTTTGTTACGCGGCCAACGGAAATTTCGTCGAAATTGAAGATGCCATGAAGCGCTTGCCACACATAATTTTTGTCGATGTAGTTGTTGCCGAGTTGTTCGGGATTGCTTGATGCGATACATATTCCCGCGGTATTTACGATCATAATATCCCGGTAGTATTCGTTGACCTGGGTAATGGCTTCCAGCCAGTCTGAGGTATTGCGCACGACATCAGCCGAGCGTTGTGGTTTGTCAAACAGCGCCAGTGTATGCGGATCTGTCACTAAGCCTTGCATTGTCGTGGACATGGATTTGAACAACAGGGTGATCGCGCTTGATGTCTGGGAGGTTTTTGCCTTGGAAATGAGTAAAATGGCGTCTTCAAGCGACTGCCGCGCCGAAGTGTACGCATACCAGGTAAGCGTAAACGTAAGTACAAGCGTTCCAAGAATGAACGGCGCCAGCAACTTGATGCGTATATTATGCATGCGCGAACTTCCCGTAAAACCAAAGAGCAGCGAAATGGCATAACGCTGCTCTTTAGCTTATATGAACATTACTTAAGAGTGTCCCAGAATTTTTTCGCACCTGGATGTATATCGAAGCCTGGTGGCATGGCGGTCTTGGGCGAAAGAGCCTGAATGTCCTTGACTGCGTCAACAAGGCTGCTTTTATTTTCCCAAATTGTTTTTGTGATCTCGAATACGAGGTCATCCGAAAGGTCTTTTCTGACAATTATGCATGTGGAATCGCCAAGAGTGGCGATAGGCTTGGTTACGCTTGTGTATAATCTAGGTGGTATTGTGTAAGTTCGAGTGTTGAACCGTTTTTCAAGAAGGTCGAGTACCCGTTGTTCAATGGGAAGAACAACAACTTTGGCGTGTTTTTCCATTGCCAGAATAAGCGGCACTTCTGTTCCCGCCGTATAGGCAAAGCAGTCGAGCGCTCCCGAAACAAAATTATCCGCGGTTTCCGCGTAGTTGTTGAATTCAAGCGACCAGCCTTGCTCACGCAGCTTGTCATAGTTGGTATTGTATCCGTATTTGAGCAGCATATTCAGGATGAATTCAGACGCGGTGCCTGGCTTGAGAGAAGCGAAGTGCAAAGGCGCGCGTATTTTAAGCAGGCTTGCGACATCCGTGATGCCATATTTGTCCGCAACATCCTTGCGCATTAAAAAATAGAGTACCTGCGGGTAAACATTGGCCATAAGCGATACATTTGTCGTAGCCATAGATTTATATTCGTGCTCGCCCGAACTGGCCGCGCCAAGAAAACAGGTGAGCGTGAAGCCAAGATCACCGGCATGCTTGTCGATAGCGGAGATATTGGCGACGCCTCCGCCTATGCGACTGGTTGTAGGGGCTACATTGCGGGTCAGAATCGGCGCCAGGCGCTCTCCCGCGGTGAACCACTGGCCTCCGTTGGGGCCGCTTAGGAAACGCAGATGAGCGGGGCGATCAGATGTGTCGCTATGGGATGCGGGGCTTGACGCAAACATTAAGCGGCTTCCTACGGTTGAGGCAAGGACGATAACTGCAAGAAACAACGCCGCATGCTGGAAAGCGCGCTTTGTGGTCATATGCGCTCCTTATTTGTTATATGTTTTAACAAGTTTCGCACTTTTTGAATGTTTTGCAAGAAATGCTTTGCCTTTGATCGGTTTTGTTTTTTTGAAGTAGAGCTATAATTTTTAAAATTTGTAAATAGAAGATTGATAGCGGTGATTGTCTAAAGCTAAAAAAGCTGACCCGTGGTGGCTGTTTGTCCGTCCAAAAAGAAGGCAAAAAACACTGCATACAGGAAAATCTGAACAATACCGTATGCTACAACATCTTAAGTGAAAAATAAAGAGGCTTCGGCGCGCTGCCGGAGCCTCTTTATACGTTTCTTAAGGAATGGTTTTAAGTTACCGGGCGTCCAGGATGTCTTCCGGGATTCCTTTCAATGCTTCCACCTGTACTTCGAACGCATCCAAAGCGGCTTTTAACGCCTGTTTGTTGCTCTCGCAGAACGTAAGCTTGTGCTCGATTGTGCGTGACATCACGGTGTAGGCTTTGCCGACATTCTCTACTACCTCGTCGGACTGGTATCCCATGTAATTCTGAAGGATCTCGAAGAACTGGTTGTACAGTTCCTTCAGATAGCCTTGCATTTTTCTGCCGACAGCATCCATGTCCTCGAAATACCGGTCTCCCTCTGGTCCCATGCACCAGATCTCGTCGTACGGTTTGCGTGCTTCGATTTCGGAGTGGTTCAGCAGGAAGTGGGTAAGGGAATCACGGATTTCATTAGTCATTTTATCGAGGTACTCTCTTGTGTTCGCTACATTTGCGATTTTCACCGGCCAGCCCCTTTAAATAAGATATGGTTGGAAGCGGAATAGCTTCCAGAATGAACATGATAATTGGAACACGCATTTTATTTCTTCTGTTATGTGATGACAAGCATATTTTATGGCCGCATTCTCATCTGGTTTTAGCCGGGATGCCTGTTTCCGCTTTGGATGCGGGATAAGGGGTAGATATTGCCGGTATCGGCCTGTCGGGATTTTATTTATATGGAGTTTTGAACTTTTTTCCCATGTTTTACGCGGTTGTTTCCTTTGCTGATGGTGAAAGGCAAGTCTTTTGATTTTAGATGTTTCAGGTGAAAAATGTGTTGTATCGTGGATTAAAATCAAAGGAATATGTGGTTTGGAAGGCATGTGAAAGAGAGGTGAGGCCGCGGATGGAACATTGTGAAAAGGTTAAGCGCCTTATCAGTAAGGGAGTGGAAATCATCAACCCGCTGTACACGGATGTGGGCGATGAGGTGGATGTAGATCGGATTTCCGGGAAAGGGGTTCGCATCTGGCCCGGATGCCGGATCTACGGAAAACAGACGGTAATATCCGCCGGCTGCCGGATCGGACAGGAAGCTCCGGTGACGGTGGATAATTGCCGGCTGGGCGCGGAGGTGGAGCTTAAGGGCGGATACTTCGCCCGGTCCGTGTTTCTTGACAAGGCGAACATGGGGTCGGGAGCGCATGTCCGCGAAGGCTGCCTTCTCGAAGAGGAAGCCAACGGCGCGCACTGCGTCGGGATCAAGCAAACAATCCTGTTTCCATTCGTGACGCTTGGCAGTCTGATCAATTTCTGCGACTGCCTGATGTCCGGCGGAACCAGCCGCAAAGACCACAGCGAGGTCGGCAGCTCTTATATACATTTCAACTTTACGCCCGAAGGCGACAAGACCACGGCGTCGCTGATCGGGGATGTGCCGCGCGGCGTTATGCTGAACCAGCCGGCGATCTTCCTGGGGGGACAAGGCGGGATCGTGGGGCCGGTCTGTATGGGATTTGGAAACGTTGTAGCCGCGAACTCGGTGTTACGGGGTGATTATCCGGACGACAACAGGCTTATTGTCGGAAAGACTCCGTCCGCCAGAGTGGTTCCGTATGTGCGCAGAGCTTACCCTGGGCTGAAGCGCATCGTAGAAAATAACGTGATTTACCTGGCTAACCTGGCGGCTCTTGAGGAGTGGTACTTACATGTAAGGAGGCTGTTCTTTGAGGCTCAGGAATTTGGCCCATTGATTTTTGAAGGGGCGCTGGAAATGCTATCCATCGCAAAACAGGAGCGGCTCAAGAGGCTCGAGACGCTTGCGAAAAAGGTGAAATCGCCATCGGAGCGCGAGACGGAGGCGGAGGCTGCGTTTAGGAAAGTTTTCTGCGGGAAGTTCTCCGATGTGGCGGCTGTTCTGGCTTCTACGGTTCAAGACGGCGAGATCGAAAAATTGCGGAATAATTTTTTATCTTTTGTCGATAAAAGTCATAGCGCCGGGTATATCGGATTTGTGCAAGGGCTGCCGGCTGATGTTTCACGGGAAGGCACGGCGTGGCTGCGGAGGATCGTGGATGTTTCCTTTGGAAAATGCATGGAGATGTTGAAAACATAATCTGGAGGAATGTTGATGGGCAAGCTGTTTGGCACAGACGGAGTCAGGGGAGAAGCGAATCATTATCCGATGAACGCCGAGATTGCCTTCAAGATAGGCCAGGCGGTGGTCCATGTTTGCAGGAAGGAACACCCGCGTCCCCGCATCATCATCGGCAAGGACACCCGCATTTCCGGGTATATGATTGAAAGTTCTCTCCAGGCCGGGATCACGTCTATGGGCGGAAGCCCATACCTGGTCCGGGTGCTGCCTACTCCGGGGATTGCGTTCATGGCGCATAGCATGCGGGCAGCCGCTGGGATCGTCATTTCCGCTTCGCATAACCCTTACCAGGACAACGGCATAAAGATCTTCTCCGGAAACGGGTTCAAGCTCTCTGACGAACAGGAAGCGGAGATAGAGGAACTGGTGCTGAGCAACGCGCTCGACAATATGCTTCCGCCAGTCAAGGACATGGGGCAGGCGTTTGCCCTTGAAGGCGCAAGAGGCCGCTACATTGTTTACCTCAAGAATACGTTTCCGCGCGACCTGTCCATAGAAGGGATGAAAATAGTCCTTGATACCGCCAACGGAGCGACCTACAAGGTTGCGCCGGAGGCGTTTTGGGAACTGGGAGCGGACACAAGTGTCATCCATAACAGCCCCAACGGGACCAACATCAACCAGAACTGCGGCTCGCAATATACGCAGGATCTGAGGGATAAGGTTCTTGAGAACGGCGCGGCGATCGGTCTGGCTTTCGACGGCGACGGCGACCGGCTTATAGCAGTGGACGAGAAGGGACAAAGCATCACCGGAGACCAGATTCTGCTGATTTGCGCCTGCATGATGAAGCAGCAGGGAAAGCTGAAAAATGACCTCCTTGTGAGCACCGACATGAGCAATCTGGGCCTGCGGCTTGCCTGTAAAAAATACGGTTTCCGGCATCACGCCGCAAAGGTTGGGGACCGATACGTCCTGGAGGATATGCTGCGGCTTGGCAGCGTGGTCGGGGGAGAAGATTCGGGACACATGATTTTCCTCGAACACCACACTACCGGAGACGGCATCATCACGGCTCTACAGCTTGTCGCGGCGATGGCGCGGTCAGGCAAGCCGCTGTCGGAGCTGGCAAAAATGATGGATGTTTTCCCGCAGAAACTGATCAACGTGGATGTCAAGAGCAAGCCGGACATCAATACGTTGCTGGAACTGGTCGAGGTAATCGCAAAGGTAGAGAAGGAACTGGGCGACGAAGGGCGCGTCTTTGTGCGGTATTCCGGCACGCAGAACATGTGTCGGGCTATGGTCGAAGGGCCCACGGTGGAATTGACAAACAAGTATTGCGGCGAGATCGCCGACAAGATACGGGATCTTATTGGCGTGTGATACGCGGGCGGCGCGGGAGCGTGTCGCCTGCTTCCCGCGCGGATTAACAGCAAGACAGATTTATCCCGTTACGAAGCGGAATCTGTGTGTCCAAAAAGTCTTCGTAGGGAACCCTGTCGATTTTCAGTCAAGGGTTATTTACGCGCGAAACGAGCGGCGGACGCATGCTGTTGAGTGAGCATTATTAGTCCGTGAGAGCTATATATCCGGCAGCTTGTGCCGGTCGCAAGCGCCGGGAAAAGTCTTCGCCAAAGGTGTTCCGCGATTAAACCCGGATGCGTCATCAGGCATTGGTTTCTAATGACGACTATTAGGGCAGTCTATTGATTCATTATGGTTTCAGGCCTGTTTTTGCGGCATTTTTGAAAGGAAAATCTGGGTGACATCCATCGCAGCGGACAAAAAATCGCGGAGGGGTTCTTCGGCGAGGGCATAGGTTTCCAAGTGGAGCCATGGACGGCGAGAGCGAAGGAAGCCTGCAGTCGCAGTGAGCCAGGGATGGCGAACGGAGACGGCCTCGGCGGAGAAGCCCCTGCGCGGTGTCCGCTGTGAGTACCGGCCATGTCACCTCTAATTACGGATCTGGGTTAAACATGTCGTTGTTTTTGGCGGGAGCGCTGCCGGAAGCAACGATTCCCCCGGCCGTTTCGCGCGAATACCAAGAGGATGCACACGTGGAAAACAACGGCAGCGCCTTTGATGCGGAATTTCGCCCCAGTTTTATTGTGAGGAATACGCATATGCAGTCACTGCTGACGAGCTCGCGGTGGCATGTTCGAGGGAAAGAAGCCGGGTTGGCCAAATCCGAAGAGATTGTTGTCCGCACCTCATCCGGCTCGCGGCTGCTGGCGTTGTTTCTGCGGCACCCGGAGCCAAAAGGTTTGGTTCTTCTGCTGCACGGTTGGGAAGGCTCGGCGTTTTCGTCCTATATCATCGACGCGGCGGATTTCTACCGCAAACTCGGATTCAGTGTATGCCGCCTGAACCTGCGCGACCACGGCGGGTCTCACCATTTGAACGAAGGGTTATTCCACGGAGCACTGCTGGATGAGACATTTGAGGCGGTGGATTTTCTTGTCGGCATGGAGCAAGACAGGCCTGCGTACCTGATCGGTTTTTCTTTGGGCGGCAACTATGCGCTGCGTATTGCCCGCAGGTATTCCGACCTGGGGTTGGAGGGATTTAAAGGAGTATTCGCCGTCAGCCCGCCGCTCGATCCTTACAAAGCGACGCTTGCGATTGACAACAGTTTTTTCGTATACCGCGACTATTTTCTCAAGAAATGGAAGCAGTCGCTTGAGATAAAGCAACGGTTGTTTCCTGAAAAATACGACTTCGGCGGGATGCTTGATGCAAAGACGTGCATGGATCTTACCGAGCGGATAATGCGTTATTACCCCGATTTTCCGACATGGCGCGATTATTTTAATCAATACACGTTGAGGGATGAGTTCTTTTCAGGCTTGAAGGTATCCACGACGATCTTCATATCCGAAGACGATCCGGTGATTCCGTCGGAGGACTACGACAACATCTCCAGACACGAACACCTTCGTATCTTCCGGACGAAGTACGGCGGGCACTGCGGGTTCCTGGACCTCTTTCCCGCGCGGCGTTGGTACAACGAAATAATCGAGAAAATCATATATGCCGGGCAAGATACACGGACTTAATGTTTAGATAGCCTGCCGATGTGAAACAAAGAGCCGGTTGCGCGACGCGAGAGGCGTTTTTTTGCGCAAACCGCGGCGGGATGAGGGCCGCAACAGGTTGAAAATCCGGGTTATGGTTTTTGTGATGCTGGTGTTTCTATGCGGCGCGCGCGTTTCCCGCGCGCTTGCGGAGTCTCCGGTTGCGCCGGATCTCATGGTTGATCCCGCGACAGGAATGGAGTTTGTACACGTAAAAGGCGGCTGTTTTCAGATGGGCGACACTTTCGGCGAAGGGGATTCCGACGAGTTCCCCGTACACGAAGTGTGCGTTTCCGGCTTCCTAATCGGCAAATATATGGTTACGCAGGATCAGTGGGTAAAGATCATGGGAAGCAATCCTTCCCGCTTCCAGAAAGGGGGCGATTACCCGGTCGAGAATGTTTCGTGGGAGGACGCCCAGCGCTTCATCGTTCTTCTCAACGAAAAGTCGAGGCGAAAATATCGGCTTCCCACGGAGGCGGAATGGGAATACGCGGCGCGCAGCGGAGGGAAGAACGAGAGGTACGCCGGAACCAGCAGAGATTCACAATTGAAAAAGTACGCCTGGTATTACTTAAACAGCAGGCAATCGACTAATCCGGTAGGAAAGAAGCTCCATAACGAGTTTGGGCTTTACGACATGACCGGTATTTTATGGGAATGGTGCTCGGACTGGTACGGGAGCAGGTACTACAATACGTCGCCACGGAATGACCCTACGGGATTGCCAAACGGGTTTTTTCGCTCTCTGCGGGGCGGTTCGTGGGATACGGATAATCGCAACGTCCGGATTGCCTCGCGCTACCGGGCCGCGCCCGAAACAAAAAACGCCAAGCGCGGCTTCCGGCTTCTTCTTCCGGTCGGCGGAGTGAAGTAATACGGGAAACCGGCTTGGCCGGTGGTAGCGGCCCTGCAAATGGTTACAAAACCGCGATTACGCTAAAGAAACCTAAAAGAGTTTTATCGGCCTACTTTCTCCTCAAGTTTATCAAGTCTTCGAGATACGGAATCCCAACCGGCGGAACCGAAGGATGTCCCCATGCTTCTCTCAAGGTTTTCAAGCCGCCGTGATATGGAATCGGGCGCGTGGTAGTCCCCGACTCCCTTCTCAAGTTTTTCTATCCGGCTGGAAAGCGTTTTCACCAAAGCCTCAAGGTCGTCAATCCTTTTGTCGGAAGGTTTTGAAGTTGCGGAGGCTGCGATAGCTTCGGAAACCAAAGGGGCTTGTCCTCCTTTCGAGTGCGTTAAACACAGGCAGGCGGCTAAAGTCAAAAGCATAGCAAATAAAAAGAATCTTGGCATTTTGCCCTCCCTCGGACACGCTTACAAGCCGTATTTGAGCATACGGCGCAACACATCAGCTATCGCATGGAGGCTTCTCTTTCGAGGACGTCTTGTTCGCCATCCCTGGCTCTCCGCGACTGCGGATTCTTCGCTCCCGGCTTCCATGCCTCCGCTCGGAATCTATGCCCTCTCCAGAGAATCCCCGTGCGATACCGTCCGATGTATTGCTGTTTTAGCGTATGCAGTGTCCAGCTTAGCAGGTTCTACTGCGGTTATCGTGGCGGCTTCGTTTGAGCGAGGACCTCTCCGGCAGGGCTCCTTCTGTTTCGCCGTGAAACCATGGATGGCGAAACAAAAAACAGGACAGTGATGCGAGCCAAGGACGGCGAGCAAGCGTACCCGAGGGAGAGGGTTTTGAGCGAAAAAAGCCGATATGTTTTGGATATTCGCGGCTTGCCTGACTACGAGGATAGCCATTTGGACTAAATCGAAGAGACGCAAGAACGGGTTGAACATATGATGCTACTCGCTTTTATTTCAACGCGGGCATAAAGTATTTTTGATTTAGGTTGTGCCTGGTTTAGCCCATTAGCGGATCGCTTGGCCGTACATGCCCCTTTTTGGTGCGGATGCCATATGGAAAGGAGTTGAGGAACATGACCTTATTGGATTTTGTCGTTCGCATTTGCTGCGCCGCCGTATTCGGATTCCTGATCGGGTTGGAGCGACAACTTACCGGTCATGTCGCGGGCATTCTCCGCACAAATATTTTAGTCAGCATGGGGGCGTGTCTGTTCACCGTATTTTCGCTGTTGATGGGCGCGCCCGATACCACCCGCATTGCGGCCCAAGTTGTCACGGGCATAGGTTTTTTGTGCAGCGGTATCATATTCAAGGAAGGGCTTAACGTCATGGGGTTGAATACAGCCGCCACCATATGGTGTACCGCGGCAATCGGCGTGCTGTGCA
>Ga0082212_10010871_pt1 | contig 11597 bp, 10 predicted proteins | sample TergutNt197P3_FD_71548 | JGI IMG/M metagenome (GOLD analysis project Ga0082212, IMG submission 71548) | Neocapritermes taracua P3 segment gut microbial communities from Petit-Saut dam, French Guiana - Nt197 P3 | ecosystem: Host-associated > Arthropoda: Insects > Digestive system > Gut ... | reverse complement strand
TTGCGGCTATATAGGAGGCCAGGGGCAGTCCAGGGAGATACAATTCCTAAAAGCCATTCGGGAACGGGTCCATGAGGCCTACAACCTGGTGGAGTCCATAGCCTCCTCCTCCTTGATCACGCGGGAAAACCAAGCCGCGATCCAGCAACTTGTCCTGACCGCTTTGAAGGGTCTGGGTTCCACCGGCAACCATAGTCAATATTACGTCTTCACCCTCTCCGGGCAACAGCTTCTGAGTTCCGTGGATTACGGCTCGAGCGGCTCAGCCATCCAGTGGATGGATTCCAACGATTTTTCCAACCCGGCCGCCTTTTTGGACGTGGTCAACAATCTGAGCCTGAACAAGGAGGGTTTTTTCCGCTATAACACCGTCCAAGGTCTAAAGGGGACCGAGGGCGGTGATCACGGCGAAAACCAGGTCATCTATCTGAAACTATTCGAGCCCTTCAACTGGATCATCGGCACCGGCGGATACCTGGCGGACTGGGGTACCGGCATCCGGGCCGAACTGATGGACTGGGCGGCCAACATGACCATGCCTGAGGACACCTACCTGATGATCCTCAATTATGACGGCGACATCCTGGCCCACCCCGAATTCGACCGGATCGGTCAAAACGTCTATGCCGAGGGAGACGACCCGGCCTTTGTAAAGTTTATCTCCGAAATAATCCGGGGGGCCAAGGATCACTCCAAAGACTTCATCCCCTACACCGCCGCCGACTCCCAAAGCGGCGACGAATACATCGCCTACTACCGGTCCATTCCCGCCTGGCGCTGGGTGGTGGTGACCTGGTTTTATTTCAATGACCTGGAAGCCGTCCTGGCCCAGCGACAGGCCGCCTTGGCCGCGAACGTCCAGCGGCAGATAGCCAACATCGCCTTCATTTCCGTCATTCTGCTTCTGGCCGGTCTCTTGACCTCCCGCCTCCTGGCCGTCCGGTCCGCCCGCAGCTTCTCGGCTTTCTTCGCCTTCTTCGAGCAGGCCGCCGACGCTTCCAAGGAAATAAACGTCGCCGATCAACCCTTCGAGGAGTTCGCCCGGCTGGCCGTGGCCGCCAACCATATGATCAGGCAGCGCCAAGAGGCCACCACTCTTTTACGGGAGAGCGAGTTCAAGTTCAAAACCGTTTTCGACCTTTCGCCCCAGGTCATAACCGTCTCTACCCTGGAAGGGGTGCTGGTGAACGCCAACGAGGAATATCTGCGGTTTTCCCGCCTTGATTTCGCAAACGCCCTGGGCCGCCCCCTGGAAGACAGTTTTTTTCTCTCGGCCGAAGCCAGGCTGGATCTGTGGCGGCTCCTTGAAAAGGAAGGCTCGGTCTACGGCCGGGAATTGCTCGGCCACGACGCCGAAGGCCGTCCGCTGACTTTCCTGGTCTTCGGCAAGACCATCACCCTGGCCGCGGCCACTTTTGTCCTTCTGGTCCTGACCGATGTCACCGCCCTTAAGGCCGCCGAAAAGGAAAAGCTGATCCTCCAGGAGAAACTGTCCCGCTCCACCCAAATGGAAGCCATGGGGCTGATGGCCGCCGAAGTGGCCCACAACCTCAACAACATACTCTCCGGCATCATCGGCTACCCTCAACTCCTGCTGATGGACCCCAACATAACCGACAAGCAGAGGGAAGTTCTGAACGAAATACTTGATACCGGGCAGCGGGCCGCGACCGTGGTCAAGGACCTGGTTACCATCGCCCGGGGAGTGGCCAGCGCCAAGTCCAGCCTGTCGGTCAATGAAATCGTCACTGGTTACACCAATTCCCCGGAATGCAAGAAACTTCAGGATTTTTTTCCGACCATAAAGCTCGAATTGGATATGAACTCCGAGTCCGGCAACATCAGCGGTTCCGCCGTCCACCTCTCCAAGGTGGTCATGAACCTCATTTCCAACGCTTTCGAGGCATTTCCCAAGGAACAGACCGGCGGAGTGGTCAAAGTCCGGACCGGCCTGACCGAACTGGGCGATACAATACCCGGCTATCTGGGCTCGAATCCGGTGGAGCCGGGCCGCTATGCCCTGATAACGGTGGCTGACAACGGGCCCGGTATTCCCGCCCAGGACATGGACAAGATTTTTGAGCCCTTCTATTCCAATAAATCCAAGGAACACAGCGGCACTGGTCTGGGGCTGGCCATCGTCTGGAACACCATAATCGACCACAAGGGCTACCTGGCGCTGGAAACCAGCCCGGCCGGAACCACTTTCAGCATCTATTTCAAAAGTAGCGCGGAGCAGGTGGCCGTTGCGGCCAAAAAGAAAGACCTCAGCGAATTCCAGGGCCGGGGCGAGCGCATCCTGGTGGTGGACGATGTGGACATCCAGCGCAAGCTGGCCGCCAAGATGCTCACCAAGCTGGGCTACACCCCGGTCTCCGTGCCCTCCGGCGAAGCCGCCGTGGAATTCCTGAAAAAAGAGGATGTGGACCTGGTCATTTTGGACATGATCATGCGTCCCGGCATAAACGGCCGGGAAACCTTCGGCCTGATCATGGAATTCAAGCCCCACCAGAAGGCCATCATCGCCAGCGGCATGGCCGAGAGCGAAGAAGTGGCCCAGGCCCAGGCCATGGGTGCCGGCCAGTTCGTCAACAAGCCCTACACCATTGAAGACATAGCCGCGGCCGTTAAAAAGGCCCTCGCCGGTTAAACCGTCGGTGCGATGGCCGGGAACCAGGCATCTAAATTGAAAAACGCCTGGCCAGGGTCACTATCCGCTGGTGGCCGGCCAAGTCGCGGAGAACTCCTTCCACGGCCAGCCCGGCCCTTTCGGCCGAATCGTTCAGGGCAGCCAGGGAAGCCGGCCATATTTCCAAAAGGAGCCGGCCGTCTTCAGCCAGGATCCCGGGCGCGTCCGGCAACAGGCGGCGAATCAGGGCCAGACCTTCAGGTCCGCCGTTCAAGGCCAGCTGGGGCTCGTGCCCGCCGACATCGGGCATAAGGCCGACCATCTCCGATTCGGGAATATAAGGCAGGTTGGCGCAGACCAGATGGAAGCGCCGGCCGGCCAAAGGGGCGGCCAGGTCGCCTTGGCTGAAGGCCACCCGGCCTTCCAGACCGAGAGCCCGGGCGTTGGCCCGGGCCAGGTCCAGCGCCTCCGGCGAGATGTCCGAGGCGCTGATTTCGGCCCGCGGGAAATTCGCGGCCAGGGCCAAGGCGATGGCCCCTCCCCCGCAACCTATATCAGCCGCCTGGAGGGTTTCATCCGGCCAATGCGTTTTAGCCAGGCGCAGGGCCTCGTCCACCAAATGCTCGGTCTCCGGCCGGGGTATGAGGGCGGCCGGGGTGATTTTCAGTTTCAGGCCGTAAAATTCCTTCTCGCCAAGGATATAGGCCACCGGCTCGTGCCTGGCCCGGCGCCGGACCAATTCCCGATACTGATCCAGCTCCGCCGGTTCGACCTGCCGCTCGAAGCTTACATAGAGCTGAACTTTAGACAGGGACAGCACCCGGGCCAACAAGAGTTCCGCGTCCAGGCGGGGAGTGCTTGAAGCCTTGTCGGCCAAAAAATCAGTGGTGGCCCTCAAAAGAAGGCCCACGGTCCAGATTTTCACGGTCATTTGTCCCGAGTCAGCCTTTGGGCCTGGAAATAAGCGCCGACAGTGGCCAAGGCATCTTCCAGATCGCCGTCCAAAATATCCCCTAGGCGATAGAGGGTCAGACCCACCCGGTGGTCAGTCAGACGCCCTTGAGGGAAGTTGTAGGTGCGAATGCGCTCGCTGCGGTCTCCGGAACCGACCTGGTCGCGGCGCTCTTCGCTGATGCGGTTCCGCTGTTCAGCGGTCATCTGGTCCAGAAGCCGAGCCCGAAGAACCCGCAAAGCCTTGACCTTGTTCTTGATCTGTGATTTTTCATCCTGGCAGGTGACCACCAGCCCGGTGGACAGATGGGTCACCCGCACGGCGGAATCGGTGGTGTTGACGCTCTGGCCGCCCGGGCCGGAGGAACGATAAACATCCACTTTTATGTCTTCGGGCCTGAGTTCCACCTCGACCTCCTCGGCCTCGGGAAGGACGGCCACGGTCACGGCCGAGGTGTGAATGCGGCCTTGGGTTTCGGTGGCCGGCACCCGCTGGACCCGGTGGACTCCGCTCTCATATTTAAGCTGGCTGTAAACCCGCTCCCCTTCAATGAGGGCGATTATTTCCTTGAATCCGCCGCCGTCAGTGGGGCTGGAACTCAATATTTCCACCCGCCAGCCCTGACTTTCGGCATAGCGGCTGTACATGCGAAACAGGTCGGCCGCAAATAAGGCGGCCTCCTCTCCCCCGGTGCCGGCTCTGATCTCCACCACGGTATTTTTGTCATCGTTGGGATCCCTGGGCAAAAGGAGCAGTTTCAGTTCTTCCTCGGCCCGGGCTTCCTGTCCGCTCAAATCTTCCATTTCAGATTGAGCCAGAGCCCGCAGTTCTGGGCTGTCTTCAGCCAACAGAACCCGGGCCCCGGTCAATTCGGCCTGGATCTTGCGTAATTGTCGCCAGGCGGACACGATCTTGCCCAATTCGCTGTGCCGGCGGGCCAGATCCCGGTAGGCTTTGGGATCCCGGACCAAGGCCGGGTTGCTGAGTTCCGCTTCCAGCTTGGCGTAGTTGGTCTCGATTTCGCTTAAATCACCGAACATGGGCCTCTCCGGCCGGCGCGGTTTGGGGCGTTCATACCAAATCGCTTCCTCAAAAACACCCTTTTGAAAGCAACTTGATATCAGGCGGCGACAGCCTGTTCCAAGGCGGTCAGGGCCACTTCCAATTGGGCCTCGTCGGGCCTGCGGGTGGTCAGGCGCTGCAGCCACAGACCCGGGCTCGAGAGCATCCGCCAGAGGGAACCGGGGGTGGCCCGGCCGGCCAGCCGGGTAACCTCGTAGGCCAGACCGGCCAAAGGCGGGAGGAGAATTATTTTCAGGGTTATGCCGGCTATGGTCCGGAGCGGGGCGAAAGCTTCGCCGACGGAAAAAAAGAAGGGGAAGACGGCCGCGAAAAACAGGATACTCAGGGCCAGCACCAGGAAAATGAAAGCCGTACCGCAACGGGGATGGTATAGGGGATGGCGGGCGGCCCGCTCTGGAGTCAGGGGAGAGTCCCCGGCTTCAAAGGCAAAGATGGCCTGGTGTTCGGCCCCGTGGTAGGCGTAAACCCGGCGTATTTCCGGAATCAGGCCGATGGCCTGTACATAACCCAGGAAAAAGGCGAATTTGAAAACGCCGTCCAAAAGATGGAACCAGCCGGAAGTTTCGTCAAAACCCCAGAAGCGGCCCATAAAAAGGCTCAAAAGATGGGGCAGGGCCACAAACAAGCCCAGGGCCAACGCGAAGGCGGCGGCCAGGGTCAAGGCCAGGGGCCAGAAGCCCAAAGCGGGCCGGGAGGACGGAGGCGCCGGATCGGTTTTGCTGTTCTCTTCGGCGGCGGCCACTTCGGCGGAATAGTTCAGGGCCTTGAGGCCCAGAATCATGGATTCCAAAAGCACCACGCCGCCCCGGAGGAAAGGGCGGCCCCAAAGAGGCCGGCGGCGGGTCCAGGGGCGGCAGGCAACGGCGGTGGTGGCCAGGCTTCCGTCGGTCCGGCGCACGGCCACGGTCCAGCGGTTCGGCCCGCGCATCATGACCCCTTCAAGGACCGCCTGGCCCCCCACCGTAACGTCTGGGGCCCCCAAGGCGCAACCTGGACGGGCCAGGACGGTCGGCAAGGCCAAAGCGGTCAGAAAAGCCCGCATATCATTATTTTTTTTTGGATTTAGCCCCAGGTTGAGGGGCCTGGGCGTATTTGCGCTGGAAGCGTTCGACCCGGCCGGCGGTATCCACCAGTTTTTGCTTGCCGGTGTAAAAAGGGTGGCAGGCGGAGCAGATTTCCACCTTGATGGCGTCCAAGACCGAGCCGGTGGCGAACTCGTTGCCGCAGGCGCAGGCGGCGGTGACAGGCTTAAAATTCGGGTGAATATCTGGTTTCATCTCGTGCCCTCCAAAATGGCCTCAATTTCCCTGAATCATATATTAAACCATAGTTACCACCCTAAGGCAATCGTTTTTTGCTCCCTCTTGATTTCGCGGTCAAGCCAAGCCTCCGTCCGGCCGTTCATTCCAGATGGGACGCCTTCGGCCGTGAGCCAGCCGGTTTGACAAGCGGCGATCATAAAGTGTAGAATATCACAATTTTAAAGACTGGCTTATTTCAGGATTTCAGCCGGGAGACCTCCTCAGGGAGCCGCCGCCCGGGGTTCTTGTTTTTCAGCCCGAAGCCCTAAGAGGCGGCCCTTGCCGCCGGAATCGAGCTTTATGATGCACAAGAGACCTCAGCCGCCTGATTCCGGCATGGCCGATGTCCAAAATCGCCCGGACACCAGGCGGATCAAAATAGACAAGGTCGGGGTCAAGGACATCCGCTATCCCGTAACCGTGCGGGCCAAAAATCAGAACGACCAGCGAACCGTGGCCTCAGTGAACATGTATGTGGATCTGCCGCACCATTACAAGGGCACCCACATGTCGCGCTTCATCGAGATACTGGCCCGACACCGCCATTCCATTTCCCTTCACAGCATCTCAGCCATTCTCTCGGACATGAAGCAGCGCCTGAACGCCGATTCGGCCCACCTGGAATTGTCTTTTCCCTATTTCATCGAAAAAAAGGCCCCGGTTTCCGGAGAGGTCAGCCTGATGGAGTATACCTGCGCCATAAGCGGAACGCAGAAAAACGGACGGCCCCAAATCAGCGTGAGCGTCACGGTTCCCATAACCACCCTCTGCCCCTGCTCCAAGGAGATCAGCGCCTTCGGCGCCCATAACCAGAGAGGCCAGGTCACGGTGACGGTGGAATTCAAAAAATTCTTCTGGATGGAAGACCTCATCCGCTTGGTGGAGGGTTCCAGTTCGGCCGAGGTTTTTTCGCTTCTGAAGCGGGCGGATGAAAAATTCGTCACCGAGGCCGCCTATAAAAATCCCATGTTTGTGGAGGATGTGGTGCGGGAGGTGGCGGTCAAACTCCTGGCCGACGATACCTTCACCCGCTTTTCAATCGCCGCGGAAAATTTCGAATCCATCCACAATCATTCGGCCTACGCCTTCCTGGAGCATAATGACGACGGCGATGCGGGACCGTAATGGACAAAATAATAATTGAAGGAGGTCGGCCCCTTTCCGGGTCGGTACGGGTCAGCGGGGCCAAAAACGCCGCCCTGCCCTTGATGGCCGCCGCCATCCTGGCACCTCTCGCCCTGGACAATATGCCGAACCTCAGGGATCTGTCCACCATGGGCCGGTTGTTGACTCATATGGGCGGCCGGGTGGAGCGGGACAACTGGCGGATGGACTTGGACTTAAGAGGCCTGAGCCGACCCGAAGCCCCTTATCAGATGGTCAAGACCATGCGGGCTTCAGCTTTGGTGCTGGGCCCTCTCTTGACCCGGCACGGCCGGGCCCGGGTATCCCTGCCTGGCGGCTGCGCCATCGGCCTCCGCCCCATAGACCGCCACCTCAAGGCCCTGGAAGCCATGGGTGCGTCCATCGACCTCAGCGGCGGCTATGTTGAGGCCAAAGCCCCGGCCGGAGGGCTCCGCGGGGCCGCCATACATTTTGACGATGTAACCGTCACCGGCACGGAAAACCTGATGCTGGCCGCCGTGCTGGCCAAAGGACGCACCACCATAACCGGCGCCGCCCGGGAACCGGAAGTGACCGACACGGCCCGGGCCCTCCTGGCCATGGGCGCCCGCATCTCCGGACTGGACACCGATCAGTTGATCATCGACGGGGTAGATGAATTGAAACCGGCCGCCCATCAAGTCATGCCCGACCGCATTGAAGCCGGCACCCTCATCGTGGCCGGGGCTATGACCGGCGGCCGCATAACACTCAAAGACGCTCCCCATACGGCTCTGGCCTCGGTCTACGACAAATTCCGGGAAACCGGGATCAGCCTGACCCAGGATGGCGGCGAACTGGCCGTGGAGGCCGGGACGGGCCTAAAATCCACCGATATCACCACCCGCCCCTATCCGGGCTTCCCCACCGATATGCAGGCCCAGTTCATGGCCCTCATGACCATCGGCGACGGCGTGGCCCTGATAAATGAAACCATTTTTGAAAACCGTTTCATGCATGTCAGCGAGCTGAGACGCCTGGGAGCCGAAATCACCCTGGAAGGCCGCACGGCCGTGGTCAGAGGAGTTCCCCAACTGTCCGGGGCCCCCATGATGGCCACCGATCTGCGGGCTTCGGCCAGTTTGATCCTGGCCGCCTTGGCCGCCCGCGGCCGGAGTGAAATTTCCCGGGTCTATCACCTCGACCGGGGCTACGACCGGCTGGACGAAAAATTGGCCGCTCTGGGGGCCGATATCAGCCGGGCGCCGGAATAACCTTCGCCCTTTATGGTTTTCAAGCCCGCATCGGATACAATGCATCGGAGACAATATGAAAGACTACTTCCAGACCCGGGTGCCGGCCCGGAATATCCATAATAATCTGCCAGTGGCCCGGCCGGGCCTGGTTTTCATCTTGATTCCGGCGGCCTTGGGTCTTTTAACCCTGACCCTCGACTGGGGCGTTCTGTCCGCAATTCTGCTCCTGGCGGCCGCCTTCAGCACTTGGTTCTTCCGCGACCCGGAACGGCCCTCCCCTCCCCCAGGTTTTGGCCTGTCCCCGGCTGACGGCCGCATCCTAAAAGTGGAAACACTTAAGGACAATCCTCATTTCCCGGGTCCGGCCGTCCGAGTCAGCATCTTCATGAACGTCTTCAACGTCCATGTCAACCGAGTCCCGCTCTCCGGCCGCCTGGTCAGCCAGAGCTACTTTCCCGGTGCCTTTCTGAACGCCAGCCTGGACAAGGCCAGCACCTTGAACGAACATAATGTCCTGGTGCTGGAAACGGAAGAAGGTCCGGTAGCCGTGGTCCAGATAGCCGGACTAATAGCCCGCCGTATCGTCACCTGGATAAAGGAAGGCGAAAAACTGGAACGCGGCCAACGCTTCGGCCTCATCCGCTTCGGTTCCCGGGTGGATCTCTATCTGCCGCCAGATTCCGAAACCATGGTCACCCCGGGCCAGCAGGTTTTCGCCGGTTGGTCGCCCATCTGGCGGGCCCCCCGATGAGGCTGGTGGCCCTGATCCCAGCCCGCTGGGCTTCCAGCCGTTTCCCCGGCAAGCCTCTGGCCCTGATCAGGGGCCGACCCATGATCGAACATGTCTATCGCCGCGCCCTGGCCATACCTGAGGTTGACGAGGTCCACATAGCCACCGACAGCCCGGAAATACAGAAAACCGCCCTGGACTTCGGAGGCCGGGTGGTGCTGACCAGACCCGAGCATCCCTCGGGTTCGGACCGTCTGGCCGAAGCTTCAGATATTCTAGGGCTGGCCGACGAGGATATAGTTCTGAACATTCAGGGCGACCAACCGGCCTTCGATCCGGACCAGCCAGCCCTTCTGGCCAGGGCCCTCCGAGAGGACCCCGGCCTGGAAATGGCCACCTTGGCCATCGCCCTGACCAACGCCCGGGACATCCACAACCCCGACCACGTCAAAGTGGCTTTCGGGGAAGACCGTTTCGCCCTCTATTTTTCCAGGGCCCCCATCCCCTGGCCCCGGGACGGTGAAGGGGAGTATTACCGCCATATCGGCATCTACTCCTACCGGGCCGCCTTTCTGCGCCGCTTCGTAACCCTCCCGGAAGGACACCTGGAACGTCTGGAACGCCTGGAACAACTGAGGGCTTTGGAAAACCGGACCCGCATCAAAATCATCGTCGTCTCGGGCCTGTCGCCGGAAGTGGACGTCCCGGCCGATCTGGCCGCCGCCGAAGAGGCCCTGCGGCGGGAAAGCCATTGACCGGGCTCGCCAAGCCGCCTCCGGCCGGAGGCCGGGGACGGTTTCCGGCCGCCCATATCCGCCGCCTGCCCCTCCTCCCCCTCTGGGCAGCCCTTTGGCTGGCCGCCTTGGCCGTGCCTTGGCTGCCGTATCCGGCCCTGACTTTGGCCCTCCTGCCCCTTTTGATTTCAGTCATCCGGCTGGCTCCCAGCCGACCTCAGGCCCGACGTCTGATTCCGGCCGCCGCCTGGTTCTGGCTTTTCTGGAGCTTGCTGATGCTGCTGGCCCACCTGATCCAGCAGCGTCCCGCCGCAGGCTTCCGGCCGGCGCTAAACCTCGCGGTCTGGCTGAACCTGGGGCTTATTCTGGTTCTGGCCAAGACGCCCCTTGAACTGGCCCGGGACGCGGCCGGCCTGTTCAGCCCGCTTCTGGGCCGGATCCTGGCCCAAAAGCTGGCCTTGACCCTGGCCCTCCTGACCCGCCTCATCCCCGCCCTTCTGGCCTCCGCCCTGACCTTTCGGACCGTTCTGGGCCGTCGGACCGCCGGCCTGCCCTTGACCCGCCGGCTGAGCCTATGGGGCCGCAGCCTGGTCCGCGACGCCCTAGGCCAGAGCGAAGACCTGGCCCGCGCCCTGGCCAAACGTTGGCCCTGGTGATTTTTCGCTTGTTAAAACCTGACTTTCTTGGCATAATGACAAGCAAATGATTTGCGCCGCTCCTGGCACCCGCCCCCTATTGGAACTGAAAAATCTGACCCTCGGCTTCGAAGGGGGCGCCAAGCCGGCGGTGCGCGACTTTTCTTTAAAACTGGAAGCCGGAGAAATTGTGGGACTGGTGGGGGAGAGCGGCTCGGGCAAGAGCGTTTCCGCTCTTTACCTTATGGGCCTCGCCCCGCCTTCGGCCACGGTCAGTTCCGGCCGCCTCTTCTTCAAAGGCGAGGATCTGGGCCGCTTAAGCCCGGAGCGGCGGCGGCGATTCTGCGGGACCAAACTAGGTCTGGTCTTTCAGGAACCCATGACAGCCCTGAACCCGGTTCTGACCATCGGCGAACAGGTGGCGGAGATTTTCCGGCTACGGGCCGGCCGGGACCGACGCGAAGCCCGGGCTTCGGCCCTGGCCCTCCTGGCCCGGGTGGGCCTGCCGAATCCGGCCGAGGCGGCCGAGCGCTATCCCCACCATTTTTCCGGGGGCATGAGACAGCGGGTGGTCATCGCCCTGGCCCTGGCCTTGGCCCCCGAAGTGCTGGTGGCTGACGAACCGACTACGGCCCTGGACCCCACCATAGCCGCCCAGATTATGGACCTGTTGACGCGCCTGGCGGCCGAGGCTGGTTCGGCGGTCTTGCTCATAACCCATAACCTGAGGCTTCTTAAGGATAGGGCCCGCCGTATAATGGTCATGTACACCGGGCTGGTGGTGGAAGAAGCCGCCAGCGGCGATCTCTTCAAGCGCCCGGCCCACCCTTATACCGCCGGCCTCCTGCAGGCCCTGCCGCCGGCCTTGGACGAGCCGCCTCCGCCTCGTCTTCGGGCCATTCCCGGCAGTCCGCCGGCTCCGGGGGCCTGGCCGCCGGGTTGCCCTTTTGAACCGCGCTGTCCGGCCGCCGCCCCCTTGTGCCGGGCGACCCTGCCCCCGCTGAAGGATTTGGGGGACGGGCGACGGGTCCGCTGTTTTTCCGGACGACCCGACTCGACATGATGACCGCCGTAAATACGGAATCACCCCTGAGCCTGGAAAAAGTGGGACTCACCTTTAAGCCCGGCCGAGGCCTTTTTCAGGAAATGGCCGCCGGCCTCGGACGTCTGGCC
>Ga0082212_10010870_pt1 | contig 11597 bp, 10 predicted proteins | sample TergutNt197P3_FD_71548 | JGI IMG/M metagenome (GOLD analysis project Ga0082212, IMG submission 71548) | Neocapritermes taracua P3 segment gut microbial communities from Petit-Saut dam, French Guiana - Nt197 P3 | ecosystem: Host-associated > Arthropoda: Insects > Digestive system > Gut ... | reverse complement strand
CGGAGAAGCCGCCGGAAAGCAACGCTCGATGGCGGAACTCTAAACCATATATTCTCTGTTGAAAATGCCTAAAAAAACCTAAATTACACCCACAAATTCTGCTAGAGAACCGAAAAAATAAACTTGCACATCTCGTGGGCGGAAAACAGTGGAATTGCAAAAAAACAATAAACCCGTTATAATACTCCAAACTGTGAAATTAGAAAGAATCTCATGAGTACGATTTTAGCGGATAAATTATTGGAAACCGTTTATGTTCAGGGGGCAAGCGACTTGCATATTGCTGTCGGACAACCGCCGGTCTTACGGTTACACGGTCGTCTCGTCAAACTCGAAACAAAAGTTCTCGAACCGGACGACACCGTCGCCCTAATGAAAAGTATCACGCCAGACCGTTGCCAGCAGGAATTGCAACAAACAGGAACAACCGACTTCGGTATGGCTTACGGCGATAAAGCCCGATTTCGTGTGTCCGTATTCAAGCAACGCGGAAATACCGGAATGGTTCTCCGGCAAATCCCCAACAAATTGATGAGTTTGGATGATTTGAATACGCCAGCGATTGTCAAAGACCTCATTATGCGCACACGTGGTCTGATTCTCGTAACGGGTCCCACGGGTTCGGGAAAATCCACCACGCTTGCTGCCTGTGTTGATTATTTGAACCAAGCCGTCGATCATCATATTATTACGATTGAAGACCCTATCGAATTTTATCACGTACATAAAAAATCAACGGTCAATCAGCGGGAAGTCGGAGTCGATGTCCCGACGTTTTCCGAGGCGATTCGTCGGGCATTGCGGCAAGACCCCGACGTGATTCTCGTCGGGGAATTACGAGACCTTGAAACGATTGAGGCAGCAATTACCGCTGCCGAAACGGGACACGTCGTTTTCGGAACGCTTCACACGTCCAGTGCTGCCGGTACGATTAACCGTATTATTGACGTTTTTCCGACGAATCAGCAGGATCAAATCCGAACACAACTTTCAACGGCAATCATCGGTATTTTGGCGCAGCAACTTCTGCCGCGTGTTCAAGGGGGACGGGTTGCCGCCTACGAAATGCTCGTTGTTACAAGTGCGATTGCCAACCTGATTCGGGAAAACAAGACATTCCGTATTACGTCATCGATTCAGACGGGACACAAATTGGGAATGCAACTGTTGGATGAACACCTTTTCAAACTATGGAAAGACAATGTTGTTACCAAGGAAGATGCCATTGCAAAGGCGAACCTGCCTGACGGATTGGCGGAGCGTATGGTGCGACATGAACAGGGACTTGCGACTGACGAAGACGAAGAAGGGGTGGACGACGACGGCGACGATGACGGACCGAAGCCGAAACGGAATGCAAAAATTAAATATGTGTGAGTGATATTTTATAACGTAGCACATTCAATTGGTATTTTTCCCACAGCGGAAAAGGAAACAGAGTTTTAACTTCTGTTCACACGTTTGAGCGAAACGCAGAAGACATTAGGCATTGTCGGCGGAGGATTGGCAGGAATTGCCGCCGCTGAAACCGCTTGCTCGCAAGGATGTCGGATTGATGTTTTTGAACGATCCGGCGTTCTCGGCGGTCGGGTTGCGTCCCTCTTGGAACCAACGCAAAAACAATGGATCGACACCGGACAGCACCTCATTCTTGGCTGTTGTACCGAAATCCTCGCCCTCAACCGGCGACTCGGTCTTGACCGTTTTTTTGAACGATCTGCCACAATTCCTTTTGCAACACTCAAACAACAACATTGGTCGCTTTCCGCCTCGCCATTCCTTCCCAAACGCTGGCAACTTCTCCCTGCTTTTCTTAAAATGCCTCTCTTGCCGATGGGAGAGCGGTTCAAAACGGGACTGCTACTCAAAAAGTTAGGCAACGAAACACTGCCCGACATCACAGTCGCAGATTGGTTCAAACAGAATAATGTTTCGCAAAATGCACTGGATGCCTTTTGGCTTCCACTGATTTTGAGTACGTTGAGCGAAATGCCGGAATACGCAGCGGTGCGAGCCTTACAAAAAATTATTCGGGAAGGATTCCTTGCTGGTCGAAACGCAATGGCTGTCCATTTGCCGACGGTTCCCTTGCGGACAATTTATCACAATGCCGCTTCCAAAGCCCTAACGGATCGGGAAGTTACGCTCCATTTTTTCAAGCGGCTCCGGCGATTGCACTGGGAAAAAACGGAAGCGGACACTTTGCCGACCATTACGGCGTTGGAATTCTCCGACGGTTCGGTCGAGCGGTTTGACCGCTACATTTTGGCGATGCCGGCATTTCAACTTTGGAAGGTTTTGGAAGCCTCCGACTTGGCTTGCTGTGCGGAACAACTCGGCTTGGAACGTTTTGAACCCGGTGCGATTACGACGGTACATCTCTGGTTGGATCGTCCCGTGTTACCACCCGGTAAACGATACTGTGCATTGTCAGGCGGCATCGGACAATTTTTGTGTGCGCCGCATAATGTGGAAAATTATTATACGGTCGTTATCAGTGCGTCGCATCGGCTTTTGTCGGAGACGGAAATCACGATGAGCGGCAGTGAAGAATTGGCGAATCGAATTATGGAGCAACTTCGGACGACATTCGGCATTCCGGCGTTGCAACTTCGGCATTGCCGAACGACGACGTGTTTTGAGGCAATTTTTTCACCGCGACCGACAATTTACAGTAAACGTCCCGAATCGACGGGACTGTTTGCGAACGGCACGATTGCCGGCGATTGGACGCAGACTGGTTTTCCGGCAACAATGGAAGGGGCGGTACGAAGCGGAAGCGTCGCAGGAACCCCGCCTCAATAACGGTGCAGAGCAGGTAACTGTGTTACCGATAGAAAGAGTCAACGGTCTTATCGTCAATACGTTTCACGGCTCGACAAATTCCATCGCAACTTTCGGCAATTTGTCAATCATGGCTTTCCCCTTTTCCTTTCCGAGAAGGATGACCGCTGTGGCAAGAGCATCCGCTTCCATTGCCGTCGGTGCAGTAACGTGTACCGTTTGCAAGCCGGTCATACCAAGTCCCGTCTTCGGATCAACAATATGAGCATAACGGACACCGTCAATTTCAACGAACTGAAACCGCCCTCCCGACGTTGCCATTGCCGTATCTTTCATCAGGACGATTCCATCGTTTTTTGCAATTTTCCAACCTCTTGTACCGGGCGGCGGAGAACCAACCCGAAAATCTCCTCCCGCATCGACCAACTGCGATGTGATGCCGTGTTTTTGGATAATGTCAAACGCTTTGTCGATAGCGTATCCCTTTGCGATGCCGCCGAGATCGAATTTTATGTCGGCTTTCAAAAGGCGTACCGACAGGTTTTTCTCGTCCAGTTCCCAAAGATGATTACCAACGAGTTGTTTTGCTTGTTCGATGTATTCTTCCTTCGGCAATTCTTGTTGCCGTCGAGAACGTCGCCAAAGCCGAACCATCGGACCGACGGTAATGTCAAACGCTCCATCGGAAAGCGTGCTGTAATGTTTTGCCGCTTTCAAAACGGTAAAGAGATCATCGCTGATACGGATATTTCCTCGGCTTTCGGAGAGCAACGAGAGTTCGCTTTCCGAATCGTAATCGCTCATAATATCATTGAGCGATTGAAAGGAGGCGAAGGCTTCTTTGGCAGCCTTTTCGGCGAGTTCCGATGTGGGAGCGTAAAGAATGATCCGCACAGGAACGCCCATGTGCAATTCTTCGAATTCAAACCGTTCGGCTGCCGAAAGTGTAACGGCAAACAGAAGGACTACAAAAAAGGTCGGCAACGGTCGAAACATCGGAAAAGTGTGGACAGTGGAAACGACAATGGAATCGAGTGATTGTACTCTTTTCTCCCCTTCCACACAAGTCCGGCAAGACAAGATGTGGAAAATTTGCATTTTAGTCGGTATTCCGTTAGAATGAGTCGACTCTCGGGGAAACAATCATGAAATTCAATCTCAAATTAAAGAATGCCGAGTGGGACATGACTCCGATGATTGATGTCGTCTTCCTGCTCATTGTATTTTTTACGCTCGTGATTAACTTCACGGCAGCCGACCAGAATGAACGAATCAAATTGCCGGTCAGTGAATTGGCACAACCGCCGGCACAACCGCCGACCGATCCGATCACACTTCACATTCTTACAAACGGTGACGTTATCTACGAAGGAGTCGATTATTCGCTTCACGATTTGCAAGAACCTTTGGCACATTCCCTACGGATTCTTAAATATCTGAACATTCCAGCAAGCGACGTAACGGTCATCGTGCGTGCCGATGCCCAATGCGAAGTCAGACATGTTTTCGATGTCATTGAATTGTGCAAGCAGTTGGGGTTGACCAAAAATATATGGCGCACGAAACAACAGGAGGAATAATCAGCAATACTGCCGCTGGCTCGCTCTCTATTGTCCGAAGCCGCCTCCTTGCGTTTGAATCATCTCTACCGTGCCGGTTGCGATGTTGTATCTGACCGATTCCGTTCTGATTCGTTGTCCCTGTGTCAGTCGCAAGTCCACGTCGCCGTCCATCTGTACCGTACTCTTCGCCTGATTGTACTTGATCTCCCGCGCTTTACCGAATATGTCGCTCCCTTCAATGACCGCATTGGTCGATGCCGTCAACTCCATCGTACTCTGCAACAAATTCGACGGATCAGGGACTTCCACAATCTGCAAACGCTCACACTCCATAATGTATCCCGTCCGCTTTGCCGCCGTAATGTTCTCCCGCGAAATGGTGTCGTTCCAATTCGCCGCTGGACAATAAACCGACTCCACTCGCCCTTGAATGTCAATCTTTTTATTGTTGTCCTGCAACGAACCTTGCATTCCGTTCAAAAACCATACCACTAAATAATTTAAGGTTTCCTTCCCCGGAGTACCGGCTAAATTGCTTGGCGTGCCGGCTGAATTGTTGGATGTTTTGTCGAATCCGTGTCCTGACCCAAGGAACATCGAACTGATTTCACCGGGACCATCGGCAACGAAATAATTTTTCTGTACGTCGTAATGCAGATGCACCGCTCTGATAAAATCCACCGACTTTTGTCTGCCCAGTGCGTCAACTTGTCGATTGCGGACGCTGACATCGTTCGAACATTTGATTTCCACCGCCTTCGGTTCGACTGGCGATTGATCTTCGAAAAACATCACTTTGCGGTTCAGACGAATCTCCATGAGACTACACCACATCGTGTACGTTTGATACAACGTTTGAACCCGGTTGCTATTACCTGACTGTCCGACAAATTGAAGCACCAATCCGTCGCACGCCATCTCTTTGTTCCAATCGACGGTCAACAGGCTGTCCGTATTGGCGTTCGGCATGCCCGGTGCGTTGATTTGAGCAACATTCGCCGTCAACCGTCCCGGTCCCGGCGACCAAAAAGTATTGTCCTGTCGGGAGATATGCAGTTCTCTGGAACGGAGTTCGGCACCCTTCCCTTTGAAGACCGCTTCGCCGCCGTTTGCATGTCCTAAAATGCTGATCTTCGTGTTCGGATCGGAAGGGTACCAAATCGTAACGGTATCACCGGTAATGTCAATCGCCGTATTCGGAGCCCCTGCCGGAACGTTGTTCGGTATGTTTTCTTGCAACCGGACATTTCCTTCGATGGCAACGACTTCCGCTGCCGATTGTCCGTTTTGCATTTGGACTCGCATCCGCATTTGGTCGCCTGTCATTTTGAATTTTCCGCCGTTGGGGGACGACTTCATTCCCAACAGATTTTGTGTTTCGACGAATCCCGTTGCTGGTCGGGGGGACTGCGGCAACGGATTCGATGGCGGTCCCGCGTATGCAGGAGCCGCCTGTGCCGGTGCCGTAACGGTCGCTGGTTGATAAAGCGGTATGGACTGCGCCGGAATGAGATGTTGCTGCGTCAGCGGTTGTAAATGTTGCACCTGTTGAATGGGTTGCGGAACGGTTGCATTCAGCCGACTCGATGCGATCACCGGAGCGGTCGGCGGTTGTGCCGAAAGCACTTGCGGCATCCATCGGGAATGTTGCGCCCGACCACCGATTACGTTCGTGAAAAAGATGTTGAGTTGCCGAACCTCGCACGTACCTTCTTTCGTTGAAAATACCACATTATCCTTCACGACGGCGTGATCCAACGTCATATTGCTTTTTCCTGCGCCAGGCAACGCTGCACCGGAAGAATTCGAAGGAGCAACGTTGCAGAAAAGATCAATACTTCCCGCCGTCATTGTTCCGAAGCCGGTCATGCGGGCAGAGATTCCTTTGTTCAATTTCAGAACGACTTGGTCTTGGGCAGGGGGGTACGGTTCGATCTGCATTTCGTTCCATGTCAGGTACACATCCTTTGCCGCTGTTCCTTCGCCGGTTTTGCCGGTCAAATCCCCTCTGCCGACAGAGGCAAACTTTCCGAAGGCACCCTTTGGTCCCAATGTGTACTGAACGGTCTGCTCGCTCCTGATGGTATATTGGTCGGCAAGAATCATTTCGACGTGCGGCGAACCTCCCGGATCCTTTCGGGTGGAAAGCGACAAGAAATTTTTGCGCAAATCGAGATATATCTCATCACCGACAAGCGTTACATCGGTGTTTTGTTTGACGGAAAGCCGAGCCGGAACTGCCCGTTCCGAACCTTGTCCCGGTTTGCCGTGAGCAATGAACAGCAGGGGTTCCAAACCGCTAAAAGGTGAAGATGAATTCTTCGTTGCAACGGTTCCCTCTGCTGGTTTAACCGATGCCAATGTCAGATAAACCCTGTCGGCGGTGAGACGATCCACGGTTTTGTCGGGGTTGTTCTGAATCATATCAACGTTTTGATGAAAACTTGCCGTCCAGCCCTGTTCGGCAGGGTTGGCGATAAATTCGAAATGTTTATCGCAACGAACATCAATCGTCGTGGCGGGTCCGTCGGGAACGGTTACGCCGCCGATCAACTTTGATGGTGTGTTCGGGTTTTCGGGAAAAACGAGACGCAAAAATTCAACCTTATCAAATCGAGCATTTTTTAATCCCGTGGATGCTTGCATCAACGAGGAATTGGACCGAATAATATTGAGTTCCAAACCGGTGCCGACTCCAGAGTGAAACCCCCAGCGGAAGCGCACTTTGTTTGTGGCTCTGATCCTTGTGGTTTCGGTTTCGTCTTCCTTGACATTCAGGTCGATCCCCACTGCGTCGGTTACGAGAGAAAAGTCATCATTTTTGCCGGAGTCTTTGCTCCCTCCTTCAATGGTAACGCCTCCGAGGAGGTAGCCAGCAATGGGATTCGGCATCGGAAATTTGCTGTAATCGAAGTCCCTGTCGAATTCGATTTCCGCTTTTGGAGCACGGAGAACAACGGCTTCTGTAATCGGATCGGTGGATTCCTGATTGGGCGATTCTGCATCGTTGGGAAGAATCAACACCGTACAGGGCTCCAACTTGAGAAATCTGCCTTCGGGACGATCCTTACCGAAAAGGATGATTGTTTTGCCGAGACGTAGCAAACGAATATCGGGATCTGTGTGTTCCCAACCATCGAGAGGAAGGAGATGAGCAAAGGGGGCGATGTCTTCGTGTGCGGTGTTTTCGCCAACGAACTTGGTGGTTCGGATTTCCCCGTCGCTGGGATTCGGCAAGACGAGTGGAACGAGTCCCCAGCCGTACAGAAAATAGAGGACGCAAACAAGAACAAAACTGGATACGGTCGCTTTGGTACGCATGGGGCAAAAATCGGAAAAATGTCCAGGGAATGGTACAAATTTCCAACTATTTCGGCAAGAGGAGATTTCCGGTGATAAATAGCGAAGGAAAACCGTTACCACTCCTTTGCTTCTACAAGCCGTTGAACGTATTTTGCCAAAATATCCGTCTCGATATTGACTTTGTCACCGACCTTGCAGTTGCCGAGCGTCGTTACCCTTAATGTGTAAGGAATCAATGCCACACTGAATAAGTCCCGATCACAACGGACGAGCGTGAGCGACACGCCATCCACCGCCACCGAACCCTTCGATGCCATCTGGGCGGCAAGTTCCTGCGAGATCGCAAAATAATAGTCCTGCCAATCGCCGTGATTGTCGATTCGGGCAAGTTCCGCTTGACCGTCGATGTGCCCCGACACGAAATGTCCGCCGAGTCGGTCTCCCAGTGCCAATGCCCGCTCCAAATTGACCGGACTACCTGAAACCAATTCGCCCAAATTGGTGCGTGCCAACGTTTCCGGTCCTGCCTGAAACGCAAACGTGGTGCCTTGTTTTTCGACAACTGTCAGACAACACCCGTTAACGGCAACGCTGTCCGCTACTTTGACGGTGTCGGCAATCATTGCTTCTTCGATGACCAATCGGCATCCCGGCGGCTCCGAAATAATTGCCGATACTCGACCTAACGCTTCGACGATTCCTGAAAACATGGTTAAGTATTATACCATTCTTTGCCGGACTGGCTACTATCGCCAGTACCCATACCAACCCGGAATACAGTAAGAGCCAAAGGTTAAAATGTCTATAAAACTCGTTAAACCACTTGAGTATCGTCGTCGAAAAATCTTTCATGGCGAAGTATGCCGGATTCTTCCTCGACTTCGGCATGAGTTTGCCAACGCCAACGTCTAGGGGCGGCACGTTTTTCTTGTCGTACTTCGACACGTGGCTCGACGTTGAATCCGAGCCATCGCAAACATGATGCCCACCAAGTCGGTTCGACAATCGCTTCGACTTCAACGATTTCCGGCGGTTTTTCAGGTTCAAGATAGAGTTTTCGCATGGAGAGTCGCGGACCGAAATCCCCGCCGCAACGGCTGCATGGAATCTTGTTTTTCGGCGACCTGACCGTATGACCACAGGCTTTACAGAGATACCGATATTCCCAAGGTCCGTAACCGTAAATCTTATCCTTCATAGCGGAAAAGTATAGCACATCGGAAAACAAAACGGAAGTCTCCCTCTGGTTGTCAGATATGTCCTCTCGAAGGCTCTCTCATTTTATGGGTTTTCCCGCGTGATTGCGGAGTAATTCTGTGAAGTTGCAGGTGCCTTCCTGTCTATCTCCCTTGCCACTTCATCTTTTCTTGCCTGTTGGGCATAGAGGGAGCGGGCGGTATCTTCATTGAAACCGTTTTTCAAGAGGGAGCGAATATCCGGTTCGGAACGGGTGGTTGCCTTCATCGGGCAACGTTATACACCAATAACTCAAAAACACAAAGAGCAATTTTCCAAAAAAACATTACACTCGGCTGATAGGTTACGAATCTTCCCTGTCCGAAAAATCGGCATGACCGTTCTCCGCCGGACGGGAATGGTGGCAATCATTCGCCGATTCCCTCTTGCAAAAAAGTATAGCAATGATATACTGATAAGCAATGAGAGGGGGCATCAATGACAAAAATCCGAGTTTGTTTTGATACTTCGGCAGTGAGCCGGTTATTCGATTCTGACGACCGTTTGAAACCGGAAATCGAAACGCTCAAGGAATTGTTTCGTTTGATCGATGGACGTGAACAATACCTTTCCGTCGTTTCCCCCCGTGTTTATGGTCGAATTAGCCGATGCGCCCGAAGAGAAACAAGAACAGATGGTCGGAGCATTGGTACGGTTTTCCATTGCCGATTTACCCTACAACGAAAAGGCGGACACGTTGACTCGTGCCTATCTTGACGGCGGGGTATTATCGCAAAAGCACTGGCACGACTTGGCACATATCGCCTACGCTATAGAGTAAAACAAGAAAGCAAAAATATGACAAAACGTATTCCTCACAATACGCTTTACACGAACGATAATTTGTACGTTCTGTCGGGCATGGATAGCGAGTTGGTTGATCTGATCTATCTTGATCCGCCCTTCAACTCGAAGCGGATGTACTCCGCTCCCGTCGGTAGTAAGGCTGCCGGAGCGAGTTTCAAAGATATGTGGTCATGGAAAGACGTTGATGAGTATTATCTTGACTCGCTTGCTGAACGTTTTCCGGCATTGGTAAAATATATTGCCAGTGTCGGTCAGGCTCATAGTAAACCGATGATGGCGTACCTGACGTACATGTCGCAACGGATTATCGAAATGCACCGGGTTCTCAAAGAGACCGGCTCGATCTATCTGCATTGCGATCCGACAGCGAGTCATTATTTGAAAATTTTGCTCGATTTTATCTTTGGTAAAAATAATTTTCGCAATGAAATTATTTGGCATTATAAGACAACCCTTAGGCAGTCTTCTCACCATTTAGGAAGAGACCACGATAGTATTTTTCACTATGCCAAAAGTAGTTTACATCAAATTCATCCTGACAGAACAGATTATCCTGCCAGTGAAAGTACCCTAAAAAGGTGGTCTAGTTATGCCGATGTAAATGGGTTTGTAAGTAACAAACATTTTGCAGGAAGCAATTCTACGATTATCGATACTGCTGATGAAGATAAAGGATTTAACATTCATCATGGTATTCCAAGAGATGTCTGGTATATCACACATCTAACCGGCGGAAACAAAGAAAAAACTGGGTATCCCACTCAAAAACCGCTTGCCATTTTACATCGAATCATCAAAGCCTCGTCCAACGAAGAGGATATTGTTCTTGACCCTTTTTGCGGTTGTGCAACGACTTGTGTTGCCGCTCAACAGTTGGGTAGAAAATGGATCGGTATTGATATTGAAAAACAGTCTGTCAAGATTTTGATAGACAGATTGAGCAACGATGCCGGGCTGTTCAAGGATTTTGTAGCAACTGATCAGATCCCAAAACGTAGCGACATAAAGGAGGTACAACCGTCGGAAAGTGTCAAAAAACGTCTCTATAAAAAACAGGACGGCAAATGTAACGCTTGCGGAGAAGATTTTAAGATTTGGAATCTTGAGATCGACCATGTTATTCCAAAGGCAAAGGGTGGCGGGGACTATTACGAAAATTATCAACTGCTTTGCGGCTCTTGCAATCGAATCAAAGGCGACCGAACAATGGCATACTTGCGAATGAAAATCGAAACCCGCGAGCGGATGTTGAAAAATCAGATTTTTTTCGGGGAGTGAACAATGACCAAGCAAAAAAACAGCGAACAGATGCTTCGGAGAATTCGCAAGAAACAAACCGAGGAAATGAAGGGAATGACGGACAAGGAACGCTCCGCCTACCTCCGGTCGAAGCACGAGCAGGGCAAGGAACGTGTCCGTGCGCTCCGACAAAAAGATGCTCCCCGATACGCACAGGTGTTGATCCGCCTTACGGAAGACGAACGGAATCGGATTGAAGAGGAAGCCCAAAAGAATAATTCGACGGTGAGTGCATGGATCAGAGATAGAGTGCTGGGCAAAAAAAGCCCGTTGGACTCCCTTACCGAGCGACTTGACCGAATCGAGTCGCTCTTGAAGAAAAAGACGACCGATAAAGCAAGCCGATAGAACATCAGAATGAAACGGTTGCCGATTCTCTGTTGCCTGTTATAATGTCAACCAATCGTGCAACTGCCGTTTTGTAAATTTTTATGCCTCCGTCGAGAGTACAAAACGGTTTTTCTTGATCCCTGACCGTAACGCTCAGTTTGAGGGAACCTCTAAAAACTCGTTAAATTTTTGGTAGTCCTCGACAGATGGGAAAAAGTTGATAAGATACGCACATCTATTCCCTTTTTCCCATCATCTTCCATGAGCCACGGACAA
>Ga0082212_10010869_pt1 | contig 11598 bp, 9 predicted proteins | sample TergutNt197P3_FD_71548 | JGI IMG/M metagenome (GOLD analysis project Ga0082212, IMG submission 71548) | Neocapritermes taracua P3 segment gut microbial communities from Petit-Saut dam, French Guiana - Nt197 P3 | ecosystem: Host-associated > Arthropoda: Insects > Digestive system > Gut ... | reverse complement strand
TCGATGCCCGAATGGGCGCAATGGTTTACCGTCATCATTCCCCCCAAATACTTTATTCACGCCATCCGCCTGCTATACCTCAAAGGAAGCAGTTTCGGCGACCTGACAACCGACTTTTTCGCGTTGCTCGGTTTTGTGTGTTTCTTTAGCGGCTGGGCGGTGTTGAGTTACAAGAAAAGTCAATAAAGAAAAATATAAATGCTGAATTAGTTTATCGTAAAAGTTGTTCATTGTAACAAAATATTAATATATTTGCCGCGTGAATTTGCAAAAAGTAATAATCATTAAATAATAAACAATAATATGAGTAAAATTAAAATTGCAATTATCGGAGTAGGAAATTGCGCAAGTTCTTTAATACAAGGGCTGTATTATTATGAGGATAACAGTTCCTCAAAACCTATTGGTGTCATGCACAAAACAATTGGCAACTATGATGTCAGTGATATTGAAGTTGTTGCAGCCTTTGACGTTGACAAAAGAAAAGTCGGATTGGATGTTAGCGAAGCAATTTTTGCAAAGCCGAATTGCACAAAAGTATTTCATCCTGATGTTCCGCAAATGGGAATTAAGGTAATGATGGGTAAAATTCTTGATGGCGTTTCCGAACAAATGAATGATTATCCCGACAAAGACAAGACTTTCGTGCTTGCAGAGAGTATTGAACCATCAGAAGATGAAATTGTGGCTTTACTAAAAAGCACACAAACGGATGTCTTGGTCAATTATCTTCCTGTCGGTTCTGAAGAAGCCACTAAATTTTACGCAACCTGCGCATTAAATGCAGGAGTTGCATTTGTCAACAACATACCGGTATTTATCGCCTCAAACCCCGAATGGGAAAAGCGATTCAAAGAAAAAAATCTTCCTATCGTAGGTGACGATATCAAAGCACAAGTTGGAGCTACAATTGTCCATAGGGTATTGTCGGATTTGTTCAAGAAAAGAGGCTGTTCATTAGATAAAACCTATCAGTTAAATTTTGCAGGCAATACAGATTTTCTGAATATGACAGTCGGAAAAAACAGATTGGTTTCCAAAAAGATCTCTAAAACAGAGGCTGTTCAATCTGTTGTGCCACAGCGAATGTCTTCTGACGATATTCATGTTGGCCCAAGTGATTTTATCGCATGGAAGAAAGATAACAAAATCTGCAACATTGTGATGGAAGGAAAAATGTTTGGAGATGTGCCTTTTGATTTGGAATTAAAACTTTCCGTCGAAGACTCGCCAAATTCTGCCGGTGTAGCTATTGATGCCATCCGGCTTGCCAAATTAGCGCTTGACAGAAAAATAGGAGGCGCCTTATTTGAAGCATCTGCTTATTTATGCAAACATCCACCCATTCAATACACAGACGATGAAGCCTATAATTTAGTCGAAAAGTTTCTCAACAGCTGAAAATACTTTTTGGTATTATTAATCTCTTGAACTCATAATAAGGAGATAACGTTGATTGTTGTAGCTTTTATATCACATTGCTATTAATGTAACGTATTGCATTGTCGTGATATTGCTCTTTTACAGTATATTGTTCGATTATTGACAATTTTATGACGTGTTACTTATTAAAAAAAATCAAGCACATCCCAATGAAAAAAAGATTTTTTTTGATACTGTTTACTGCTGTCGGGCTTTTGTCGAATTTCAATTCGGAAGCTCAAAGTTATACGTCTTCAACGGATGAAAAACTGAGCACGCCTCAGGCAATTCAACATCCAAAGAATGATGACGAATACTTTTTTAATTTCCGTCTCGCCAACTTTACCCCTGTTACAGAGCCGCTTATCAAAGAGACGTTTGGAAATACGCTGATACTTGAACAGGACGAAGGATACTGGGAGCACAATGCCTATACCTCCTGCACGGTCGGCTTTGCAACCAATCTTCCGACTGTTTCGATTATCGAATACGGCGAAACGACCGCATACGGACAAACAACCGCTCAATCGGACGCATACTATTATCGTCACCTGCACTATATCAAAGACTTACAACCAAATACAACATATCATTACCGCATCAAAGTACAGGATCACGACGGCAACCTGATCGTTTCCGGCAATCGTACCTTTAAAACAAAAGAACTGACTGCCGACGTCATCCGTATTCCCGATGATTTTGAAGGCGCTCCCCTACCCTATACCCTGACCGTGCATAATGCAAAATATGTGCTAACCAAAGACATTACCGTCCCGACAGTTGCTATCAATATCAAAGCGCACAATATCGAACTCGACCTTGACGGTCATACCATTATCTACGACAATGAAACCCCAAAGGTACTCGGCGACTGGTGGAATGAATATGCCTATAATGAAGAAGCTTCTTTCGGTATTCGCGCAGGATTGTGGAATTTTACGAATACAAAAGTATTGAACGGCGTCATCAAGCAAGGCGCCAACGGAGGTATGGGATATATCGGCATAGGATTTAATCCTTTGTTTCTGAATCACATGGGCGCAGGTTCGTACAATGAAGTAGCCGGTTTAACGGTCGATTATTATGGCGCAAGCGTGTCGGGGATGATTACGGGTGACGGATATGTACATCATAATGTAATTATCGACAGGGGTACGGTGGTTGATAATCGTCATCAGGGTATCAAAGCAATGGAAACCGGTACGAATCAAGATAATGTGATTGCATATAATTCCCTGCGCCGTTTTCGCCATCAAGGCATTATAGGTGGCGGACATAAGCATCACAACGAACTCTATTCCGACAGTTTCGATTCGAACTCATTTCTGATTGGCGTGGGGACGAACGACCGGATCGAACACAATAAAATGTTCGGAATGGGTTATAATCCGGTTGGCACAGGCTGGGGAAGCCATACGGTTATCAGCAACAATTTTATTTACCTGCACGGAACGGCGCCTTCGCAACGAAGTACGGAATATGCTCGCCTGTCGGGCATTGCCGGTATGCGTTATACCCTGTATGGCGGCGAAACAAACGATTACGAAAACAGTTTGTATGAAGATAATACCGTCATCCTGAAAGCGTGGGAAGGATGCAATCTGGCACGCGGTATATGGACTGCGACAGGCGAACGCAACAAAGGCGTAATTTATCGCCGTAACACAGTCAAGGTGGAAGCCATCAGTGATAAAATAGACTTTGCCGATGTAAATGCCGCCTTGACGTGCGTTGACATAAACGGAGACGATCTGCCGCTTAACAACCCGCTTCCCACGCCGATGATATTTGAAGATAACCGGTTGATTGGCAATGTAAACCTGATTGCGTTCGGCTCGGGATACGGCATTGGCGGAAGCGCGCATTTTTACCGTACAAAGTTGGAGAGAATCAACCATACGGACGGCCATTTTGCACCCTTCCGGTTGGGATTCTGGTATTGGAATACACGCGATAATTATATGATTGACGCGATATGCGGTGCAGGGGTCGATTTGGAACAACCGCCCCATTTTTACGGAAGTACGGGGTATATGGAGGTTTTTTACGGGCAAACCAAAAAGGTATGGATAACAGACCGTTGCAATGGCGCTCCTTTGTGCAATACCGCCATAACCATTTCGACCGAAGGCCGGCCACCGATCCATACAACTACGGACAACGAAGGTTATGTGACATTCGAAATGCTTACCGTAAGGCATCTGAAAGCCGACAATGTGATTTCACGCACTGACTATGCATTATACGCTTTCGCCGTTGCAGGTCATCCGACCTGTACCATTGCAACGGAAGCGCTGAAAGCCCGCGAGGGTATTGCACTCAGCGATCCGTTGTGCGATCCATCTGTAAGCGCCGGCGTTATAGCAAACAGCAAGCTAACAGTAACCCCCAACCCTGCAAGCAGCGCTATCTATCTGAACGGACTTTTCGGCAATGAAACAATCCGTATCATCGATTCGGCAGGCCGTCTGTTGCTTATGCAAAAGGCAACAAGTCAAAGCGAGAAGATCGAGGTAAGCGGTTTTGCTTCAGGTTTGTATTTGATACATATCGAAGGGACGAAAACGGCGGAGACGTTTAAGGTTGTGATTCGTTGATGATTTTTTTATAACGCAAAGACGCAAAGTTTTTTCGCAAAGGACGCAAAGAATAAATATAACTTTGCGTCCTTTGCGTTAGCTCTTTGCGCCTTTGCGGTAAAAGTTTTTTGATTATACAGATAGCCCGTTACACCTGAGAAAAGCCGGAATGAATTTTTTTTCGATTTTTCACACACGTTGTCATCGTACATACATCGCACGAATACAGTCTCTTTTTGACATTTCGACCGATTCCGATTATGCCGCTGACCGATTTAATCGGTATCATCAGGCAGGATTCCGTCAACGTCACGCCGCAAAACTGAGCAGGAAAAAAGGCAAACAGTTTTCGCTGTTCTGCCAACAACCAGTCGCAATAACCCGGACTATAACTGTTGCTTACCGACAATCCCCATTCTTCCATATCCCGCTCTATGCTGTCTTTCATCACAGTTACAGTTGCTTCGGCTATGACAGACCCCAGACTGTCTGCAAAAAATGTGCGTACCATATCTTCATTCTGCTTAATTTTATTATACCAGGCATCAAAGCCTTTTCCGGCAGTAGCAAGAAAAACAGCAAAGTGTGCTGCTTCACGCAACGACGAAGCAATAATTTTTCCAGATTGCAATGTAGTATCGGCTATTTGCAGATGCTCACTGTCCAACCGTTTTCCGGGATGAATGACATAACCGTACTCAGGTGTACAGCAGGCAGATAATTCGTCAATCATTTGATCAATTTGTTCCAAAAATGGTTTTTCAGGGGCTTGATTGCCGTAGCCCATTAATAGATATAATTCCTGACGGTCGATGTTTAAATCGCTGAAAGGTACTGTTTTGCGGAATATGGTGGGGGGTTGCATAAGATTTTAAAAAATTATTAAACACAAAGGGCACAAGGGAATTCACAAAGGGTACAAAGGAATATGAAGTTATTTTTTGATTTTTTTCTCTTCAACTCCTTCAAAGGTTATCTTTACCGGCAGGATATGTCCATCAGCGTCAAATAACATCCTGTCAATACAGGTCACGCGATAATGGGCAATCGTTTCGCCTAATGGACGGCGGTGATACACAATATAATAGTCGTCCGAATTGGGTATATGAATAACAGAATGATGTCCGGCGCCTGTTGCTACGGTAGAGTCCTGTTGTAAGATCCTGCTTTCTCTTTGAAATGGCCCAAACGGCGAATCGGCAATGGCATAAGCCACCGAATAGCGAGGGCCTGTCCATCCTCCTTCGCTCCACATAAAATAATATTTTCCGTTTTTCTTAAACATAAAAGGGCCTTCGACATATCCTTCGGGGGTAACTTCTTTATAGATACTTCCATCGTCGAAAGGAATAAATCCTGTAAATGTGTCGTTTAGTCGAACCATATTGCAATGGCGCCAACCGCCATAGTACATATAATACTGTCCATCGTCGTCGCGAAAAACAAATTGGTCGATAGGTTGCGCTCCGTTGATGATTTCATTTATCAGCGGCCGACCGATCAGGTCTTTGTAAGGCCCTTGGGGACGGTCACTTACTGCTACTCCAATGCCTCCTATTTCACCTTCATGCACGTCGTTAGCCCCAAAAAAGAAATAATATTTTCCGTCTTTTCGAATCACGGAAGGCGCCCATAAGGCACGTTTCGCCCATTTCACTTCGGTGGTATCTAAAATCCGTTCATGTTTAGTCCATTGTACCAAATCTTTGGATGAAAAACAATCGAAAAGCACTTGTTTGTCATACACATCGCTGTATGTCGGATAAATCCAATAGGTATCGTCGTAAATAATACCCTCCGGATCAGCATACCATCCGTCTAAGACAGGATTGCCGCTCATCAATTTTTCTTTTTCCTGCGGCCACCCGCATGATGTTATTAACAGACCTACAATCCCTGAAATAATCCATAGTTTATTCATAACTGTTTTATTTAATTCGATTTATATGCGCAACATTGGCTAAATCCACACTGACTGTAATGCCTATCTGTTCTAAAGTCAATGATAAATATTTCTTATTAATCTGCCTGATTTTTCCGGAAACACGCTTGAAAGTTCCGCTTAATATTTCCACTTCATCGCCGACACAAAGTTCATGGTTAGCGGCTTTTTCTAAAAAAGATTTGATCTCCGCAATCTCTTTTGGACGTATGACAGCCGGTTTTCCGCAATAAAAAACAATACGAACAACACCGCTGACCTGCAACAAGGGATTCAGTTCAGTCTCACGACATCGAACGAAAATATAGGAAGAAAACAGCGGTTTGTCAACTATTTTGACCCGGTCGGACCAAATATGCGGCGCTTTATGCAGCGGCAGATAACATTCCTCCACTAATGATTGTAATCGCTCGTTAACTTTTTTTTCAGCACGAGGTTGTGTGTATAAAACAAACCATTTAGTATTTACCATGTACTATTTACCATTTTATGTCCTCTTTTGAGGGAGGAGCGGGGAGATGTCAATTTTACCATTTTTATCCACCTTTGAAGGGAGTCTGGGGGATGTTTATTTTTCCATTCTTGTCCCTCTTTTTAAGGGGTTGGGGAGATATCAATAATTGAAATTTACCATTTTTATCCCCCTTTGAAGGGGGTCTGGGGGATGTCAATATTACCGGGTTGTTGATGAAATAATTCGGAGCACCTCACCGGGAATATCGGTTGTAATAAAATCAGCACCGTTTTCAATCATCTCATTTAAAATTTCTAAGTCGTTGACTGTCCATACATTAATGCCCATACCCAACGCTTTGGCCTCTCTGAACCATTGAGGGTTTTTCTTCATCACATCAAAATGATAATCCAAGCCTGCAAAACCCAACGATTTCAATTCCTTGGGAGTCAAATCGCCATTCAAATAATACACATCAGACTCAGGCGCCAACCGAATCAGTTCTTTTGCCGCTTCCAAATCGAAAGTGATATATTCTGTCTGCAACTGCAACTTTTTTTCCCTAACCAATTCTACGGACCTACGGGCGGCTTCGCGGCTCCATGCCGGATCTTTTTTTCCGATTTTCAGTTCAAGGATAAGTTTAGTAGCCGTTAAATGTCTGCCTGCCTCTAAATATTCGCGAAATGTGGGGATTTTTTCTCCGTTTGCTAACAAAATATCCTGAATAGCTGAATACGGCGCTTCTTCTACCCGAATACCGTTCACCTCATGGTCATGAATAATGACAAGTACGCTGTCTTTTGTCATGTGGACATCAAACTCGGAACCATACACTTTGATTCGATCGGCATTTTCTAACGACGCAATAGAATTTTGAGCCGAACCCTTTGTTTGCCAATATCCGCGATGCGCAATCACCTGAGGCTTTTGTTGAGCCACCAAACATAAACTCATGAACAGAGATGAGACGAGTAAAAAATATTTTCTTTTCATTGCTAATTGATTCATTTTATCTTTCTGATTTCTAATTGCTTCCTTTCGGAAATTCTTAATTCCTAATTCCTAATTCTTAATTTTTAATTCTTAATTTTTAATTCCTTCCCTTCGGAAAGCCAAACACTATATGATTTCTAACGCTAAGGTAAAGTCCTAATTAAATACCTCTCCGCCTCAATCGCCGCTTTGCACCCTGCTGCTGCGGCTGTAATCGCTTGACGGAAAACAGGGTCGGCCACATCTCCTGCGGCAAATACACCCGGCAGATTGGTACAGGTAGAATCGGGCTTTGTGCATATATATCCTGTCTCGTCCGTTTCAATCCAAGGTTTAAAAATATCCGAATTGGGTTGATGTCCAATAGCTAAGAAAAATCCGTCAACTGCAATATCCACCTTTTCTTCGTCCGACTCCCCTACCCTTTTGACCAAATGCACACCTTCTACTCCACCCTCGCCAAACAGTCCGATCGCATTATGTTCGAACAGTAGAGTGATATTGGGAGTCTGTGCGATACGCTCCTGCATGATTTTCGATGCTCGCAAAAAAGGCTTTCGTACAATCAGATACACCTGTGAAGCCAGCCCCGACAAATAAAGCGCCTCTTCGCAAGCTGTATCGCCGCCGCCCACAACCGCCACTTTTTTCTTGCGGTAAAAAAAACCGTCACAAGTAGCACATGCCGACACACCCATACCTGCATATTTTTGTTCGTCCGCAAGTCCAAGGTATTTCGCCGTAGCGCCTGTGGCAATAATCAGCGTATCTGCTTCGATTGTCTTTGTATCGTCAATGACCACTTTATATGGAATTGCTGAGAGGTCAGTAGATGTGGCAATTCCCGAACGGATATCAGCGCCAAAACGGGCGGCCTGTTTTTTCAGATCCTCCATCATCTCAAAACCGGAAATCCCTTGCGGATAACCCGGGAAATTTTCTATATCGGTGGTGGTGGTCAGCTGTCCGCCCGGCTGAATACCCTCGTACAAAACAGGACTGAGATTGGCTCGCGAAGCATAAATGGCCGCCGTATATCCCGCCGGCCCCGACCCTATAATTAAACAACGTACTTTTTCGTTTTCCATAACTGTTTTATTCTTTTTGTGGCTGTTTAAAAGTTTTTTACCGCAAAGTCGCAAGTTTTTTTCGCAAAGTGCGCAAAGAATAAATGCTTTAAAATAACAGCTTTGCGTTCTTTGCGTAAATCCTTTGCGACCTTTGCGGTTAATGTTTTTTTGCTTTTTGAACAGCCTACTACAATATTATTAACGTAAATCTATTTCTATTACTTCCGGATATTCATTCGGATTAAACACAAAGAACGAATCCGGCTGATTAACACCCATTTGCATTTTACTAATCCGGATAAGGCTTTGGACGCCGTTTTTCATATATACCGACATTCTTGCAGGCAACGATGACGTTTTTTCAATTTGAACCTCTATTTTATCAATGTCGCTACGACCTTTTGAGGTAAGTTGCACATCATAAGCCGATTTTCCGCTATCGGCCGTACTCTCGCCCGTATAGGAGTAATTGAATCCCTGTTTGTAGGTACGAAACAGGTACATCGGATTAATCAATTGTAATTCATCGCCCGAAGGTGTTGTGAGGTTTACTTCGTCGGTAGCGTCTAAAAGTGTCCACAGGGTTGTACCGTCATACCAGGTTCGCATATCGGGTGTTATCAATACAAATTTATCCCCACGCATCTGGATTGTTCCTTCGAAACTTTCCGAAAATCCTTGCTTTTCGGACTGAATACGGATATTGAATTGCACGGAAATACCATTGGCTTTTTCGTATGCCTGTGCAGCGTTATCCAATATAGTTTCGGCATTTTGAGCCATACAAACTGCGATAGAAACGCAATAAAAAAACAATATCGTTGTTGTCCTGTTCATTTCAGTGCAGCTAATTTTCTATCCAACGTAAATTCGTCCGAAACCAAAACCTGACGTGCTTTACTCCCTTCGGCGGGGCCTACGATGCCGGCAGTTTCTAATTGATCCATCAAACGCCCCGCACGGTTATAACCAATTGCAAACTTACGCTGAATCAGCGAAGTAGAGCCTTGCTGATTGATTACAATCAGACGGGCGGCTTCTTCAAACAACGGATCACTGTCGGACAAATCGACACTCCCCGACAACTTCTCGCCTTCGCCGTCAGCGATATATTCCGGTAGCGGATGGGGTGTTTCATAACCGGGTTGCTGACCGATAAATGCAGTAATATTTTCAACTTCAGGCCCATCGATAAATGCACATTGTACGCGAATCATATCGCTGCCTTTGTAAAACAGCAGATCGCCGCGTCCGATTAACTGATTGGCACCGGGTGTGTCTAAAATGGTGCGCGAATCAATCATGGTAATTACACGAAATGCGATACGTACCGGAAAATTGGCTTTGATAGTTCCGGTGATGATATTGGTTGACGGACGTTGCGTAGCAATAATCATGTGAATACCAACCGCCCTTCCTTTCTGAGCAATACGTGTAATCGGAATCTCTATGTCTTTTCCGGCAGTCATAATCAGATCGGCAAACTCATCAATGATAAGCACCAAATAAGGCATAAACCGGTGTCCTTTTTCAGGATTGAGATGACGGCTGATAAATTTCTCGTTATACTCCTTCACTTTACGAACTTTTGCTTCCATCAGCAATTCAAACCGTTCTTCCATCTCTACGCAAAGCGAATTCAATGTATATACTACTTTTGTGTAATCTGTAATTATTGCCTTGTCTTCATCAGGGAGTTTCGCAAGATAGTGATTTTCAATTTCTTCATAGATGCTAAACTCTACCATTTTCGGGTCAATCAAGATAAATTTTAGTTCGGCAGGATGTTTTTTGTATAACAGCGAGGTAATGATTGCATTCAATCCCACCGATTTTCCCTGTCCGGTTGCTCCGGCAATTAACAGGTGCGGCGCTTCGCTAAGATCGAACATAAAAATCTCGTTGGTTATTGTCCGTCCCAAAGCAACAGGCAAATCATATTTGCTTTCGATAAATTTACGTGAAACGATGACCGAATGCATCGAAACAATCTGCGGTTCTTTGTTTGGAACTTCAATACCGATAGTTCCTTTACCGGGCATGGGAGCGATTATCCTGATTCCGAGAGCAGAAATTTTTAATGCGATATCATCTTCCAAGTTGCGAATTTTAGCAATACGAACGCCAAAAGCAGGTACAACCTCATACAAAGTGACCGTAGGCCCTACAGTTGCCTTGATTGAATCAATGCTGATACCGAATTCTTCTAATGTTTGTTTTATTTTTCTCTGATTTTCAGCATGTTCTTCCATATTTACCTGCGTGTCGCTCTGGCTGTATTTTTTTAATAGATCAGGCGAAGGTAAAAGATAACTCGACAAATCCAACCTTGGATCATATTCGCCCAATGTCGTTGCATCATAAGGTACGGTATCGTCGGCCGGTACATCTATCGTAAATTCTATCTCTTCGTTATCTTCATTTTTGACAATCATTGTTTCCTGCTCAGTAGGAACAAAACTCCCCGAATTATCTGATTTCTTCGATTTACTCAACTTCCACCATCTTTCCCCTGCTTTCTCTTTTCCGATTTTCTCAGTTTCTCCTACTTCCTCGATTTCCCCTGTTTTTTCCGTAATTCGTAATTCGTAATTCGTTAATGATTCTTCTGTTTCCCCATTTCCACTACTTCTCCGACTTCCCCAATTTTTGTTTATCCATTTAAAAGAAAACAAACGCCGCAGGAAAGGTATTGTACGTTTACTTAAACAAACCGCTATAACAAGAAAACCGACAATCAATAAAAGGTAAACCCCCGGTTTTCCGATATTATTTACCAGAATTTTAGATAGGTAGAATCCGTGTTTGCCTCCTAAGTAAATAAAGGTATCCTCATAGCTTCTGATAAAAATAAAAGAAAAGAATAGAGAACTCCATATCAACATGGCGCAACTGAACAGAAAATGCTTGATTAAAGATGGTCGGTACAAGCCCATCAGTTTTGTTCCCATCGATCCAATAAAAAATAGCAGGAAAAAATTGGATATCCCAAACCAGCGATTCATCATCACATCAGCAAGATAAGCACCTCTAAGGCCTGCCCAATTGTCCACTTTTCCACGACCTGCCAGTAAATCCGATACGGTTAAATTATCAATAGCGCTTTGATCCGATCCACCCGTAAAGAAAAACGAA
>Ga0082212_10010868_pt1 | contig 11599 bp, 8 predicted proteins | sample TergutNt197P3_FD_71548 | JGI IMG/M metagenome (GOLD analysis project Ga0082212, IMG submission 71548) | Neocapritermes taracua P3 segment gut microbial communities from Petit-Saut dam, French Guiana - Nt197 P3 | ecosystem: Host-associated > Arthropoda: Insects > Digestive system > Gut ... | reverse complement strand
AACCTCGCAAGGAGCCGGAAGCGATTGCCGTACCCGATGACGATGATGAAACCCCTGACCCGGATGGCGGCAATGACAGCAATGGAACAGATGCCGAAAGCGCGTCCGTTACGCCACAACAGGCGATAGCAACGCTGAATAGCTTGTTGGCGTTGTGCAGTGCGGTACGGGGGATATGCACGGCTGACGCATGAAAAAGCCGAACCAGTTGACATAACATGGTAAAATGAACTAAGGAGTTGATTTTATCATGTTGCGAGAACACTTTGAAGTAATAACCGACCCGCGGCAACCATGGAAAGTCAAACACAGTCTATTGGAAGTCATCATCATGGTTGTCTGCGCCGTTGTGGCGGAATGTGAAGCGTGGTATCAAATTGAGCATTACTGCCGGACGAAGCAGACATGGTTCCGCAAGAGGCTGAAACTAAAACTTGCTAACGGGATACCGTCACACGACACATTTGAGCGGATATTCGCAATGATGAAACCTAAAGAATTAGAAGCCTGTTTTTTCTCATGGACAAATGCCGTAAGCAAACAACTCAAGGGCGAAATCGTCAGCATAGACGGCAAAACACTATGCGGAAGCAAGGGCACTGGAAACAAAGCAATCCATATGGTAAGCGCATGGGCAAACAAGAGCCGGTTGGTATTGGGTCAAGTAAAAACGGATGAAAAATCCAATGAGATTACAGCCATACCCGATTTACTTGAATTGCTGGAATTGAAGGGCTGTATCGTCACGATAGATGCGATGGGGTGTCAGAAGGACATTGCGAAACAAATTGTGAAAGCAGAAGCTGATTACGTTTTCGGTCTCAAGGGAAATCAAAGCAGTTTGCACGATGATGTGAAACTGTATTTTGAAACCGAAACCGTCAAAGCAACAACACTCACCAGAGAAAAAGGCCACGGACGAATCGAAACGCGGGAATATTTCTTGGAAACAGAGATTGATTGGTTACACCAAAAACCGAAATGGGAAGGATTGAATGCGATTGGGGCGGTCAAATCCAGCGTTTGGAAAAATGACGCACTGCATGAAGAAACCCGCTACTTCATCACGTCATTAACCGACGTAAAAACCTTCGCCGAAGCGGTTCGTGGTCACTGGGGAATTGAAAACAGCCTGCATTGGGTTCTTGATGTTGCGTTTAACGAGGATAACTGCCGTATACGAAAAGATAACAGCGGCGAAAACATTGCGGTTATCCGGCATATTGCCCTCAATCTCCTGAAAAAGGACGACGCCAAGATGAGCATCAAATCCCGCCGGCACCGCTGCGCTTACGACGACGACTGCCTTTTCAAAATCCTCTTCTCCGGCAATATCAAGCTGTAGAGCTTTTTCATGCGTCTGCCGTGCCGTGTCTGTCCGTGTCAAGTCAAGTGCGGAAGAGTCAATGACAGGTGACAGAAATCAGGTTATAGGGCCAGCCCGGAGGTTTCCGGCCCGCTGCTATCCTGACAGCGTCACCGCCAGTACCTGCGGACGGTTTAGAAACCGCGGGAAGTACGTATCCCCCAGCCCCCTGCTGATGACCACCGACGTGCGGCCCTCTCTGACCACGCCCGCGGTCCCGCGCGGGAACCACTCGCGATCTGGCCCGATCAGGCCGTCGGTGAACGGTAGGCGGACCACGCCGCCGTGGGCGTGGCCGCTCAAGACCACGTCAAACCCGGCGGCGGCGTAGTCTATGTCGTGGCGGTGGCTGAGCAGTACGGTGAACAGACCGCCGCCGTACGCGGCGCCGATCCGTCGGCGCAACTCCTCCGCGTTCGGCTCCGACCGCGGCCCGTTCGGGTCGCACAGCCCCGCGAGCAGGATGCGGTTCCCGCCCCGCTCCAGTTCCGTAAACGACGAATCGAGCCAACTCCCGCCGCAGCCTTCCAGAACGCCGCGCAGCTGCGCGATCAGGCGGGTGCGGCTGTTGTCCACCGACCACTCGTGGTTGCCGGTGACGTAATACACCGGTGCGATGGCTACCAGCCGGGGAAGCAGCGCCTCCGCATACGCCAGCCCCTCGACCGACTGGATCAGGTCGCCAGTGACGGCGATGACGTCCGGCTTGGCGCTTTCGGCCAGGCGGAGGAGGGCTTCGTTGTCCCTGCCGAACGCTTTCTCATGCAAATCGGAGAGGTGCAGGATGCAAAACCCCTCAAACGCGGCGGGCAGACCGGGGGCGCACACCGTGACACGTTCGTCCCGCGGCGCGTTGTTGGAGAGATAGAGTTCGGTCGGAACCCAGAACAAAACAGCCGCCGCAAGGATAAGGGCGATCTTCCCGCCCTTCCCGCGCCGGCGTTTTTCTTCTTCCCGTTTGCCCGGCATCAGCGCCTGACTCTCACATAGATCAGTTTACCGTTGCTGGCGTTTCCCCGGAAATCCACCTCAAATTCCCCGCAACTCTCCAGCATACTGGAGAGTTTTTTATATCCGTAGTTGCGCGAGTCGAAGTCGGGGCGCTTCTTTTGCAGCAGCGAGCCGACCTCGCCGAGATAGGCCCAGCCCTCGTCGTCGCCGACGTCCTCGACGGTCAGCGAAATGTATTCGATGATGTCGGTCGGGATCGGCGTCTTGGCCTTGCCGGCCGGCGCCGGTTCCGGCTGCGGCTGGCTCGCCGCCGGGGGGGCGGGAGCCGCCGCCGGCGTTTTGGCGGCTCTCCTCTGCGGCTTGGCCGGGACAGGGACAGGCTGCGGCGCGACCTGCTTGCCCAAAACCTCGATATAGATAAAGCGGTCGCAGGCCACGATGAAAGGCCCCGGCGTCTTGCGTTCGCCAAGGCCGATGACCTTCTTGCCCGCCTCGCGCAGGCGTATGGCCAGACGGGTGAAGTCGCTGTCGCTCGAGACGATGCAGAAACCATCCACATTGCCGGAGTAGAGGATGTCCATCGCGTCGATAATCATCGCCGAATCGGTGGAGTTTTTTCCGGTGGTATAGCCGTACTGCTGGATCGGCGTCAGCGCGTTTTCCAGCAAATCGTCCTTCCACTTGGCGAGGTTGGGCGTCGTCCAGTCGCCGTAGATCCTTTTCAGCGTGGGGTTGCCGTAGACGGCGATTTCCTCCATCACCGGCTTGATATACCGCCGCGGAACATTGTCGGCGTCAATCAGCACCGCCAGCCGCAGGTCATGGTCTTGCATCGAAGGCCCTCCCCATATCGGATCGTTTTCCGGTATTGTATCATACCAAGGCGCAAAAGGCAAATCCTCCGCAAAACCGGGGACGGCGCATTTTACGGGGCGTTGTAAAACTCCCACAATCGCACCATGGTTGTGATGCTTTCTTCGCGGGTGAAATTGCCCAGCGGGTCAAAGAGGTTGTTCAGTTTGCCGGACATGATCTTCGGGTTGGTCGCGCTCACCCGCCTGATGGCCGATACTGTTGCTTCGTCCCATGCGAGATGCAGATCGTGAAAAGCGACATCTACTCCTTCGGGTAACGGCTTTTGCAAACCGATCCGCGCTACCCGTACGAGGATAATGGCGGCCTCCTGCCTGCTGATGATTCTGTCAGGGCTGAAATGGCCGTTGCCCACGCCGGTGACAATCTCCAGCCCTCCGATTTTTTGCACATTGACGTCGTCGGTATCATTGAATTCTATCCGTTCGGCGATCTCCTCGCCCGTCGCCCGCTCAATCAGCGCGACGGCAAAGGCGCAGAACTCAGCCCGGGTGCAGGGCCGGGTGTAGTTGTTTTGCAGGGAGGGCGGGAGGATGCCGCTGTCCAGCGCGGCGGTGATAAATTCCCGCGCCCATGGGCTGGCGCTGTCGAGGGGGCCGGGGAGGGTTGGGGTTTTTATGCCATCCATCATCTTGACGGGTGTTAAAACCAGTCTTTCGGAACTGGCTCCGGCAAGGCTGTCGGCATAATTGTCCCCCCATCCCCAAATACTGCCGTCTGCCTTGAGCGCCATGGTAACTTCATTGCCACCTGTTACAAACGCCACATCATCCATAACCTTGAATGGGAAATCTTTGCGCTGGGAATCAGATGACCAGCTAACGCCTCTTCCGGCTTCGGCGCCGCCTTTATCATAAATCGTATATGTACCGGTGCCAAGCTGGCCCTTGTCATTCTGTCCCCAAACCCAAAGGCTGCCGTCTGTTTTGATGGCCATCATATGGTCTAATGACATTAGCGCGCCCCTATGGGGATGCGACACCTGCGCATAGGCTACATCCTCCATGATTTTTACCGGGGAAACTCTGCTTTCATAATGATCTTTTCCGTCGCCTATGTTTCCATATCCCCATGCCCAAAGGCTTCCGTCTGTTTTAACAGCCATCGCCGCGCCTTCTCCCGCCGCTACCGAAACCACGTTGTCCATGACTTTTGACGGCGTAGATACTTTATCTTCAGAGTCTCCGTCTCTGCCTATACCGAGCATACCACGAAAATTACCCCCCCAACTCCACAGGCTCCCGTCTGTTTTAACCGCGAAAAAAGAGGTTTCGCCAACTGCCGCGGAAACCACGTTGTCCATAATTTTGACAGGAACGCTCGAACCGCCGTGTATATCCGGGGTTGTAAATAATCCAAACGCATTGCCGCCCCATACCCACAAGCTGCCGTCGGTTTTGATAGCCATAGCATGATTGCTTGCGTCTGTCATAACGGAAACAACATTGTCCAGAATTTTGAGCGGAGTTGTGACAGGCTCCTTTATATTATTACCGGGAAAATACGAACTGTCGATGCCAATGGGATTAAACCTATAGTTATTTTCTCCCCACCCCCAAAGGCTGCCGTCGGTTTTGATGGCATAACTTCTCTTGCCATGCTGGCACGATACGATGGAAACCACATTGTCCATGATTTTAACGGGGGGAATTTGTATGTCGTCCATGTAAGTGACCTTGCCGTTGCCCAAGTAACCGTCGCCCCAAGCCCAAAGGCTTCCGTCGGGCTTGATCGCGTAATTCCCCGATCCCGAAGCCACCGTCGCGGCGGGGATTGGCATACTTTGGCCCGCCGCAGCGGGCGGCGCGAACGCCGGGACGGACGCGAAGGCAAGGACAAGGGTGAGCGCGAGGGATAGGATTCTCTTTTTCATGGATTCACGTTCCTTTTCCAAAAATATCTTGACAGAGCCGGCCGGCGCGGCGCCTCCAACGCGCTGCCCGCCCGCAAGTACATACCCTATACATATACAGTTTGTCGGGCGCGCCCTCTACCCAAACAGCACCCGCGCGAATTTTCCCTTGCCGCGCTTGAGCAGCAGCGGCCCGCCGCCGGAGAATGTCTCCGACGGGTCGGTTTTGCGCTCGTTGTCTACCAGTATGCCGCCCTCTTTGCAGAGCCGCCGGGCCTCGCTTCCGCTCGCGGCTAGGCCCGCGTCCAGCACCAGCTTCCACAGCGGGTATTCGCCCGCCGGCAGCGTGACCTCGGCGACGGAGTCGGGCGCGCCGCCGGCCGCCACGGCGTTGTACCGCGCTTCGCCCCGTTCGGCGGCCTCCCCGCCGTGATAGAGGGAGACGATGGCGCGGGCATAGGCGAAGTGGGCCGCGCGGGCGTCGCTTTCGATCAGCGGGCGGAAGGTTTCGGGCGGGACGTCGGTGGTCAGGCGGAAATACTCGTCCAGCAGCGCGTCGGGAACGCGCATACACTTCTCAAAGATGATCTCCGGCGGCTCGTCCACGCCGATATAGTTGTCCAGCGACTTGCTCATCTTCTCCACGCCGTCCAGCCCCGGCAGCAGCGGGAAGGTCAGTACCACCTGCGGCGTCTGCCCGTAATCCTTTTGCAGATTGCGCGCCATCAGCAGGTTAAAGGTCTGATCGGTGCCGCCCACCTCGACGTCGGCCTTGACGGCCACCGAATCATACCCCTGCATCAAGGGATAGAGCAATTCATGCAGGCCGATGGGTTGGTTTTCATGATAGCGTTTGGAAAAATCGTCGCGTTCCAGTATCCGCGCAAGCGTCGTCTTGCCGCAGAGCGACAGCACGTCGGCAAAGGAAAGGGTTGCGAGCCATTCGGAGTTGTAGGCCACGACCGCTTTTTCGGTGTCCAGGAACTTTGCGACCTGATTGAAGTAAGACTGTCCGTTTTCCCGTACCTGCTCAAAGGTGAGCGGCGCGCGGGTCTTGCTCCGTCCCGACGGATCGCCGATCATGCCGGTATAATCTCCAATGATAAACACGATCGTATGCCCCGCATCCTGCAGCAGACGCAGTTTTTTAAGCGGCACCGAATGTCCCAAATGCAGGTCGGGACGCGACGGATCCGCGCCGAATTTGACCGTCAGCGGCCTGTCTGCCTGTAATAATTTGAGAAACTCATCCTCATTGTAAATCTCCACCGCGTCGCGGCGGATGACGCCGAACACCTCTTGCGGGGTCATAGGGGGTTCCTCCTTTGTGTTGATTATCCGCATTATATCACACCCTGTCAACGCTTATGGAACCACCGCAGCCGGGAGACCTCATATCTCAGCCGCGACCGCGCGTCGCCGAGCGCTTTGGCGTACGCGCCGCGGATGGTCGTCCCCTTTTCGTTCCAGACCCTCGGCAGGAAGACGCCGATCACGGCAAACCGCAGGATCATCGTGCCGATAAAGACCAGCTTATAGTGGTCAAACGGCGTCCCCAGTATCGTACGGTCCAGATGTTCCATCACGGGCGCGAAACCCTCCAGCAAGGCTCCGCCGCAGATAAAGGCGGACGCGGTGGCGACCGACGTGAGTACCGCGTAGACGGCCAGGGCGACCGGGCGGCCGGTATCCGGCGTGTGTGAGAACTGCATGTTGACCATGCAGGCTTCGTTGGCGCACCAGAAGATACCGCCGAAAAAATTAAACAGGAAGAGCGGCCACACGCTGCCCGGCACGGCGAACAGCCAGACCGAGATAAAGACGGTGGACAGGGTGGCGGAGATCATCATCAGCGCCGAGCCGCCGTAACGGTCGAGAAAGACGCCCCAGCGGGAGATGACGAGCAGGGTGAGGACGTTCGCCGCGATCTGCCCGAAGAGGATCATGCTTATGTACGAGAGGGAGAGTTTGTCGATCGCGTATTTGCCGAAGAAGGGCGCGCTGAGGTTGACGGTGAACGACCAGCAGACCCAGAAGGCCAGCCAGCCGCGCATCTTCTTCGAGGTGAAACAGGCTTTCACGCCTTTGAGGAAGGCGGGGCCTTCCGGGTTTTTCGGGATGGAAGAAAAGGAGTGGGGGATATACATCAGTATATCGGCCAGACCGGCGATCCCGCCGGCCGCGAAGACGATGGTATATCCCAAAAACCCGGGGGCGTAGTCCAGGACAAAGGCGATGCCCAATCCGGCTATCAGCGAGGCCGCCGTACAAACCCGCTGCCGCGTGGTGATATAGCGGCCCCGGACGTCCATCGGTACCGCGCTGCCCATCAGCGACATATGGGTGATCGTCACAAAGGCGCCGCCCATCGCCGCCAGCGTCACCAGCACGGTCAGCGGCCAGATCCGCGACTGCCCGACCGGGAACAGATACGGAATAAACGCTATAACGATCCACGACGTGCGCTGTATGGCGCCGCCGACCAAAAAGAAACGCTTGTATTTACCGTTCTTTTGCACAAGGAAGGACACCGGAAGCTGGAGAAGGCTCGCCAGCACCGGGAGCGCGGAGATCAGGCCGAAGGTGAACTCCCCCGCGCCGAGCGCCGAGGCGTACCCGGTAAAGGCCGCGCCGCCGATTCCGGTAAAGAGGAACATCCCCACCGCCGCCGACAGGATGATGACATTGAGAAGACGGAGGGTCTCGCCGTCCCTGACGTGATCCCGGTAAGAACGGTTAAAGAGTTTGGTTACCGACATGGGCTTCTCCCCGCCAAAGGAGCCGCTGTCAAAGCGGCTCCTTTCTGCGTTTTCCGCGAATCACACGTTTACGCCCGGGTACTTTTCCGTCTTATGATAGTGGGTGTGCAGCACCTCGTGCGCCTTTTTGCCGCCCGGCTCGCCAAGGAAGTCTTTGTACACCTTCTTCATCAGCGGGCTGTCGTGGCTCTTGCGGAGCGGGTTGCCCTTGTCCATCTCGTAGATCGTCTTGGAACGGGCGGCGCGGACGTCGGTGAAGTTTTTCAGCGGCATCGGCTGCACCGGCTGTCCGCCGCCGTTGACGCACCCGCCGGGGCATCCCATGATCTCGATAAAATGATAGTCCTTTTCGCCGCTCTTGACCGACTCCAGCAGCCTCTTCGCGTTGGCCGTGCCGGACGCGACGGCGACTTTGACGCGGATCCCCGCCACGTCGTAAGCCGCTTCCTTCACACCTTCCAGGCCGCGCACGTCTTGATAATCGACGCTTTTCAGATCTTCGCCGGTCAGCGTGTCGGCGGCGGTGCGGAGCGCCGCTTCCATGACGCCACCGGTCGCGCCGAAGATGACGCCCGCGCCGGTGGCCTCGCCGAAGGCGGGGTCGGGCTTCTCGTCGGGCAGGTCTCTAAACAGCAGCCCGGCCCGTTCGATCATCCGTCCCAACTCGCGGGTGGTCAGCGCCACGTCAACGTCGGGCAACCCCTTGACCGCCTGGTCGCGGTGCAGGATCTCATATTTTTTCGCCGTGCAGGGCATGACGGTCACGACGAAGATGTCCTCCGGGTTGACGCCCTCTTTCTGCGCGTAGTAGGTCTTGACCATTGCCCCGAACATCTGCTGCGGCGACTTGCAGGTGGAGAGGTTATCAATAAATTCCGGATAATACCGTTCGCAGTAGCTGACCCAGCCGGGCGAGCAGGAGGTAATCAGCGGCAGCGTTCCCTTCGTTTGCACCCGCTCGATAAACTCGTTGGCCTCTTCCATGATCGTCAGGTCGGCGGTCACGTCCACGTCGAACACCCTGTCAAACCCTAAGCGGCGGAGGGCGGCGAACATCTTCCCCTCGGCGTTGGTCCCGACCGGCATCCCGAAGCATTCGCCCAGCGTGACGCGGATCGACGGCGCCGTGCCGACAACGACATGCTTCTTCGGGTCGGCGATGGCGTCCCAGACCTCCCGCGTCTGGTCGCGCTCGGTCAGCGCCCCGGTGGGGCAGGCGACAATACACTGCCCGCAGGAGACGCAGGGAGACTCGGCCAGATCGCGGTCAAACGCGCAGCCGATGTGGGTGGCAAACCCGCGGTCGTTGGGACCGATGACGGCGACCTCCTGATTTTGCTTGCAGACGGCGACGCAGCGGCGGCAGAGGACGCACTTGGAGTTGTCGCGGGTCAGATGGGGCGCGGACGTCTCCAGCTGCGGTTCGGTGTTGTCCTTCGGATAGCGGACCGCCTCGACGCCGAGATTCTTTGAGAGCGCCTGCAACTCGCAGTTTTGGCTCCGCAAGCAGGTGAGACAGTCCATCCGGTGGTTGGACAGCATCAACTCCAGCGTCCCGCGCCGCGCCGCGGCCACCGTTTCGGTGTTGGTAAAGACCTCCATCCCCTCGGCGGCGGGGAATACGCAGGCGGCGGCCAGGCCCCGCCCGCCTTTGATCTCCACGACGCAGATGCGGCAGGAGCCGATGGCGTTGATCTCTTTCATATAGCAGAGCGTGGGGATCTCGACCCCGGCCAGCCGCGCGGCCTCGAGGACCGTCGCGCCGCGCGGGGCGACGACTTCGGTCCCGTTGATTTTCAGTTTGATGGTATCAGACATGCCGCTCACCCTTTCTCTATCGCGCCAAACTTGCATTTCTCCATGCAGGCGTTGCATTTGATACATTTCGCCGGGTCGATGACGTGTTTTTCCTTGACCTTGCCCGAGATCGCGTCGGTGGGGCAGACGCGGGCGCAGGCGGTGCAGCCGATGCACTTGTCGTTGATGGTGTAGGTCAGCAAATGCTTGCAGACCCCGGCCGGACATTTTTTCTCCCGCACATGCGCCTCGTATTCCTCCCGGAAGTAATGCAGGGTGGACAGCACCGGGTTGGGCGCGGTCTGCCCGAGGGCGCAGAGGCTGTTTTTCGTGATATGCCCGCACAAATCCTCCAGCAGTTCGATGTCCTCCATCGTCCCCTTGCCTTCTACGATCTTGTCCAGCAACTGACACATCCGCTTGGTGCCGATCCGGCAGGGGGTGCATTTGCCGCAGGACTCCTCCACGGTAAAATCAAGGAAGTAGCGGGCGATATCGACCATGCAGTTGTCCTCGTCCATGACGATCAGCCCGCCGGAGCCCATCATCGAGCCGATGGCGGCCAGCGACTCATAGTCGATCGGAGTGTCGATGTGCGACGCGGGGATGCAGCCGCCGGAAGGCCCGCCGGTCTGCGCCGCCTTAAACTTCTTGCCGCCGGGACAGCCGCCGCCGATCTCCTCGACCACGGTCCGCAGCGTCGTCCCCATCGGGACCTCGACGAGGCCGGTGTTGACGATCTTGCCGCCGAGGGCGAAGATTTTGGTTCCTTTCGACTTCTCGGTGCCGATCTTGTCCATGGCTTCCCAGCCGTTTTGCAGTATCCATGGGATGTTGGCGTACGTCTCCACGTTGTTGAGCAGGGTCGGCTTGCCGAACAGGCCCTTGACCGCCGGGAACGGCGGGCGGGGGCGCGGCTCGCCGCGGTTGCCCTCGATCGAGGTGATCAGCGCCGTCTCCTCGCCGCAGACGAACGCGCCGGCGCCGAGACGGATCTCTAAATCAAACTTGTAGCCTGTGCCGAAGATATTATCCCCCAAAAAGCCGTATTCTTTCGCCTGTTTGATGGCGGTTTTCAGCCGGTCTACCGCGATCGGGTATTCGGCGCGTACGTAAATATAGCCCTGGCCCGCCCCAATGGCGTAGCCGGCGATGATCATCGCCTCGATGACGCTGTGCGGGTCGCCCTCCAGCACCGAACGGTCCATAAACGCGCCCGGGTCGCCCTCGTCGGCGTTGCAGGCGACGTATTTCACATCGCCCGGGGCGTCGTGGGCAAACTGCCACTTCCGCCCGGTGGGGAACCCGGCGCCGCCGCGCCCGCGCAGTCCGCTCTTCAAAATGATGTCGATGACCTCTTCGGGCTTCTGCTCGGTCAGCGCTTTGGCCAGCGCCGAATAGCCCTCGAAGGCAATGTATTCGTCGATCGACTCGGGGTTGATCACGCCGCAGTTGCGCAGGGCGATCCGCATCTGATTCCGGTAAAAGTTGGTGTCGTTGAGCGAGGAGACGGCGTCGGCCTTCTTCGTTTCGTCATAGAGCAGGCGGGTGACAAGCCGCCCCTTGACGATATGTTCCTTAACGATCTCCTCGGCGTCGGACGGCTTTACACGCGAGTAAAACGCGCCCTCGGGGTAGACGACGACGATGGGACCCAGCGCGCAGATGCCGAAGCAGCCCGTCTTGATGACGCGGGCCTCCTTGTCCATCTTCTCCTCGATAAGCCATTTGTTCAGGTTTTCGATGATGCCGTCGCTCTTGGACGAGTGGCAGCCCGTCCCGGCGCAGACCAGGATATGCGACCTTACCAATTCCATAACTATTCCTCCGCTCCGATCGTCAACTCCGTTACGATCTGATGGTTTACAATGTGCTCGTGGATCACGCGGCGGGCTTTTTCCTCGTCCATTTTCACATAGGTCACCTTCTCCTCGCCGGGAATGTAGACCTCGACGATCGGCTCTAAGCGGCAGACGCCGATGCAGCCCGTCTGCGTCACCG
>Ga0082212_10010866_pt1 | contig 11600 bp, 12 predicted proteins | sample TergutNt197P3_FD_71548 | JGI IMG/M metagenome (GOLD analysis project Ga0082212, IMG submission 71548) | Neocapritermes taracua P3 segment gut microbial communities from Petit-Saut dam, French Guiana - Nt197 P3 | ecosystem: Host-associated > Arthropoda: Insects > Digestive system > Gut ... | reverse complement strand
AAGCGACGAAAGTTTGGCAAGCCTTACCAAAAGAATAGGAGCGCAAGCAATCGTTACCGGCTCGCTCGATTACGCCGGAAATGAATACCGTTTCAGAATGAGGGTTATAGGAACCGAAACAACAGCGGCTATTGTTTCCCATACGGAAACCGTTCATAAAAACGACAGGCGGATTACAGCACTGCAGCCAAAACCGCCAAAACCGCCAAAACCGCCGTACAAAAAATAGAAACAGGCGCGTTAAACATTTTATTGGGCCTCGGTTCGTACCTTGAAGGCGATATTGCGGGAGGCATTACGCTTACCGCCGGTTATGCGGCAGCGGCAGGGCTTTTTGTCATAGAAGCGGCGGCGCTTGACTGGGACAGCCCGGCAGTCGGAGTACCGGCTACAATAGGAGTTTCCGTTGCGGGACTGGCAATTGTATATGGTTTTGCAAGGCCGTTTATCTATAACCGTTCGCCGCAAATGGCGGCGGTAATGGACAATGCCCAATCCAACATAGTTTTAACATCAGATTCTTATGGAAACAAGAATGTGGGCTTTCAACTTAGCTATACGATTTCGTTTTAGCGGGGTAGCGCCATGAAAAAACAGCGGGTAATTATTTCTATATTGGCAAGCGTCCTATGGCTGATGCTTTTGGGCTGCGAGGGAATGGCGGAACTGTTTCACGGACCAAAACCCGAAAAACCGCCCGTAACCTGCACGTTAACTTTTCACCTGAACGGAGGAACAGGAACGATCCCCGAAACAATTACGGTTACCGCAGGAACCGTCGTTAATTTGCCCGACCAGGGCGGATTCAGCAAAGGACAGGACATTTTCGCAGGCTGGAGCGAAGGCACCAGCAATGTAACAATATATCCGGCATTTTCGCCCGTTACCGTACATGATGATATAATTTTTTACGCGCGGTGGATACCATACGGAACCCCAACCCATACCGTTACTTTCCACGCAAACGGAGCAAGCGGAACAGCGCCGCCGCAAATAACTGGATTATACAGCGGGATGCCGATCACCATTCCCAATCAGGGATCATTGAGCATGGGCGATAAAACGTTCAGCGGCTGGAACACGCAGCAAAACGGCAGCGGCTTGCATTACGCCGCAGGGGCAGTAGTAACCGTAACGGAAACCATCATTTTCTACGCGCAATGGATAAATGCGCTGCCGGGTGCGACTCTGGCAGAACAGTTGGCCTATATATGCAGCGCCGACGACGACGGCGCGGTGTATGACATTGCGGTTAGCAGCAATGAGCATATTGGTCCGCAGACGATTTCTACCATGGGCAGAAATATTACCGTCAACATCCACAGCGCAAATCCGGCCGACGTAAAAACCATTCAGCTTACCAGTGCCGGTTATCTTTTCCGTATTGAAGACAACATTACCCTCACCTTGCAAAACATTGTGCTTAACGGGATAAACAGCAATACTTCGGCATTGGTTCATGTAGGACTGGGAGGAAAATTAATCTTTGATGCAGGTTCGAAAATAACCCAAAACACCAACATTGGAAACGCCGAAAACGTAGGCGCGGGCGGAGGCATCGCTTTGAATAACGGCACACTTGAGATGAATGACGGCGCTGAAATTGTTGGAAACAAAGTTTTTGGCAATTTTTCGGCAGGAGGCGGCATTTGCCTTAATGAAAACAGCAATGTTGCCATACACGGAGGCACAATTAGTGAAAACATTGCCGGCAATGAAACTTCTACCTTGTATTCCTACGGCGGCGGCATATACATTGGAACCAATTCGACAGTAACCATGTTTGGTGGGACAATCTCAAAAAACCAATGCACAGGCATACAAGCTTTAGGAGGCGGTATTTACGCAGAAGATTCTGTATTTACCAAACGCGCCGCTTCGGGAAGCAGCACCAGCGGAATTATTTTCGGCGGAACCGGCACCAATGCAAACACGGTAACCGGCATCATTGCATTTGGACACGCCATTTACCGCTATTCTGTTTCATTAAGTGAACGCAACACTACGCTCACTAACTACGATGAAATCACCACCCTGAATAACGTGGGGTGGGAATAAAACTGAGCCGCGAAGGGATCGAACCTTCGACCCGCAGATTAAACACTTGAATTTTTCTTCCCATTGCTATATATTATCTGGTATAGCTTGGAGATTTTTAATGGCGGAAATGACAGCTCAGGAAGCGGCAGAATGGGGAAAAACTCTCAGTTTTGAAACTGTATGGGCGATTATCACCAAAATGGGGGAAAAAGTTGACAAGATGGCGGACAAAGTTGATCGTGTAACTGAAAATGTTGGCGGCTTGAACCGTTCCGTTGGCGAACTTGTTGAGACGCTTATCGCCGCCCGCTTATGGGAAAAATTTCCTGAATATGATCTTAAACGAGCCTATCAGCGCCTTCCTGTTTATGATGAAAAAAATGTTGTAAAATCGGATATTGACATTTTGCTTGTCAATACACTTATGTGTATGGCGGTTGAAGTAAAACGTGAACTTAATCAAGAGATCGATGTAGACAGGCATCTAAAAAGGATGCAACTAATCCGCCAATATCCACCTGAACAGATTGGCAGCAAACAACTTTTTGGAGCAATGGCAGGAGGGGTTGTTGATCCCGATGTAAAAGATTACGCATATAATTCAGGTTTTTTTGTTCTTGAACTTACGGGGGAATCCGTCCATCTTATATCTCCGCCTGAAGGTTTTCAACCAAAGAGATGGTAATCAACTAAAAAAACGGTTAGCGCGTCTGTCCGCATATCGGACAGGACACCTCCTTTAACTATGAACCGCGAAGGGATCGAACCTTCGACCCGCAGATTAAGAGTCTGCTGCTCTACCAGCTGAGCTAGCGGTCCTTATTTGAATATACTGCCATAACCTGCCAAAAAGGTCAATATCCCCCAAAAACGCCTATTCCCATAAGGGGAAAGGCGGTGTATAATAAACCATTAACCTTGAGGAGGATAAGCATGAAGAAGATTCTTGCGTTTGCATTATTGCTCGCCGTGCTGAGCATGACGGTTTTCGTCGGTTGTAAAGCCAGGGAAAGCGGACTTCCCGAAATCGGAGTGGCGATTTACAAGTTTGACGATACCTTTATGTCCTACACCCGGAACGCCATTGAACAAAACGCCCAGGGCAAGGCTACGATCACCACGGTCGATTCCCAGAACGCCCAGCCAACCCAGAACGACCAGGTGGATCAGTTCATCACCAAGAAGATGAAGTCAATCGCCATCAACCCCGTTGACCGGACTGCGGCAGGGGTCATTGTCGACAAGGCAAAAGCGGGCAACGTGCCGGTGGTGTTTTTCAACCGGGAGCCGTTTGCCGAAGACATGAACAAATGGGAAAAGGTGTACTACGTCGGCGCCAAGGCGGAAGAATCCGGAACCATGCAGGGCCAGATCGCCGCCGAATGGTGGATCGAAAACAAAGGCAGGGATCAGGTGCTCCGCTACATCATGCTGATGGGCGAACCCGGCCACCAGGACGCGGAACTCCGCACCGAATACTCGATAAAAGCGGTACGCGAGGCCGGTATCGAAGTTCACCAGCTTGCCATAGATACCGCCATGTGGGACCGCCCCAGGGCAGTAGACAAGATGGACGCTTTTTGGGCGCGCTTTGGCGACGAGATCGACATGGTTTTCTGCAATAACGACGACATGGCGCTGGGCGTAATCGAATCCCTGCGGAAAGTCGGCTTCTTTACCGGCGGCAGGTACCTCCCCGTCGTCGGCGTAGACGCCACTGCACCCGCCCTTCAGGCCCTCTCAGAGGGAACCCTGCTTGGCACCGTGCTGAACGACGCGAAAAATCAGGGAAAAGCCACTTTTGACATTGCCTACTCCCTTGCCAACGGCCTTGCCCCCACAACCACCGCTGGCACCATGGAAGGGAAATATGTGTGGGTTCCTTACCAAAAGGTGACCAGGGACAATTACCGGGACTTCCAGTAAATAGTGAATAGTGGGTAGTGGATAGTGATTAGAGTCATGTTCGGAAGCGAAGAGAGTTGGTAATACGCTCAGATTGTAACAGGAATTCTAATCACTGATCACTAACCACTAACCACTGGATTTGCTACATGGGCGGCGGCGAGTTTGTACTGCAGATAAAGGGAATTTCCAAGTCCTTTCCCGGCGTTCATGCGCTGGATAATGTATCTGTTGATATACGGCCGGGAACCGTCCATGCCCTGATGGGCGAGAACGGCGCCGGAAAATCGACGCTGATGAAGTGCCTCTTCGGGATTTACGATCCCGATGATGGCGAAATAATCCTGGGCGGCAAAAAGGTCCGTTTTGAAAATTCCCGGCAGGCTTTAGACGCGGGAATATCGATGATCCACCAGGAACTGTTTCCCATTCCCCTGCGCCCCGCCATGGAAAACCTGTGGCTGGGCCGTTATCCGACATACAATTTCGGTCCTTTTAAATTTATCAATCACAAAAAAATGCACGATGATTCCCTGGCGCTCTTTAAAGACCTCAACATGGACATCGAGCCGTCGGTATGGGTCAGGGAACTGTCGGCGTCAAAGATACAGTCCCTGGAAATCGCCAAGGCTGTGTCATACGGCGCCAAGGTGATCATCATGGACGAGCCGACATCGTCGCTGACCGAAAACGAAGTGCGCCATCTTTTTGAGATCATCAGGCGGCTGCGCGGCGAAGGCGTCGCGATAATATATATTTCCCACAAAATCGAAGAAATTCTCGCCATTTCCGACGAAGTCTCCATAATGCGGGACGGCAAACACGTCGGTTCTTACCCGGCAAAGGACCTGACGACCGATCAGATTATTAAATACATGGTCGGACGGGAACTTTCGAACCGCTTCCCCCCGAAAGACAACGTGCCTGGCGAGACGGTTCTGGAGGTGCAGGGCCTCAGTTCCGCCCGCCCCCGTTCCTTTCGGGACGTAAGCTTTACCCTGGGCAGGGGCGAGATATTCGGCATCGGGGGGCTGGTGGGCGCGCAGCGGACCGAGCTGGTCGAGTCGATCTTCGGGCTGCGGCCTGTGGAAAGCGGGCGTGTTTTTATCAAGGGTGTGCAGGCGCAGATCAGAACGCCCCAACAGGCAAAGCGGCACAAGCTTGCCCTCCTTACCGAGGAACGGCGGGCTTCGGGGATAATTCCCATGCGCTCGGTGCGGGACAACATGGTCCTGGCGAACATCCGCCGGTACGTGGGCGGCCTTGGCCTTATTAACGAAAAAAAATGCGATCAGGATGCCGAAGAAAAAATCCAGGCGCTGAACATTAAAACCCCCGGCAGCAAAACCTACATCCGCGACCTGAGCGGCGGCAACCAGCAGAAGGTACTGTTCGCCCGGTGGCTTTTGACCGAGCCGGACATTCTGATCCTTGACGAACCGACCAGGGGCATCGACGTGGGCGCGAAATACGAAATTTACAGTATCATTATCAACCTTGCAAAAGAGGGAAAGAGCATAATCATGATTTCATCGGAAATGCCCGAGTTGCTGGGAATCTCCGACAGGATAATGGTGATGTGCGAAGGCAGGGTAACCGGCTTTCTTGACGGAAAAACCGCCACCCAGGAGGCTATCATGCGCCTGGCGGCACAGTTTGATCAGCAGGCTTGAGGAGTAACAGATGGGCAATAAAAGAGAGGTAAAAATTAGCGCGGCGGCCGTTAAGGATTTCAGTTTGCAATACGCGATTTATCTGGTTTTCGTCGCACTTGTCCTCGTCATCGCCATACGCGAGCCGTCGTTCATGTCGCTGAACAATTTCAGGAACATCCTTGCCATGTCTTCAACGAGGATCATCTTTGCCATGGGCATGGGGGCGATCCTGATAACAGGCGGCGTCGACCTTTCCTGCGGGCGCATGGTTGGCCTTGCCGCTGTTCTTTCCGCTTCGCTTTTGCAGTCCACCGACTTTTCACGCCGCATGTACCCCGATTTAGAGGTGCTTCCCCTTATCGTGCCGATCCTAATCGCAATGGCGGCCTGCGGGATGTTCGGCTTTCTCAACGGCGTCTTTGTTACCAAGCTGAAAGTTCCGGCTTTTATCGGAACTTTGGGAACGATGGTGGCGGTTTGGGGCGCCTGTTCCCTGTACTTCGACCGCCCGCCCTATGGCGCCCAGCCCATCGGGGGCCTGGACCAGCGTTTCCGCACCCTTGGAACAGGCTTTATCGGTCCAGACAAGCTGCTGGTAAAACTCGGCCTTGTTGCAAAAATAGAAGATGCCCAGGTGTACACGATTCCCTATATCGTGATCATCGCCGCACTGGTTACATTCATCACCTGGGTATTGTTTAACAAAACCACCTACGGCAAAAACATCTACGCTATCGGCGGCAACGCCGAAGCTGCCAGGGTTTCCGGGGTAAACGTTACCCGCACATTAATTCTCGTTTACACCATAGCCGGCATCCTCTACGGCCTGGGCGGAAGCCTTGAAGCAGCCCGCACCGGCGGCGCGACCAACAGCTACGGCACCGGCTACGAACTGGACGCGATTGCCGCCTGCGTCGTCGGCGGCGTTTCAAACCTCGGCGGCATCGGCACCGTGCCGGGCATAGTCATCGGCGTTTTAATTTTTTCCGTGATCAACTACGGCCTTACCTTCATCAACATGTCGCCCTACTGGCAGCAGATTGTCAAAGGCGCCATCATCATCGCCGCCGTCGCCCTGGACATCCGCAAATACCTGACAAAACGATAATCTCCCTTAACACACAATCTATAGCGTGACATGCTTGACAATACGCTATATATGGGGCACTATGAAAATAGGCTGCCACACCATATATGGGGCGCTATATATGGCGTTGGCTGTCAGAGGTGACACAATATGCGATGCCCCCATTGCGGGAACATTGAAGACAAAGTTGTAGAATCGCGGTCTTTGGCAAATGGAGAGGCGATCCGGCGGCGCAGGGAATGTGAGAGATGCGGATACCGCTTTACCAGCTACGAGAGGACCGAGGACAGCCAGTTCATGGTGATCAAGCGGGACGGCAGGCGGGAACCGTTCGACCGGGGGAAGATTGAGCGGGGCATCGAACGGGCGCTGGAAAAAAGGCCGGTTTCCCGTATGCAGATCGAAAGCCTGGTCAACGAAATCGAGGACGAAACGGCCATTATCAGCAAAGGCAGCCGGGAAATCGACGCAAAAGTCATCGGCGAACTGATACTGGAGCGGCTGGGCGTACTCGACAAGGTGGCATATGTCCGCTTTGCCTCGGTATACCGGCATTTTGAAGATTTGGACGAGTTTATTCGGGAGATTCACTCGCTTAACGCTCCTTGAGCGGCGCCCTAACGGGCAGAAGCGGGCCTTGGGTGGGGATCCCGCGCCGATAATGAATACGCGGCGCGGAATAGGCCCGGTACAATTATGGCCGTGCGGGGAAACATCAGACGGCGTTTCCCTGCGCGGCTTTTTTAAAACAAAAACAGATAAATAATGCTGGTGACGATTGCCATAATGCTCATCGAAAGGCCGCTTATCGCCCCCTGCGTCTCACCAAGCTCAATGGCGGCGGCAGTTCCTATCGCATGGCCGGAACAGCCCATGGCGACCCCGGCGGCAACCGGGTCCTTCAGCCGGAATATTTTGATGAAAAACGGCATGAACGAAGAACTGGTGATGCCGGTCACGATAACCGCAGAAACGGCAAGGCCGGCAAACCCGCCGCCCCTGCGGGACAGTTCGATTGCTATGGCTACCGTTACCGACTTGGGCATGATTGACAAAGCTATCACCCGGTCAATGCCGAACAGCCTGCAAAGCATCCAGACGCTTAACAGCGACACCGAAGATCCGGCAATGCAGCCGCCCAGTATCGGGATGATGTTTTCTTTCAGCCTTGCGCGCTGGCTGTAGATCCTCAGGGCGAGGATTACCGTTACCGGGCCGACGAACATCGAAATCATGTTTCCGCCCGCCTGGTACTGTTCCAGGGTAAGGGGGGTGAATACGACGACAAGGATGATCAGGGCGTTAGCTGTTACCATGGGGCTGGTGAGCGGCGTCGGAATTCGTTTTCCGATAGCCAGCCCAACCATATAGCAGGCGATTGTGACAAGGATGCCGCATATAGGCAGGGATAAAAGCGAGGCCATTATTTCTTCCTGCCCAACATAATTCGCAGCAGCCGTACCGTCCCGTAAGCGGCAAAGAACGTGCAGAAAGTCGCGGCAACAGCTACAATGAGCAACTGCCACAGCACCGGCATAATCAGATCGGCATTCTGAATAATCGTTACCGCTGACGGCAAAAAGAAGAAGGCCATTATGCTGCCCAGAAAACCGGCGCTTTCCGCTATGTGCTCAGTTTTGAGGATTTTAAAGCCAAGTGCGGCAAGCATAAAGAGCATCCCCATGACGGTCGCCGGAAGCCCGCCGGGAACCAGGCGGGCAAATAATTCACCTGCAAAGGCAAAGGCAAAAATTATGCCTAATTGCTGTAAATAGCGCATGGCTAATTAAACAATATTCCCAGCCATGATTCCATATCGCTCATATCGGCGGCGATAAGCCCTATGTCAACGGTACCGTTGGGCTCGGCTACCAGCCATTGGGTTCCGTCCATGTCGAACCGTGCGCCTGTTCCGCCAATATCGGCAAGGCCCATCGCGTGGCCGTAATTGGGAGAAATCATCATCGCGGCGCGTATGTCGGCGTTTGCAAGGATGATCGCCCAGAGCATAGCGCGGCTGTCGCAATCGCCCCGCCCCTGGGTAACGGCGGTGACAAGGCTGATAAAGTCGCTGCCGTCAAAGTTTCTTTCATAGTTAAAACCCTGCACCCAGCGGAGGGCCTTTTTAGCAAGGTCCAATTGCGCTTCCGTTCTGTTAACCAAACTTCCAGACTGGTTAACAGAGTTCCCGGCCCAATGCTGCACAAGGGCAGAAGCCGCGTCCGCTATTCTGCCAAACGAATCGCGGTAAATAAACTGGTAATACCGCGTCCAGGCCTGCCGCCAGAAATCCGAATGGGCATATTGCTTGAATATCAAGAATTCACGTTCGATAAGTACCTGAGAGGCTTCCTCGTCATTTTCATAAATCATCGCGCTTACGCCGCTCAGTGCAAGGGGCGTTCGTTTTGCCTCGCCTCGGGGGAAGCCGTATTCGATTATGGGGCCGGGGTAATACGCCTCTCCCTCAACGGGAATGATCGAATCCAGCGACGACATATGGAACAGATCAAGATCGCTTCTGCCGGCTTCGCAATAGGAAAGGGCGAGGAGCATGGGAGGCGGCGAGCCTGGAGTGCTGCCTCTTAGCTCAAGGCAGAGGCCCCAGCCCGCCATATCCCCGAAAGCCAGCTCGACAATTGCGGCCCGCCTGTCCCGATAAACAAAAAAATCGGCGATCCCCTGGTTTCCAAGCCTGCGATTCACGTCGGCAACCAGGTCTTCCATACTCGCATACGTCCTGTCGTAAACCAGCATATCAAACTGCACCCCGCCCGGACCGCTGAAGGAAAATTGGTCTTTGGCATTTCCATCGACATAATCGTAGCCCTCGGGCAGATCGACGCTGAAACCCCAGGTAGGCGAATGCAGCGCCTCGGCAAACGCCAGCACCGGAAGAAAAAGCAAAAACAGGAACACGTTTTTCATGGTAATATTATCGGCAATAATTAGGGACTGGGGACTGGGGATCGGGGACTGGGGTTCGTATTTCGAAATATCCGGGAACTTCTTGAGAACAATCTCATTGTTCGAACTATGCCCCCTAGTCCCTGATCCCCGATCCCTGATCCCCAGTATTCCCCTAGTCCCTAGTCCCCGATCCCCAGTCCCTATATACTATCAGCATGACCGCTGCCGAAAAAGCAACCCTTGCGCTGTTTGTTGACCTTGCCTCCGCCCAACTTGGCAGCGGCTACGCCGAAGCGAAACGGGAATATCATTTTACCGGTGACGCTGAAGCTGCCGGAACAGAATCGCTTGAGCAGGTCGCTGCCGATGTCCGCTCCTGCGAACACTGCCGCCTGTGCAAGGCCAGGAAGAACGCCGTTCCCGGCGAGGGGGCTTCATCGCCCCTGGTAATGGTTATCGGCGAGGGGCCTGGCGCCGACGAAGACGAAACGGGCAGGCCGTTTGTCGGCAGGGCCGGGCAGTTGCTCGATAAAATGCTCGCCGCGATTGGGCTGTCCCGAACCAGCAACTGCTTCATTGCCAACGTGATCAAATGCCGCCCGCCGGGAAACCGCGATCCCCAGCCGGATGAGACTGCCGCCTGCGCATCGTTCCTCAGCAGGCAGATACAGCTTCTGTCGCCGCGATTCATCCTCTGCGCCGGCCGCGTCGCCGCCCAGACGCTGCTACAGACTACCGAGCCAATCGGGCGGCTGCGCGGAAAATTTACCGATTACCAGGCCGGCGGCCTGTCGATCCCGTTTATCGCCACCTATCATCCCAGCGCCCTGCTGCGCGACGAAAAACTGAAACGCCCCGCCTGGGAGGACCTCAAGCTGCTGCGTTCCGCGCTTGACGAAACGATGCAATGATTTTACTCGAATTTTTTCACGCAGAGGCGCAGAGGCGTTACTCCCCAATAATTCACGCAGAGGCGCAGAGGCGCAGAGAACGCAAAGGAAGAATGAAGAAAATGGGGAATGTGGAATAAGTAATGTGGAATGGGGAATGGGGAATGAGGAATGAGGAATGGGGAATGGGGAATGGGGAATGATACACTAAAAAAAAGAGTAATAAACAAAGCTGGATGGAAATACTCTCAGCTTGCATACAGCAACCCCTTCCTCCCCCTCTGCGCCTTTGTGCCTCTGCGCCGCGTACCAAAGGTACGATGTGTGAGGAATTTTCGGGTAAATTCATGACATCGCAGTGGTTTGAACTGGTGTTCGACATTCCCGCCCGCCACGCGTTTACCTACCGCGCCGACGAGAAGGGCCTGGCTGCCGTTGGCAAGCGGGCGATGGTGCCCTTCGGCAACAGGGGCCGGGACAGCCTGGGCTTTATCGTCGCCTGCCGCGAATCGCCGCCCGAAGGCTTGAGCGAATCGGCGATAAAACCGATCCGCCGTGTTGTAGACGCCGAGCCGGTTTTTGACGAACAGGACATCGCCCTTGCCCGCTGGCTCGCCGCCTACTACCTCTGCGGCGAAGGCCAGGCGCTTGCCGCGATGATCCCCTCAGGCCGCCGCATGGTTTCCTACGATTCGCTGTCCGCCGGCGACGAAGAAATATCCGCCTCGCCGCTGGAATTGTCTCAGGAACAGGAAAAAGCGTTAGCCGCTATAGTAGGGACTGGGGACTGGGGACCAGGGACTAGGGGAATACCGGGGATCAGGGATCGGGGATCAGGGACTAGGGATTGTAGTTCGAACAAGGAGATTGCCCTCAGGAAGCAACCCGATATTTCGAAATACAGCCCCAATCCCCAATCCCCAGTCCCCAGTCCCCAATCCATTCCTGATCCCCAGTCCCCAGTCCCCAGTCCCCAATCTCTTCCTGATCCCCAGTCCCCGATCCCCAGTCCCCAGTCCCCATTTCCCATGTACTACCTTTACGGCATTACCGGCTCGGGCAAGACCGAGGTGTTTCTGCGCGCCGCCGAACATATGCTCAAAGCCGGCAAGT
>Ga0082212_10010865_pt1 | contig 11601 bp, 12 predicted proteins | sample TergutNt197P3_FD_71548 | JGI IMG/M metagenome (GOLD analysis project Ga0082212, IMG submission 71548) | Neocapritermes taracua P3 segment gut microbial communities from Petit-Saut dam, French Guiana - Nt197 P3 | ecosystem: Host-associated > Arthropoda: Insects > Digestive system > Gut ... | reverse complement strand
TTCACGCCTGCTTCGCCCGCAGCTTCAATGGCATTTCTAACGGCTTGCACGCCATTTTGATGCCCGAAAATGCGCTCTTGTCCCTGTTCTTCAGCCCAGCGACCGTTGCCGTCCATAATTATGGCGATGTGGGTGGGGATGGTGGGGGGGGGATTGGTCATTGGGGTTAAAGGTTTAATTTTCGTTACACTTTACAATCATCTAATCATCTCATTACCGCAACATTGCTCCACACTCTCGCTCAAACGCGCTCACTAATTTATTCATAGTTTTGGTAATCTCATCATCAGTAAGAGTTTTGTAGGGGTGTTGCAACACAAAATTCAGGGCATACTGTTTTTTGCCTTCGGGAAGTTTTTCGCCTTCGTAAACATCAAATAAAGAGATGTTTTTGATGTGGCGAGAACCAAATTGGGTTGCTGTTTTTTCTAATTGCTGATACGTTATATTTTTATCTACCACCAGCGCCAAATCTCGTTTCACAGACGGTGTAACCGCAATGGGAGTATATAACGTTTTCTTTTTCAAATATTCTGAAAATAAAATAGAAAACTCTATTTCAGCATAATAGATTGTTTTTTTTATGTCGAAATATTTTGAAATTTTTGGATTAACCTCTCCTATTTTTGCAACACATTGATCATTATTAATATAAGTTAAAGTATTCAAAAGTGTTGTTTCTTTCTCGTTTGAAGAGATTTGCGTAGTAAATATTACTCCTGCATTATGCAAAATGTTTTCCAAAAAGTTTTTCAAATAAAAGAAATCCAAATCTTTGGGCTGTTCAATCCAATTTTCTTCGTGCGTTTTTCCGGTAACAAACAGCGAAAGTTTTTCTTTTTCGGAATAACGCTGAAGAACATCAGTTTCCTCTTTATTTACAAGATGATAGGTTTTCCCGAATTCAAAAAGTTTGAGGTTGTTGTTTTTGTTTTTGAGGTTTCGGGCAATAGTTTCCAAAACGGAAATGAGCATGCTTTGGCGCATTGCGTTCAGTTCGCTGCTCAGCGGGTTTACCAAAACTACACGCTCGGTTTCATCAAAAAAATCAAATACATCTGCATATTCCCCTTTGGTAATAGAGTTGTTCATCATTTCATAAAAACCGTTGTTAGCCAAATAAGTAGAAATATTTTTTTGCATTTTTCTCAACGTAGGTTCGGGTTTGCTATGTTGGGCATAACCGATATGGTTGGAGGTTTCAATATTATCATAACCATAAATACGCAACACTTCTTCAATCAGGTCAATAGAGCGAGTAATATCGTGTTTGTTAAGCGGAATGGTTACCGATAATTTTTTCTCGCTCATAGAACTGTTTTCAAATCCCAAATTAAGCAGAATGGAGGAAATGGTTTCTTTACTAATTTTTTTACCGGCAAGTTTAGAAACTTCGTCCACCGAAAGCGCGATTACAAGTGGCTCAATAATAGTGGGATACTCGTCAATTACCTCAGATGTAACCACAGCATTTGCCAACTCTACCAACAATTTGGTTGCCCTTTGAATGGCATAAACTGTCATATTCACATCGCAGCCGCGTTCAAAGCGGAAGGCAGCATCGGTTTTAAGTCCGTGTCTTTTAGATGTTTTGCGCACGGAAATGGGGTTAAAGTAGGCGCTTTCTAAAAACACATTTTTGGTGGTTTCTGTAATTCCGGAATCTTTTCCGCCGTAAACGCCTGCTATACACATCCCTTGCTCCGCATTGCAAATCATCAAATCTTCTTCGTGCAATTTAATTTCTTTATCGTCTAACGTTTTAAAAACGGTGTCTTTGGGTAATGTCTTAATAATTACTTTTCTGCCTGCAATTTTATCGGAGTTGAAGGCGTGCAGTGGGTGTCCGGTTTCAAACATCACAAATTGAGTGATATCTACCACATTGTTAATGGGGCGCACACCCACCGAAAGCAGTCTGTTTTTAAGCCATTCCGGAGATTCTTTAATAACCACATCTTCCAAACAAATTCCGGTATATCTTGGGCAGGCGGTTTTGTTTTCAATTGTAATTGAGATTGCCGGTTTGCGTTTGCTGGGAATAAAATCGCCGATAAAGGGAAGCGGAATTTTAGAGCATGGAATTTTGTTTTGTTTCAACGCTGCGTAAAGGTCTCTTGCCACGCCGATGTGCGAAATGGCGTCGCTGCGGTTGGGCGTTAAGCCTATTTCAAAAACATAATCTGTTTCTATGTTAAAATAACTTGCGGCGAGTTGTCCAATTTGCGCCGTATTATCCAATTCCATAATGCCTTCGTGGTTTTCGCCCAATCGCATCTCTTTTTCAGAGCATATCATTCCTTCGGATGCGGCGCCTCTGATTTTTGATTTTTTAATAACAAACGACTCTTCGCCTGAGTAAAGCGTTGTTCCAATGGTAGCCACGGCAACTTTCAATCCGGCGCGAATGTTGGGCGCACCGCAAACAATGTTGAGCGGCGTTTCAGCGCCAATATTTACAGTGGTAACGTGCAAATGATCCGAGTCAGGATGGTTTTCGCAAGTAAGCACTTCGCCAAGCACGATGCCTTTCAATCCGCCCTTCACCGTTTCAAATTTTTCGATAGATTCTACTTCCAAGCCACAATTTGTTAAATAGATGCCTGTTTCTTCGGGGGTTAAATCGAAATGAATGTATTGTTTAAGCCAGTTGAACGAAATTTTCATTAGTGTTTTTTTTGAGTTGGCAAAAATAGAAAATATCGGGGGAAAGAGATGAAAAAAATAAAAATAAAAATAAATGCCAATTTGTCAGCTATTTTTTTTTGGCATTTAATTTGCCAAAGTTGATGGCTAATCAAAGAATAATCCAATAATTTCAAACCTAAAAAATAATAAACAGTAACGGCGAATGAACCTCAACAACCTCACCCTCAAATCTCAGGAAGCCATTGCACAGGCACAGCTCATTGCGCATAGCCACAAACAGGCGCGCATTGAAACGCTTCACATCTTAAAAGCATTAATAGAATTGGATCCGAATGTGATTCCGTATCTGTTAAAAAAATTGGATGCAAATCCTAAAGTTATCTTACAAGTTATTGATAAACAAATTCAATCGTTGGCAAAAGGCAATGGAAACGATATCTATATTTCGCCGGCAACCAACACGGCAATTCAAAAAGCGATTGTGTTCAGCAATGAATTGAGAGACGACTTTGTTTCGTTAGAACACTTGTTTTATGGCATTTATATGGCAAATGACGATGCTTCCAAAATTTTGAAAGATGCCGGTATTAGCGAAAAAGGGATTAAGGCGGCGATTGAAGATTTGCGCAAAGGCAGTAAAGCCACCGACGACAGTAGCGAAGAATCGTATAACTCGCTGAATAAGTATGCGGTAAATCTGAACGATGCTGCCCGCAAAGGCAAACTCGACCCTGTGATTGGTCGTGATGAGGAGATTCGGCGCGTGTTGCAAATTTTGTCGCGAAGAACCAAAAACAACCCGATTTTGATTGGAGAAGCCGGCGTGGGCAAAACCGCCATCGCCGAAGGGTTGGCGCACCGATTGGTGAGTGGCGATATTCCTGAAAATTTGAAAACTAAAAAACTATACTCGTTGGATATGGGTGCGCTGATTGCCGGCGCCAAATACAAAGGCGAGTTTGAAGAGCGTTTGAAAAACGTTATCAAAGAGGTGATTGAATCGAACGGAGAGATTATTCTTTTTATTGATGAAATTCATACGTTGGTGGGCGCGGGCGCTACCGGCGAAGGCGCAATGGATGCCGCAAACATTCTGAAACCTGCCCTCGCGCGCGGCGAGCTCCGTTCCATTGGCGCCACCACGCTAAACGAATATCAAAAATATTTTGAAAAAGACAAAGCGTTGGAGCGCCGTTTTCAACCGGTGAAAATTGAAGAGCCGGACAAATACTCTACCATTTCTATTCTACGCGGATTGAAAGAGCGCTACGAAACACATCATCAGGTGCGCATTTTGGATGAGGCGATTATGGCGGCGGTGGAATTGTCGTCGAGATATATTACGGATAGACAACTGCCCGACAAAGCGATTGACTTGATTGACGAAGCCGCCTCAAAGTTAAAGTTGGAAATCAACTCAATGCCGGAAGAATTGGATGAATTAGACAGAAAAATTCGTCAATTGGAAATTGAACGTGAGGCAATTAAAAGTGAAAACACACCGGAAAAAATGGAGCAGCTGGGCAAAACCGTTTCCGATTTACAGGAAGAGCGTAACGCGCTGTATGCCAAGTGGCGTGCCGAAAAAGATGTGGCAGAAAATATTCAGAAGAAAAAAGCCGACATTGAACATTTTAAATTGGAGGCTGCCGAGCAGGAGCGTCAAGGAAATTTTGGGCGTGTGGCAGAGTTGCGCTACGGGCTTATCAAAGAATCTGAAGAGCAAATTATTAAGCTGCAGCAAGAACTCGATGAGTTGCAAGCCGGCGGCGCGATGATTGATGAAGAGGTAGGCGCCGACGACATTGCCGAAGTGGTTGCCCGCTGGACCGGCATTCCTGTTACCAAAATGATGGAGAGCGAAAAGATGAAACTGCTGCATTTGGAAGAGGAACTGCACAAGCGCGTGGTGGGGCAAGATGAAGCGATTACCGCCGTTGCCGATGCCATTCGCAGAAGCCGCGCGGGGTTGCAAGACAGCAAGCGTCCGCTGGGTTCTTTTATCTTTTTGGGAACCACCGGCGTGGGCAAAACCGAATTAGCCAAAACATTAGCCGAATATCTGTTTAACACGGAAGATGCGTTGATAAGATTGGATATGAGTGAGTTTCAGGAGGCGCACTCGGTGTCGCGACTTATTGGCTCTCCCCCCGGGTACGTGGGCTACGACGAAGGTGGGCAACTTACCGAAAAAGTGCGCCGCAAACAATACGCCGTAATTCTGTTCGATGAAATTGAAAAAGCACACCCCGACATTTTGAACATTTTACTGCAAGTGCTGGACGACGGCAGACTCACCGACAGCAAGGGCAGACTCGCCGATTTTAAGAATACGATTATTATTATGACCTCCAACGTAGGTTCCAACATCATTCAAGATAATTATGCCGATACCGGAAAATATACGGATGATGAAATGTTTGAGCGCACCAAAACGGAGGTTAACGATATGCTGAAAAAATCGTTGCGCCCGGAATTTTTGAATCGTATTGATGAAATTGTGATGTTTCAGCCGCTTTCCAAACGCGAAATAAAAGAGATTATTAAACTGCAAATTACCGACTTGAACCGTATGCTTGGCGAGCAGGGCATTCAGGTTGAATTTACCAAATATGCGCTCGATTTGTTAGCCGATATGGGCTACGACCCCGTATATGGCGCCCGTCCGTTGAAGCGCGTGATTCAAAAGAAAATATTGAACGAACTCTCGAAAATTCTCTTATCCGGTTCGTTAAATAAAGATTTGCCAATTAAGGTGGATTCGTTTGAAGATGGGAAGTTTGCGTTTTTTAATTAAAAATTACCCTCTCAATTATTCATATCAAAATTTTTATATTTTTGCCGCCCCCTAAAAACGGGGGGTATTTTATTGTACAATTGACAAAGACCAATTGATTATTAACAAAAAAACAAAAAGAAAAATGAAAATTCACATTAAGAAAGGCGACAATGTAAAGGTAATTGCCGGCGATTCGAAAGGGCAGCAAGGTAAGGTGCTCGAAGTAGTCGTGGACAAGTACCGCGCATTGGTCGAAGGCGTGAATTTGGTCTCGAAACACACCAAAGCAAACGCCAAAACCCCTAATGGAGGTATCGTAAAGAAAGAGGCTCCTATCCACATCTCGAACCTTATGGTGGTAGATAACAAAGGAAACGCTACGCGAATCGGACGTAGATTAGGCGAACCCAAAAAAACGGGCGCAAAAGCAAAATTAGTTCGTTATTCTAAAAAAACAGGAGAGGAGATCAAGTAATGTACACGCCAAGATTTAAAGAAAAATACCAACAAGAGGTCATTCCTGCTATTAAGGAACAGTTCGGATTTCAATCCGTAATGAGAGTACCTAAATTAAAAAAGATTTGCTTAAACCAAGGACTTGGTAAATTCGGTATCGCCGATAAAAAGTTGATTGATGTGGGCGTTAATGAAATGACATTAATCGCCGGTCAAAAAGCAGTGGCTACCAAATCAAAGAAAGACGTTTCTAACTTCAAATTGCGTCGTGGGATGCCTATTGGCGTGCGCGTTACGCTTCGCGGAGATAGAATGTACGAATTTTTAGACCGCCTTATCTCTGTTTCTATTCCGCGTATCCGCGATTTTAGAGGCATTAGCGATAAAGGCTTCGACGGCAGAGGAAACTATACGCTCGGCGTGCCCGAACAAATTATCTTCCCCGAAATTGATATTGACAAAGTGGCTAAAATTAACGGTATGGATATCACTTTCGTAACCACCGCCCGCAACGATAAAGAGTGTTTGGCATTATTAAAACAGTTTGGATTACCTTTTAAAAATCAGAAATAATTATGGCAAAAGAATCATTAAAAGCAAGAGAGGTTAAGCGAGAAAAATTAATCGCCAAATACGCTGCCAAACGCAAAGAGTTGAAAAAGATTATCAATGGCGCTGATTACGAGGCTAAAGAAGCTGCTATCATCGCGTTGCAAAAATTACCGCCCAACTCTAATCCTATCCGTTTGCACAACCGCTGCAAACTTACCGGTCGCCCCAAAGGCTATATCCGCCAATTCGGCATCTCTCGTATTAACTTCAGGGAAATGGCTAATCAAGGCTTAATTCCGGGAGTAAGGAAAGCGAGTTGGTAACAAGTTCAAAGTTTAAAGTTCAAAGTTCAATTAACCACCTTAAACCTTAAACCTCAAACCTTAAACCTTAAACCTTAAACCTTAAACATTAAACCTTAAACCTTAAACATTAAACATTAAATGAATACAGACCCGATTTCAGATTATTTGACCCGCGTGCGCAATGCCATTGCGGCAAATCATAAGGTAGTGGAGATTCCTACCTCGAAAACGAAAAAAGAAATTACCAAAATATTGTTCGACAAAGGGTACATATTAAATTATAAATTTGAAGATGACGTTCACCCCGGTATCATTAGAATCGCGTTGAAATATCACCCGAGTACCAAACAGTCGGCAATTAATACTTTAAAACGCGTGAGCCGCCCCGGACTTCGTAAGTATGTGGGCGTGGACGAAATGCCTTCCGTATTGAACGGATTGGGTATCGCCATTGTTTCTACCTCGCGCGGTATGATGACCGATAAAGAAGCCAAAGCACAAAATGTGGGCGGCGAAGTAATGTGTTATATTAGTTAATAGGAGGAAAGCATTATGTCAAGAATAGGAAAATTACCCATTACGCTACCTAAAGGCGTAGAAATTACAAGAGACGACAAAAGCCAAATCGTTACCGTGAAAGGTCCGAAAGGCGAATTGAAACAATTTGTGGATGGCGACATCACTTTTACTATTGAAGAAGGGAAACTTACCCTTACACGCCCCACCGAACAAAAACGCCACAGAGCAATGCACGGTCTTTACAGAGCGTTGCTTGCCAATATGATAAAAGGCGTTTCAGACGGTTTTGAAATTAAACAGGAATTAGTGGGTGTGGGATACAAAGCCGAAGCCAAACCCGGCAATATGCTGGAAATGAGCTTGGGATACTCTCACAACATCCTCTTTGCCCTTTGCCCCGAAGTAACCGTTGAAACCATTAGCGAAAAAGGGAAAAACCCCCTCATTATTTTGCGCGGTATTGATAAACAGTTGTTGGGACAAGTAGCCAATAAAATTCGCTCCTACCGCAAACCTGAGCCTTACAAAGGAAAAGGTATTCGCTTTGTGGGTGAAATTGTACGTAAAAAAGCAGGCAAATCTGCCGAAAAATAAAATCATTATTAACATCCTCATAAAGTTTGGAACATTATGGCATTTAACAGAAAAACATTTAGACGCAACAGAATAAAAATGAGAATCCGTAAAACGGTTCACGGATCCTCCGACCGCCCCAGAATGTCGGTTTATAGAAGTAACCGCGATATTTATGTGCAACTGATAGACGACAATGCAGGCGCTACGTTAGTGTATGCTTCATCGGCAGTTGCAGAGATCCGCAGCGCGAAAGGCACCAAAATCGAGAAATCGGCAATGGTGGGCAAATTGGTCGCTGAAAAAGCCAAAGAAGCCGGTATCAACAACGTAGTTTTCGATAGAAACGGCTATTTATATCATGGTAGAGTAAAATCTTTAGCGGATGCCGCGAGAGAAGGTGGTTTAATTTTCTAATTTAAAGAGAAACAGATATGTCAAGTTTAAAAATTAAAAGAATAAAAGCAACCGATTTAGAATTAAAAGATCGTTTAGTTGCAGTGAACAGAGTAACCAAAGTTACCAAAGGGGGACGCACATTCAGTTTCTCTGCCATCGTAGTAGTGGGTAATGAAAACGGAATCATCGGGTTCGGTTTGGGCAAAGCGAAGGAAGTATCCTCCGCCATCTCCAAAGGAATTGACGATGCGAAGAAAAACATCATCCGTGTGCCGGTATATAAAGGAACCATTCCGCACGCAGCCGAAGGCAAATATTGCGGCTCGTTGGTATTTATGAAACCGGCAGCGCCCGGTACCGGAGTAATCGCCGGCGGCGCCATGCGTGCCGTTTTTGAAACCGTTGGCATTCACAACGTTTTAGCCAAATCGAAAGGCTCGTCGAACCCGCACAGCGTAGTAAAAGCCACTATCAACGCATTGGCGCAAATGCGCGATGCCTACAGCGTGGCACAAGTGCGCGGAGTAGGGTTGGATACGGTGTTTAACGGGTAATTACGAATTAACAATTACGAATTACGAATTATATAGGGGCTGGCTGAAAAGGTAGTCTCTTTTTTTTATTTTTATTTCTTTGCACTCATACTTATTAACCAAAATATAAATTAATTATGAAAAAAAATTAAAGCCTGTTTTTTTTTTGTAAAGAATACAAATTGTCTCTAACCGCAAAGTTGCCGATTGGTACTAGTATTGGGATTTTTTTATGGGTGTTAGTTTTTTTTGATAATTTTTGCCAATGGAGCGAAACAATTATTGATTCTAATTGGAAGAATTATGAGATAGATCTTATGTCTAATGAGTTCCCTTACTCACCTGTTAATGTGAAGATGTGTATAGGAATGATCAATCATGGAGGTTGTGAATTTGCTATTGATCGTATTAAATTAATTGCAAAAGACAATAACACATCAGGATGTGATGGATATTTGGATGGGAGGACATCACACAGAATCGAAAGGTCAACAATTGGGCGTAGAAATTTTGGGTATGGCTTATGCCTACAACCTCCCCGATTCTGCTTTGCAAAATACCATTTTCCTTTCTTACGATATAAAAAACAAATCCGTGCAAACCTATCATGATTTTTATTTCGGCTATTTTATTGATTATGATTTGGGATATGCTGAAGATTGCGATACGATGCTCAATTTATCTTACGTTTACAACGGTAATGAGATTGATGGCAGTGGACAGCCGTGGGCATACGGGGCAAACCCGCCCGTGCAAGGCACTGTGTTTCTGAAGCAAAAAATGAGTTTTTTTTTAAAATTATTATAATATAGATGAAGGATATGGATCGCCGCAGTTCGATCCTCGCTATGATTTTCAATATTACTATAATATGACATCAAGATGGAATGATGGTGTGCCATTTACCTATGGCGGAAGTGGCTATGATCCGGAATCTACAAACTACACCAACTATATCTTCAGCGGCGATCCCGTGGTATGCACCGGCTGGACAGAACTTACGCCGGATGGTACCGATTCTACACCAAATACTCCCAATGACAGGCGTGCTTTAATGAGTACCGGACCTTTTACTTTTGCTCCTAATGAAACCATTACCATAGATATTGCCTTGCCTTGGGCACGAGATTACGGGAAGAAAAGCCCGCTTAGTTCGTTGGCATTGCTAAAAACGCAAATAAACGTGCAACTGCCGCAAGGGTTGTATATTTATCGGGCGGTGATGCAAGACCATTCGGTAGGGACGGGGAAGATAATTAAGAATTAAAAATTAAAAATTAAAAGAGGGGGCTGCTCGGAATGGGGCAGGCTTTTTTGGTTACACGCACTTTATTAGAAAATGTTACCACTTTTTTATATAAATTGCAAGAAAATCAATAAAATTCCGTTATTATTTTCTAAATTTTTATCAAACATTATATGGAGCAATTATATAAAATCGGCATCACCCACGGAGATTTTAACGGTATTAGTTATGAAATAATTATGAAAGCGCTGGCAGACCCGAAAATTTTGGAAATCTGCACGCCGATAGTGTATGGGTTGGCAAAAACGTCGAGTTATTATAGAAAAGTATTAGAAATGAACGAATTTGCTTTTCAGTTTATTAAAAATGCGCAACAGTTTACCCCGAAAAAACCAAACTTAATTAACCTTAGCGATGAAGAAGTTAAAATCTCGTTAGGTGAAAGTTCCGAAGTTGCCGGAAAAATGGCGGAATTTGCGCTCACCACCGCCTGCACCGATTTGAAAAACAATGGAATAGATGCTATTGTTACGGCGCCCGTCAATAAGTTCAATATGCAATCGCCTTCTTTTAAATATGACGGACACACCGAATTTTTTAGCGCACAGTTTAATGCACAAGACACGATGATGCTTATGGTGGCAGAATCGCTGAAAGTAGGTTTTGTTACCAACCACACCGCCATCAATGAAACGGGAAAAATGCTAACAACCGAATTGGTTTTAAGAAAAATTAAGATTCTTAATAACTCATTGAAGAACGATTTTTTGTGCACACATCCTAAAATTGCGGTAATGGCGTTCAACCCACACGCCGGAGATAAAGGACTCTTTGGAAATGAAGAGATGAAAGTATTAGAACCGGCAATCAATCAGGCATTTGAGCAAAATATAAACGCTTTCGGTCCGTTCCCCGCAGATGGATTTTTTGCTTCCGGACAATACCGGCAATTTGATGCAGTGCTGGCAATGTACCACGACCAAGGGATGATTCCTTTTAAGTTGCTGGCTTATGAAGGCGGCGTGAATTTTACTGCCGGTTTGCCTATCGTAAGAACCTCGCCTGCGCACGGCACCGGCTACGATATTGCAGGAAAAAATATCGCTTCGCCCGACTCCATGCGAAACGCTATCTATTTGGCAATTGATATTTTAAACAATAGAAAAGCAACCGCTTAATATGCTTTTACCCAAACAAATTCTGCAAATCATCTCCCCAAAAAACAGTCGTATCTTTGATGCAAACTATGGCATTTCGGAATTGGCATTCGACAGCAGAAAAATTACATTTCCGGAACAAACCCTCTTTTTTGCGATAAAAACTGCCAAAAACGACGGACATTTGTACATTTCCGAGTTAGTAAAGCAGAAAATTAAGAATTTTGTTATTAGTGAAAATATTGAAAATTATAATAATATTGATGCTAATTTTTATCAGGTGGAAAACCCTGTGTTGGCAATGCAATTGATGGCAGCCGAACACAGAAAAAGGTTTTCATATCCTGTGGTGGGCATTACCGGCAGTAATGGCAAAACGATTGTAAAAGAATGGTTATCCACCATTTTGGCAAAAGATTTTTCTGTTATAAAA
>Ga0082212_10010864_pt1 | contig 11601 bp, 9 predicted proteins | sample TergutNt197P3_FD_71548 | JGI IMG/M metagenome (GOLD analysis project Ga0082212, IMG submission 71548) | Neocapritermes taracua P3 segment gut microbial communities from Petit-Saut dam, French Guiana - Nt197 P3 | ecosystem: Host-associated > Arthropoda: Insects > Digestive system > Gut ... | reverse complement strand
CCGTTTGTTTTCCACTTCTTTCGGCATGCCCTCTCCCTCGTTTTTAGAGTGTTCCGCCGTGAAATAGGCGTACAAGGCTCCGATTTCTGCTTCATCTTCTGCGGTGATTCCATCGGTGGTCTCCTCGCAGGCACTCGGTTCTGACGGCGGCGGTAAAAAGCCGTGCTTGTCAAGCGTTTCGTGGTGTTTCTTCAAAACGTTCCCGACGAATTGCTGCTGCATCTGTTCAAGACGTTGTTCCTCCTCTTGCTTGAGATTCCAAACAGTAGAATGGGAAAGCAGCGAATCGACGCGGGCAGTCTCGGAGAGACTCTTCTGCGATTTTCTATACGAAATGTTTTGCACTGTTTCACAGGCAGAGCGAGCCAGTGCAGAAACGATATGACGATTTTGTTTTGTCTTCCAAAGGATTGCCGAGGGAATAAAGGGCTTGCCGGTTTTCGGGTCGAGGAGTCGCTGGCGTTTCATCTTCAGGTCACCGTAGGGGGTGAGGAGAGTGAAGGGACGGCTTCCATGCTTGTGCAGATGGGGAGCGACTTCTTGGGCAAGCCGAGCGGCTTGTTGATCGGCGTGTTTGAGAGCAGCAAGGGAAGTGTGTTGTTTGAGGACTTGCCCAATCTGATCGGCAAGATCAATGATTTCGTCGAGTTCACTGGCAGAGGAGGCGATGTCATAGGGAACATCGAACGTGCCGGTGAGGTGGAGCGTGCCGTCGATTGCCTCGACTTTACAATGGGAGGAAAACGGGATAGACTGATGGGGGAGGGACATGGGATTCTTCCTTGAATCTGCCGCAAGGCGGCGGGTGTTATACGCAAGAAGGATACCATGTCCGCCCGATTTCCGTCAAAAAACCGCCCATCTTACCAACCACCCTGTGAACGGGTGGGAATTTTTCTCAAATTTCTGTCAGGTTGGTCAAAACCTGACATACCATGCGACGCATCTCGGATTTTCTGACCTATAATCCCGTATGCTCCGTAGCGGATGTTACGGACGCAGTCGACTTGAAGTCGAAAAAAGGGAAACGCCTACCTTGGCAAGTAAACCCGTTCCCCTAACCTTAACAACCGGTAGCCCGATTGAGTAACGTAGCAGTCTTGATGACCGCCTCGTTTCCTGATTATAGACTTTAATCCCAATATCGTCAAGGGCAAAACCGGTCTAACCCCTGTTTTCCTATGACTATTGCATCACAAAATGATCTGTTTACTGTGTATCAAGAGTGGGCTACCACGCGACAATTGGAATCCGAAGTCCATTCCAAACTGATGCATCGCATCATCACTGCTTTGCCGGATGGCGAAGAGCCAAGAGCGAACAGTACACTGCCACCGCCGCATAAGAGCAGACCAGTTGTCATTCAGCCTCTCCAAAATGGTGAATGCGCCGAAATGCAAACACCCTATACACCACCGGAGAGCGTTGTGGATAGTCGGCGGAATCGCCCAGTGGTGATCAAGACTCCACAGCCGGACGATGTCGATTCCGAACAGAAACCGACCATTGATCAAAAGTCGAAGACCAAGCGGGCGAAACGTGCCAGTGAAGCCGACATAAGGAAGGCAGTAAAACTCTTCATCGACAGCATGAACACAGACAACTCTCTCACGCAATGGCAAGCTGAAAAGGCAGCCGGGATACCACAGGGAGCACTATCAAAGGGCAGAGGCAAGGAGATACTGGACGATTGCATGAAAGAGGTGTCGAGAATATCACCCCGAATCGTTGTGCCAGCCGGAGTCCGAAGGAAAGAAGTTGAAAATGCTACCGTTTATGATGACCTGCGTTGACGGACGCGAAACACTCCTGTGAATGTGCGTAACGTTAAGATGGGCAAATTGAGCTGTACTCTGGTGCCGCTACCGGGCGGGTTCTGTACTTTTGCAACCGTTTGAACGGACAAACCCCCGCCACATTCCCCTCTCTAATCTTGTGCAAAATCGGGTCATTTTGCTTAATAAGCAAAGGCATAAGCAAAATCTTTTTCTACCTTAACTGTTTACAAATTCACTAGTTACGTCATTGCTAAGCAAAGGGTTAAGCAAAATGCCTGTACTTATGTAGCGGCGGTTCATTTTGGATTGCCCCGCCATCACAACTGTCAGGAAAATTCCTGACGATTGTTGACGTTCGGCGTGATAGACTTCACGGCAGACATTGTACACCAAGAATCGAAAGGGACAAACAACGATGCGAATTTTACTCACAGGAAAACATGGACAGCTCGGCTGGGAAATTCACCGGCACCTGGAGCGGGACTACGAAGTCATTGCGATTGACCGAGAGGACATTGATCTGCTCGATTCTCGTTTTTTGGCATCGGTCATTCGGCGTTTGCCCAAGCTCGGCTTGATCGTCAATGCCGCATCCTATACGGACATAGAACAAGCGGAACGAAGACCTTTTATCGCCGAGGCGGTCAATGCGGAAGCGGCGGCGATTCTTGCGATGGAGGCAGACTTTCGCGGTATTCCGATGATCCATTTTTCGACGGATTATGTGTTTGACGGGCGGCGGCGGAAACTTCCTTACCGGGAATCCGACACGCCGAATCCGGTGTCTGTGTACGGTTGGTCGAAGTTGGAAGGGGAAGACCGAGTCCGCAACATTGCGGAAAAACATTTGATTTTCCGTATTTCCAGTTTATACGGCATCCGCCGTAAGAACTTTTTCACGCAGATGCTGGAACATCAAGGCACGGTTTCCCGGGTTGCGAATGATCAGTTCATCTCTCCGAACTGGACACCGCTTACTACCGAAGCCGTTGCCGAGGTGGTCAAGCGGCTATGTCAAGGTGAAACATTCCCTTGGGGAATTTATCATCTGTCCGGCGGCGGCAGCACGACTTGGTACGAGTTTGCTCAGTTAATTGCTGAAAAGGTCAATGACTGGTGGGGCGGCGGCATGCCGCTCCCGATCCCGGCTTCATTGGCAAAGTTCAAGACCGTTGCCAAACGCCCGAAGTATTCTGTCCTCGATCCCACTCACTTCAACAACACTTTTCAAATGGCACTTCCCGATTGGCGTGAACAATTCCTGCGCTTTTTCGGCGGACTGTAACCCAACCTTTAACCCTAATACGAATCTTTACCGGAGACGAAATGTTCCCAACCATTAACAGAACCTTGAACGATTTCGTTTTCCGGGAAGATTCCTTACCCCTCAAAATATCATGAGAACGCGATTATTTTTCATTTTACTCCTGCTGTGTTGCACAAACAGTGCCGCACAGGATTTAGCCGGACTCGACCGTATCGCACCTGGAACACTTGCATCGTTTGAGGTTGTTCCGGCACAAGAGGCATCGTGGCATATTGTAACGCCGTCACCGCATACGGAAACTTATCAAGTTGATACCGGTTCGTCAAAACTGTATTTTGCCAGTCCTGCGCCGGGGCGATACACCGTTATTGCCGGAATCGTCGTCGATAGCAAACCGCAACTCCTCGTCAAAACGTTTGTTAACGGCGAAGCGGATGAGGAACCAATATCTGTTTCCCCATCTCCTTTGGCGAAGTGGATTAGAACACAAACGCCGCTCGTTGTCAAGAGTCAAAACCTTGCTTCAGAATCTCGGCTTGTTGCGGAGTGCTTTGAGCAGATTGCGCGGCGGATCGACGAAGGAAATATCAAAACCGCCCAAAATGCCCGAACGCAACTTCAAATCGCGCTGACGGCAACATTGGCGCAAGCCTCGCCGACAGCCGTAACAGACTGGTCGCTATTTCTGACGGAATTGAGCCGTCGGCTGGAAACAGAACTTGGCGGCAAGATTAACGATCTCGCCGAAGTGAAAAAGGTGATTCAAAACGTAGGTGATGCGATAAAACCGCTCTCGACGTTGAAAAATCCACTCCAAAATATCGATTCCCCGAACCGTCGGGGGATACAACCCCGTATTTTCCGAAACCTGCTTTCGAACTAGAAAGCCGGCTTTTTTGAAACCTACCCTTACAACAGAAAAAATCATGACGACTACATTTACTGAACATCCATTTCCACTTACAGATTGGCTCCCAGAAAGTGAACCCAACTCCGGTTTCGCTCGGTGGAACGATCTGCAAACGATTCCTTACAACGAACATGAACAACGGGAAACAACGACGCAGCCTCTTGTACTTCCTTGGGGTCAATTTGAGTCCCGCGTTGTCCAGCAAAAAGCGATCCGCGATTCTTTGCGGAATCAAGGATTTTGCTTTTTCCCTTGGGTGATCGCCGAGCATTTCAAGGTCGGCTGGCACGATTTTAGTCAGGGAAACCGCGGCTCCTGTGCTGGTTGTGCGACAAACCATGCCGTCAATGCCATGCTGCTGACGCATTTGGCGGACGGCTACCGTTTGCAATATAAGCGGTTCAATCCCTATCCGACTTGGGAGCTTGGCAAAAAAGATGCCGGAATTCGAGGAGAAGGAGCATCACTTTCGGCAATGCTCACCTGCGCCAACAAACGCGGCATGTTCGATGTGGCGAAGGTCGGCACTTACGATGAATCACTGCGTACTCCGCCGAAATATACCGACGAACTGCTTGCCGATGCGGAAAAATGCCAGATCGGAGCCTGTTATCTCGGACATTTTCGCGGACGTGAACTTGCGCGGGCGGTGTTTGATTGTCTGGCAGCAGGATTCCCAATCACTTTCGGCAACAGTGTTGCTGTCTCGAAGCAGGTGAAATACACCGGCAATATCAAGACGGCAGTGAATGGCGGCAGTTGGATGCATGCGACGGCACGAGTTGCTTACCGCAAAGAGCAAGACGGCACAGAATATATTGCGCACCAAGGTTCTTGGGGCAAGTATTGGGAGGTTGGCAAGTATGAAAGAGAACCCGAGTCGGTTATCTGGGAAAGTTTTGACACTTTTGCCGAGCAGTGCAGCGGCAGGTACGCCGACGCATTCGCCATCTGCATGGTCGAAGGGGATTTTTTGGAAATGAACGGCTTTGATCTCGCTCCGGTCAAAATCACTCATTCGATGCTGTACGGCGTACAGCATACCACAAGTACCTCATGAAGTCAATAGGGACAACAACATTTTTACACAAGGAATTTTATTATGAAAGAATTTTTAGAACCACATGTGATTATTCCGCTTGCTGTGATTATCGGCTCGCTTTCGACGGTCGCGATGACGCTCATTATTGTTCTGCGGGACAAAATATCGAATGTGCATGTCTCTCGTGCCGGATTCGAAATCCATACAAACGATCTTCCGGTATGGAACAAGGTCGTGGATCAGATTGAACGGATTGATTCAAATACCTGCAAGTCAATACGAAAAGCGACGGCAGGACTGATGATCCTTGACCCTGAAAAATATGGTATGTCCGCAGATGCGATGCTGGCGATTCGTGAAGCGAATCAACCGTTGATTTATGCGGCTTATGAAAACCACCATACACGGGAATTGGACTCGGATGCCGATGCGTATCTTGCAGACAAAGCCCATGATATTGCCATCGCCGTTCGGATGTTGGACAAACATTTTCCCGAATTATCCGATGACACGTGCGGTGCATTTGCTTGCTATTGGTTCAAGAAAGTGTTGTTACCAAATCTTCGGCGGGCGTGTGACGCGAAAGTGGATTATTACACTTCGCAGAATGAACGAAGTGATGTAAGCAATACCATCAAGGAAATGCTTCGGGTGCGCCGAAAGAAAAACGAAAAATATGTAGTCTGCATTGATGAACTTACTGCACGCCCAGACATTGCAGAGAAATCTTCCATTTTTTATCAAGTACCAACCAAATGAGAGTACAACCATTTGACCAACTTTAACCGCCAAACAATACCATGTTCAAAAAACCTGAAATCAGAATTGTCCAATACCATTGGGGAGAATCGAATCTTTCCTATCAGATGAGCCGAAAGATCAATGAGGCGTACTGCCGTCGGCACGGACACCAATTTATTGTGAAGACGTTCCCGCCGCGGGATGACCGTGCATGGTGCTGGTCGAAAATCCCTGCCATGCGTGAAGAACTTCACGATTGCGATTTCCTGCTCTACTTGGATGCAGATGCGTTCTTTTACAGCCACGAATTACGAATTGAAGAAGAGTTGATTCCGCTCCTTGGAGTCAAACAAATCATGATGGGTTCCGACAACGCTTGCGAAGAACTGCGGCATCAGCCGCACAAGCCGAACTCAGGAGTCATCCTTGTACGGAACACTGAAAAAACCGCCGAAATCCTGCGGGTATGGGATGAATCGAGTGAACGTCCCGATTTGAATGAGTTTCGGTTCGGATCGTATCACGAACAGGATACCTGTTACCGAACAATTTGGCAGGAATACGCCGGAGATGTCAAACTACTCTCGGATTATTACCTTATGAACGGTTTTTACGGAATGTTTATCCGGCACCTCATGGGAATGAAAGATGAGGACTGCCTCGCAATTTTGAAAAAGTTCCTGATAGACCGCCGGGAAATAATTTCCGCTCCCGCCTGATTCAACCTGTTTTTCACAATCACTTTAACCTTTTTTGCAGGAGTTTTCATCATGCTATTCGATATGTTTGAACGTGTTTATGTCATCAATCTGCCGCGCCGAAAGGAACGGTTGGAGTCATTTTTTCAAAAACTTCCGGCAGACTGGCCCTTCCGGTACCCCGAACTGTACGCCGCCATTGACGGCGGACTGGCGGTACCACCCGATTGGTGGGACGGCGGCGGCGGGGCGTGGGGATGTTACAAAGCCCATCTCCGTATTTTGGAAGATTGTCTGAATAATGAAATCAACTCGGTCTTAATTCTCGAAGACGATGCCGTCTGCGTCGAAAACTTTACCGAAAAGGTTCAAGAATTCTGGAATCATCTGCCGGATGATTGGGAAATGGTCTATCTCGGCGGTCAACATATCCAAGAGACTCAGGGCTTGCCGCGAAAAATCAACGATTGGGTCTATCAACCTTTCAACGTTAACCGGTGCCATTGTTACGGATTACGTGGACGCAGAATGCTCGAAAGGGTATACAAGCACCTCAACAACTTTTTCGGATGGAAAGCCCTGCATCACGTCGATCATTACCTCGGTGAAATGCAGAAACAAATGAAAACGGGTCTTTACGTCCCAAAGGAGTGGCTCGTTGCTCAATCCGAAGGAAAAAGCGACATTTGCGGCGCAGAGTTAGAGTTACGGTTATTTCCAAGCACCGAAGAAACATTGGCACCGGTGATTGACCGTCCCTGCTGTGCCGTCATGGGGACCTACTTCGGCGGAATCAATACCCTCGCCGGTGCGATGAAAGAACTCGGACTGTTTCTCGGTGCGGACTTGGGCAAAAATGATGATCCGAAGCAGCCCCATTTTTTTGAAGATGTCTATCTCGGCGGAATCTGCCGCAATTCCTATTTGGAGCCTTGGCTCGAAGAGAAGAATTCGCAGTGTGACCGGATCGCCCATTTACGCCGATGGGCAGGACTCCAATGCAAAATGAAACCCAAAGAAATGTCGTTGGTTTGCGGCAAACACCCGATGTTGTCGCTCATGGGAGCCGAACTCATGGAAGCATGGAACGAACCGAAATTCATTTGCATCGAACGTGATGCCGACGAGTCGTACCAATCAATGCAAAAAGTTCCTTGGTTCTGGCATCCGAGTGCCGCCAAGTATGCCTTTAACCGCCTGGCAGATGCCCGCGAAGAATTTTTTGAAAAGTATCAACCGCCCCTACTGCGAATTGTTTATGAGGCAATGAAGTCAGAACCGGAGCGGGTGATCACGGAACTGTGTGAGTTTTTACATCATGTTCCCACGCCGCAACAGCGGAAAAATGCTCTGACACTCATCAGAGAAACCAATGATGATTACTGTGTTCCACGGAAAATCATCGAACTGCCTATGGAAATAGACAGTCTTTTCCCGTCATGCGACATACCAAAGAAGAGAAGGAAAAAGCGTTGATTCGGGCTTCGTTTCCTGAAAAATCGCTGATGGTGATTGACGAATCAAAACCAGTTTCCGTGCAGATGGTTCCGTGAAAGCGGGCTACTCGGAAACGAAGATTGCGGAAATGGTTTTCGCAATCCATTTAACCCGTTGATTCCCTTTGGAATCGACAAAACCTTTAATATAGGAGATTTATTATGTCAAATTATGCAAACAGTAACGGTTCATTAGACGGTCGCAATGGCGGTAAAGGAGATTTTTACCCGACGACTCCAGGGAGCGTTTCCGTATCAATTACACCTGGTATTGGTGGTTATTCTCTTACTGCCCCGGCACCGGGAAGCAGTTCCTCTGGTTCAGGAACACATTCTACGCAGACCATGGCAATTTTGATCAATCATGGTGATGATTATGGAAAAGGAAAATCAGATTTGTCTACTGGTGGCAGTCTGACGGCCATTCCAAGCGATGATAAAGACCTTGCAGAAATCAAATTGTCGTATACAGATACAGTTCCCAATGGTTGTATTTTGAGGCTTACGACTCCTCAAAATGTTAAGATATGGAAGGATAGAAAAAAGACAGAAATGTTATGCGGATCAAGTGATTCTCGCGACTGGACGGTTGGATCGGGGTCAATACCGAGCAAGGTTTATGCGGAAGGATGTAGTGCATCGGCTGAAATTAAAGACCAAACAATAAAGTGGGAATGTGGGACAGGAACAGGCAATGAAGCCACACAGATAATTTGTGTGTTACAGCCATATTGGAAAGGATTCATTGTTCCTGAACGGTGGCATCATAGTTCGGAAATAAAGAAAGTCGAAACAATCGACGGTAAAAGGTACGGCGATGTCGGCAGTGGATATATTAGGACGCAGTATCCAGATATTACAATTCCTAATGATACTTCAGTTCCTGAAAAGATCAGAGGAAAGCGTGGTGGGGGTGATAGCGACTCGAGCAATGCGAAATCAGTTTTAAATTATGAAAGTGGTTTTACTCTTGAGTTGGAATATGAGTATGATCATACTCCTGTAATAATTCCAGAGGTACCTGGATATGTTCCAATTAATAACAATGGTAGTTTTCCCCACAAATTAAGCTTCATTGCCAACAGCGGAGTCAAATTTGGAAATGCAGTAGATGCCAAAGGTAAGGACAGACCCACTGAAGCCGCCATTATTGATGTCGAAAAACTTGTCGCGATGGCACGAGGAAAGAAAAAAAATCCAGCAGGAGGTCCAGATATTGTAGTTGTGGGTATTGATGCTTTCAAGTGGGATGAGGTTACCAAAACCGGGATCGATAAGGATGGATTTGTCATTGGCTTGAGCAACTCATATATCACCGGTACTGCTACATTTGCCTCAGAACACGTAACCCAACTCATGAGTCACGTCATCTACGGCGGTGATCCTGAAACAATAGATGATTTTAAGGAGGCAGTGGAAACTGTCCGAACAGAATACTACGGTGCAAACTCGACTAAACCATTTGTAAAATTTACTGACACCGAAAAACAAAAAGTGTGGTGGAATACGTTGAATAACAATCATGATAATCATGGCACTCACATGAAGATACAAGTAATCAAAGAAGACCCATTGGCTGGGTCATCGCCGTTTACTGTGGTCATTTCGAGACGAAAAAACGGTAATGACCTTTGGGAAGTATCATGCGAGTACAGCACAAGTAATTATCCCACACTACCATATCCAGACGCTTCGAATGAAACGGAAAAAATGGCAAACGAAATCCAACGACGGTTATGTTTCACCATCCTTGCAAAAGTTGAACTACAGACTCACTGGCATAGCGGCGTGAAATTCATAAATGCAATCGGTCTTGAAGCGTAACATTGTTTTCAAGTGAGCTGAAAGCGACACGAATTCCTCCTGTTCCTTCTTGCAAGTGGACAGGAGGAAATTCAAAAACTAAGCATTACAGTCATTTTGATGGTATCAAACCTAGTTTTCCTAACACATCACGCTCTTCTATATTATGAATGTTCAATGAGTGGATTTGCTCCTCCGTCACTCCAAAATTAAAACTGCCTGAAAACTGTATTGTTGCTCCCGTAAAGATTGCATTTTTGAATGAACAGGCACTGAACTTTGTTCCTTCAAAGTGAATTCCCGAAAGATCGCAATTGTCAAAATTGACTCTGTAAAAAGTACACCCACTTATGCTCTTTTTCTCTTTCCAAGATTTTGTTTGCATGAGATGTTCGGCTTTTATTGAATTACGTACGCTATCTTCGACAGAAACATAAGGTCTGTGTGAGTAAAAATCGGTACAAAAAAGGGTGGCGTTTTCAAAATTGGCATTTCTCACAATGGAATCTTTCAGGGAGACATAACTCAAGTCCTTGTTTGAAAAATTCCAATCGTGCAAATCCATGTCTTCGAGAATGAATCCATACAGATAGGTTTCTTTCCAAAAACGTGTCTGCTCAATTTGCGTTTTGGAAATATTACAACTTCTAAAGCCATAAGGTCCCATTCCAAGACCAGTATTGCTACTCGAACGAAGTATCGCAACATCTTTGAAATTGGCTCCTTGAAAGTTACAGTTTTCGAAGAATCCGAAAGTAAATCCGGAAAAATCGCAATCGGTAAAATCTGTATTCGTAATTGTTAATCCATGGAGTGATTTTTGCTTGAATTCGCGGGTGCGAAATACATGTTCTGCCTTGTTTTTATAACTCAATGGCAGTTGATTATAACTTAGTTCTTCAAGTTTGATCATGCCATCGAGAATCATGGTCTCGATAATGTCTTTATTCTTGAAGTTCCAAGTAGAGCGCATTTGCTCATCGGTAAGATGGCTTTGGATTCTTACACCACCGAGTATTGCATCGGTCATGTCACAATTCGCACTGGGAGTCAGTGCTGTATACTTCAGATTCGCACCTCGGAAGGAACAGTTGCTGAAAGTGGTTTCACTGAAATCCGCCCCTTCAAGATTGGCGTTGTCAAACTTGATATTACTGAGGATACCCATCTTCAGATGGCACCGAGCATTACGAAGATCACGTCCAGAGAGGTCGAAACCGTCCAGGACAACGGCACCTGACATGTCTCCTGAAAATGATGAAAAATCAGGGCGCGGAATGTCGTCATTTCCAGCCCCCAAATCCCAGGTGAGCTCCTTAGCCCACATATCACTTGGGTACGTTTGAGCGGCACAAGGCGAGAGGCTCGAAAAAAACAGGCAAGCACCCGCGATCGGGAACAAAAGGTATTTCGGCATGGGCATGGGATTGTCCTTTGAAATTGGTAAAAACTCGATTCCGTCCAGGATTATAGCCGTTTGGTGTTGCATTGTCAATCACGGCAAATTTCGGCACCGGCGGCGGCTCGGCATATTTTCTCGGAGTTACGGACGATAAGCGTCATAGAGATACTCCCCCTCCTCGTCTTCCTTGATTCCCAGTTCGAGGACAAATGTGTACGACTGATGAGTACCATTAGGTTCAACTGGGTTCAACTCATCGTATTGTTTCAGCCAAAACTCAATGGAACCCTCTGCTCGAAAAATAATGTGGCACTGCATCCATCTGCCGCTCACTTTGACGGTTCGTCCGGTTGCCCAGTCATCTTTGCGGATAGGGCAACGTTTTTTCGCTACAATCGCTCGATGGTATTCTCGGGCACAGGCTTTCCGATAGGCTTGGTGCTCTTCAAGACTTTTGAACTTCG
>Ga0082212_10010863_pt1 | contig 11601 bp, 8 predicted proteins | sample TergutNt197P3_FD_71548 | JGI IMG/M metagenome (GOLD analysis project Ga0082212, IMG submission 71548) | Neocapritermes taracua P3 segment gut microbial communities from Petit-Saut dam, French Guiana - Nt197 P3 | ecosystem: Host-associated > Arthropoda: Insects > Digestive system > Gut ... | reverse complement strand
TCGTGATCGCCACGATGAACATTGAGGAAATCAACTCCGACAGGGATATGTTCCTCGAAGCGGTTTCCAGCAACGTCGAAACGGAACTCAAAAAAATCGGACTCAGGCTCATAAACGTCAATATAACGGACATCACCGACGAATCGGGATATATCCAGTCGTTGGGAAAAGAGGCCGCCGCAAAAGCGATAAACGAAGCCAAGCGCACTGTGGCCCTGCAGGACAAAGAGGGTTCGATCGGCGAATCCAACGCAAAGCGCGACCAGCGCGTCGCCACTTCCAAAGCGGATTCCGACGCGATAAAGGGCGAAAACGAAGCCAAAATGAGCATCGCCGATTCCGACGCCGAAAGGCGCGAGCGCGAGGCGGAATCCCTGAAGCGCGCCACAATAGCGGAAAAAACCCAGCAGGCGGCCGCCGACGAGGAATCCTATGAAGCCCAGCGCAAAGCCGAGCTCAAAAGGGCCGAGCTCGAAAAGGCGAAACAGGAAGCGGACGTCATGGTGAAGGTGAATATAGAAAAAGAGCAGCTCGAGATCCGCGCCGAGGCCGAGGCCGAGCAGACCCGGCGAAAAGCGGCGGGCGAAGCGGACGCCACATTGGCCAGGCTCACGGCGGAAGCCAAGGGAAACCAAGAAATATTGCTGCGCCAAGCCGAAGGTTTCGCCAAAATCGTGGAAGCCGCGGGCGGGGACGTCAAATCGGCGATACAGCTGATGATCGCGGATAAAATAGACGAAATCGTCAAAATCCAGGTCGAAGCCATCAAGGGGCTCAAAATCGACAAAGTGACCGTCTGGGACAGCATGGGCAACGACGGGAAAAGCCCCGCGACCGCCAACTTTCTTTCGGGGATGCTGAAAGCGGTCCCGCCGCTAAACGAAATGTTCAAGATGGCGGGAATGGAGATCCCGCAATACCTGGGAAGCGAAACAGGCAGGGCGGCGATGGAAATCGCGGAAAATGCCGAAGGAGATTCATAGGATGCTTTTGAAATTTATCTGCTGCGACGTTTTTGCGCGCATAGCCTGCGAGCTCGTCTCCAAATCCCCCCATACGGTCGATTTGGAATTTGTGCCGATGCTGGCGCACGACGAGCCGAAAAAATTGAACGGGATGATCAAGGAAAAAATCGAAAAAAGCATAAACGAGTCGGGGCGCAGCTACGACGCGGTGGTTCTCGGTTTCGGATTGTGCGGGAATTCCGTCGTCGGGCTCTCGTGTCCCGTGCCCATGGTCATCCCGAGGGCGCACGACTGCTGCACCATCAAAATGGGAGGCAAGGAAAATTTCATCGCGGCCTTCGGGGACATGCTGAGCGCAAGGTGGAGCTCGACGGGGTATTTTGAGCGATGCCACGGGCTGAACTGCGACTACTTCGGATCCAAGCAGCTCGCCTCATACAAAACTTCGGCTGAATATATCGGTTACGCCGACCAATACGGAGAGGAAAACGCCGATTACATATGGGAAACTATGCACCCGGAGATAGAAACCGACGAAGCGGTCTACATAAAAATCCCCGGCTTTGAATACTCAAACGCTTTTGAGGAGTACAGCTCGGAAATCGAAAAATCCGGAAAAAAACTGAAAGTGGTCGAAGGGGACATATCGATGCTGAAATCGCTCGTTGACGGGCAATGGGACCACGAAAGATTTTTGGTCGTCCCTCCGGGCAAAAAAATCGTCGGGGTCTACGATATGCAGCAAGTGCTCAGAGCGGAAGATTGAGCTTCAATTCCCGATGAATTCGATGAAATCCACGATCACGTCGGCTCCCATCGAATAAAACCATATCTGCAGGCTCGTGATATCCCCGGCGCCTTGCATGAATCGCATGGGAGCCACGGTGCTCCGGCCGATGTCGGCTATATAGTCGGTATAGCCATCGCCTTTTTTTTCGAAGCGCAGGGCGCGGGTGCCGTGCCCCCAGTCTATATCTTTTCTGTTCAGCCCGAAATACACCCTGCCGTCATAGGCGGAAGTGTCGCCCGCGAGCCTTATCCTCAAATAATATGCCTCGGAAGCGCCCACGTCGCGGACAGCGCCCAGTTCAAAGCGCACCATCTGGCGGCCCGCGCTCCTTACGGTCAGATAGCCGCCCTCCGCGCTCACATCGCCGCAGTAGCCATAATAGCCCAAACCCGAAAACCCCTGCTTGCCCGTTTCGAAATCCCAGCGTTTGATCGTCCGGGCGCATTCGTCGAGGGACGGTATGCCGGGATAGCGCGGGGGATGCGCGAGCAGCCTGTCCTGCGGGTACAGCGCGGAGAGCCTGTCGCGCTGTGTTTTTGTCGGCGCGATGTCCTCGTGTTCGCTTTCGCCGCAAAACGCTCCGCGCAGCATGTCGAGATAGGAATAGCCGATATCGTTTGTCGGCAGAAAATAATGCCCTTCGGAAAACTCGTTCCAGTTGTCGACCACGCACATCCTGCCCTGCATCGAAGCGCCGTCGAATTTCGCCATATACTCATCTTTGACAAGGCAAGCCGCCCGATACAGCTCTTCAGGGGTTATCATCGAGCCGAGGTTCGTGGCGTTCCATGGATACGAGTCGAAGCCCACGCCGAGCGCGGCCAAAAAATTCGGAGCGTCATCGTATGCGAATGTGTCTATGTTGGCCGCGAGGTTCCCGGACGCGCTCTCGCCGAGATTGCCGATTCCATATGCGAAACTGTAGTCGAAAGCGCCCGACGAGAGCGTTTTTTTGTTGTCGTCTTTTTGCATCGGCGTCACGCAGATGACAAGCTCCGCTCCAAAATATCCGATTTTCACGCATTCGGCTCTGAGATATTCCAAAGCTTCTTTTACTGCGCCTTCTCCTCCGAGGCTTTCCGCAAACGAGCTATACCCGTAAAAAAATATCACAGGCTTGCCTTCGACGACAAGATAGCGCCCGTCTTTGAGATAATACTCCACGAGGAAAGGCACCACGTTTTCTTTCCAGTCGGACATTCCGCCGATTTTGCCGCTCTGAGTTTCGATGAGCAGCGCGAATTTCAGCATCTCGCTGTATTTTGAATTGAAATATCCGTCATGGAGCCCGGAGCCGAGCGAAGGTTTTTTTATCGGCCCGAAAGAGGCGCCCTGCGGCCTGTACCAGCACGGTATCTGGAAAGCCACCCCGTGCTCGACCAGCATTTTTATTTCCCAGTCGGCGACCTCGGGATTGCCGTCGTCGTACCATCCGAAAATCGGCATGCGCCCGCTGTTTTCAAACCCGTTTACCCGATCCCATCCGAGATGCTCGGAAGACCGCCACAAGTCGCAGCGCAGCATCCCCACCAATTTCCCGTCCATGGCGGCGGCTGGAACCGGGACGGGGACATAGTCCTCCGGCTCGGGCAGTATCCGCGAAACGGCGATGTCGTCGATCAATATGTCGGATTTCGAGCTTTCCGCGGTCGAAAGCGATATTCCGTCGAAACTTTTCGATTTGGCGTACATCCTTATGTCGGCGATATGTTTGTGGTTTATGCATATGCCCGCAATGTCGGTTTTCGGATCGGCCCTTATTTCCACGTCGAACCACACGCCCGCCGCATAATCGCACAGTTTTGTCCTCACCCTGTCCGCATCGGCGAAATATATCGCGCCGTTTTCGACGCAGAGATAAAATGCCGTTTTGTCCTTGTGCAGCGCCCTGAAGACATGGTTGGCCCGCGCATGGCTCATCGACAAAAACTTGAAGCGAAACGAGACCGGGGCGGAAATATTTTCGAATGGCCTGTATATATTCACGAAACCTTCGCTTGATTCGTCTTCCAAAACTAAGCTGCGCGTATCCGGCGCTGGCTGGGATTCAACGGCGCGGACATAGGCTTTCCCCATGCCCGACATTTTCCAGTCGCTTGGCAAGACGCCCCCGAGCGCGCACATGAAGTTTTCGCTCACGGCATATCCGCGGCATATCCCGATGTAATTCAAATACATCGAGCCTTTTCCGCTGTCCGAAGTGGAAACCTCCACGCTGTCGATGGCGGGAGCCTTGAATTTCAAATCTTCGGCGCAGATGGCGCCGTCGATCATGATTTCGGCTTTTTTTGTCTTGAAATCAACCGTCAGCTTGACGCCATATTCAAAACCAAGCTCGTACCCGGCCAGCTTCGTTTCGGTTCCCTCTGTTTTGAAAACGAATTCGCCGCCGCCAAAATATATGCCAAACGCCTCCTTGCCGGAATCAAAAAAGGCGACAGAGCTGCCGGCCAGCGAGGCATCGGTGATCCCCGTGACGATTTCTATGGTGACCCGCCCCTTGGATTGGCGGACAAAATGCCGGCTCATCGCCATATGCCCGTTTTCGTCGTCATCGAAAAGGCCGAAATAATTGTAGGGCGAAACCAATATGCCGCTTTCCCCTCCGGCGGACGCTATGTCCCACCCGTTGACCATCAGCCCATTGTTGGCGATGGGCCAAGTGACAAAACGTTCGTCGAGGATGCAGCCCTGCTCGATATCGGAAGAATTGGCAAGCGCAGGCTCATAGGAAACGGAAACCGCTTCGCCTATCTTTTGGACCGTCCCCCCGCCCTTGGGGCGCGGGGCGCTTTTTTTAGGTTTTTCGGGTTCGCCCGATTCCGCCGAGGAAACATATCCTCCTGCGGGCTCGTCCATATAGACTTCGTCTCCGGTCAGCTCGCGTTTTTCTTCGCACCCCGAAACGGATGCGGCAGAAGCCGCCGTAACCATGGCAATCACCGCCCCAAACAATATTTTTTTGTATTTTCCGCGCATATTTTACCTAAACCCTTTTGCGGCGGCTCTCATGAGTTCGCCGGCATCCGCGCGGCTCATGTGCCCGAACAAAAAATATGTGCCCTTTATGCCGTACCTCGCCACGAATTTTTTTGCCGCAGCGAGCTTCGCATCCAAACTGCCCCCAAATGCCGAAACCCATTTCGCCTTGCCCGCATCGTGCACCGCGTCATATATCGGATACCATTTTTCATCTATTCCCTCCAGCTGCCCGGCTCCCGAAGTCCATTGCAGCGCGCCCAGGCTTTTTATCCCCATCAAGGCGGGCAGATGCCTTATCGCGTCTTTTCCGTCGAGGTGGTATATGGAGTTGTCCAAAGCGTCGCATTGCCTTTCGAGCGAAGGCACCACGAATTCGGAAAATTGGGCAGGCGACATCATCGCGGAAAAATCGCACTGGATCTTCGCGGTTCTGCCTTTTCCGATTATGTTGAATGCCGTGTAGCTGTTGTCCCCGCGCGAATCCTTGACAATATCGCGCATAGCGTCGAAATATTTGAAATACAGGCCGTCGAGCTCGTCGAGGCGCCGCTTCAGCGTTTCGGGGCAATCCATCAGATCATAGCAAGTATTCTGCGGGCCGCGCATGGCCGAGAGTATGTCCAAATTTTCGATAAGGTCGGGAACGTCGATATAATACTCGCCATCGGACAATTCCAAAGCGCGTTTCACCATATCCAAGTGGGTTTTCCACCATTTGTTGTCTTCGTCGTATTCCAGTCCATACGAGCTCCAATCTTCCACGCACTCCGAATACCACAAAGTGTCCGGCCTGAATATGGGTTGGCTCCCGAGGTACAGCGCGATCGACCCGGGGCCGAGGTTGAGGCCGAGGTGCGGGAAAGCGTCGCATAGATATTCCTGGCGCCTGAAATGGTTGTGAAAACCCGCCGATATGTTTTCCGCGTCGAGATATATCTGCTCGTCGGTTTCCGGGTTTTTGAAGGGGCGCGGTGGCGACGAAGGTTCTTTGTCGGTGGTGAGCCACAAAAGCGGCGATTCGGAAAGGTCGTTATGCCACCAGGCGTCGAAGCGCTGTTTTATCGCGGTCGCGTCGTATTTGTATGTCATGGAAAAAATCCCTTTCAGTTGATAGTTGATAGTTATCAGTTTTCAGCGGAACGAGTTATCAGTCAAAGTTAGTTTTTTCTGACAACTGAAAACTGACAACTGATAACTCGTAACATCAATTATTCAAATAATATTCGTTGAATTTGTCGATCGCTTTTTGGAATGTGGGGGAATTTTTTTCGTAAAAGGAAACCATGCTCTCATATTGGGCCTGGGGGTAGACGGCGTACCGGAACAAGTGCAGTATATCGCCCATGTTCTTGTAGTAAATCATCACCGGCTGGAATTCCAGACCTTTTTTTAGTATGTCGAGCACTTTAAGCGATTCCTCGTCGCGGCTGTATTTGTTTTTTAAGGTGCTTTCAAAGTAAGCGGGGGTGGTTGTCCGGTAGCCTTCGGAAGCCAAAGCCTCCATCACCGCCCCTATGATCTCGTGGCGCTCGCCGGAAACCGTGGTGGGCACGCTCACCAATGAATAGTTGGCATGGGAAGTGGTATGGTACTCCGCTTGGCTTTCGTCCCATTTCGGGACGGTCAAAATTCCGTAGTCGTCGTCCATCGCGCGAAAATAATTGGAAAACCTGACCAGGCCTCCGAAAAAGAGTATCTTGCCCTGCGTGAAGAATATCACGTCGTTGCCGTAGTTCACGGTCTCGCCTTTGTTCGAGATCGCCTGCGGCAAGCCGTCTTCGCTCATCGAAAAAGTGCGGAGCCTTTCATACGCCGTGTAGAACTTCTCGCCCAGCGCCAAGCTCAGCGAGCCGTCCGGGTTCGTTTCCGTTATCGGGATCTCGAACGCCGAAAAATACACGTCGTAATAATCGGACATGGTTACGCCGAACTGATCCTCCTCGTCGACTATCCCGTTGCCGTTGATGTCTTTGTACAGCCCCTTGGCGGCCTGCTCATATTTGTCAAAAGTCCATTTCCCGGAAATCGCCAAATCGTACAGCCCCGAAATGTCGTAGTCCGCCGCCAGGTTTTTGTTGAAGAATATGCAGTTCATGAACCCCAGCACGGAGGGCGTTATGTCCCCGGTCACAAAGTACGTCTTGCCCGCGATGGTGACGTCTTTCATTATCGTGTCCGGCCACCACGGCATATCGTAATCGATATGCGGAAAATTGGCGAGGTTCAAATAAATGCCGTTCAGCCCGTCGGCCGCAACGTCGTAGGCGTTGGCGAAAAGCAAATCGAAGGAATCGTCGCCCGCTTTCACCGCCTTGTAGGCGTTTTGGTACGACGCGGTGGTCAGGGTTTTTTCGATGTTGATGTTGAGCCGCCCCGCGACCGCCAGCTCCCGGGCATGCATCGAGTCGTTGAAAACCTCGCCGGTGATCTCCTCGGCGAACTCCCACTCGGTGTCGTAGAACACATTGTCGACCTCCCTTCCCCAGATGCGGAAAGTTTCGCCGCCAAAGTTAAGGTCGGGGGGCAGCCTGTCCGGGATGTATTGCGCCTCCGCGTTTTCTTCCTCGCCCGATTTCTCGGATTGGGCCGCCGTCGTCGCCACGCCTTCGCCCGAATTTTTCGAACACGAAACAAGCGCCGACAACGCAAAAAGGCAGCTCAGCAAAATCAAAAAATTTTTTTTCATTGGAATATTTCCTTTCAAGTGAATCTTGTTTTGGCGGGCATTACATTATTTTCCAGTCCTTATGCGTCCCGGTGAGCGAGAACACCACCCATTCGGCGATATTCGTGGCATGGTCGGCGATCCTTTCGAAATATTTGGCAATCATGACAAGATCGATCGCCTGGTCGCCGTTTTCCGAGTTTTCCTTTATCAGCTGGATCAGATCGGTTTTGACCATTTCAAAAAGGCCATCGACTTCGTCGTCGTCCGCGATCACTTTTTTGGCGAGCTCCAAATCTTTTTTGACGAACGCCTCGATGCTTTCCGTCAGCATCCCCATGGTGGATTTTGCCATTTGCGGGATATGCTCCAGTTTTTTTATGTACGGATCCCCGGCAAGCAGCAGCGTGAGCTCCGAGATGTCGGTGGCGTGGTCGCCGACGCGCTCGAGATCCGTGATTATCTTCAGCACGGCGGAAACATTGCGCAAATCGCCGGCCACCGGCTGCTGCTGCAATATCAATCTCAGGCAGACGCTCTCGATTTCTTTTTCTTTGTTGTCTATGTCGTCGTCTGAGGCTATTATTTTTTTTGCGAGCGCCACGTCCTGGCTTATCAGCGCTTCGTTGGCGTCCGCTATGGCTTTTTTCACGATTCCGCACATTTCGATCAGGGAATCGTTGAGCTGGCCCAGTTGCTCGTCAAATTTTTTTCTCATATGCATGCCTTTCTTCCGGAACGTCGCCGAATATATTTTTTTGTCCATTATATCACGAAAATTATGAACATATCAATAACTATTTTCGGTGGTTATTGTTAATTATGTTGGTCGATGGAAGCTTTTCTCGCAGCGATGAAACACAGGACCGCATCGAGGTCATGCCTGAAAGGATTGATCCTGATCCTCGATTTGGGGCAGACCCGCTCGTTTTTGCCGTTTATCCTCACAACCTGATGGTTGTGCGCCAAATCGCCGCAAGGCTCGAGGTTCTTTATGAATACGGCTTGGATTTTCTTGTCCGCGGACGCCAGATGCCTATAAAACTCGTCGCTTGAAATATCCGCCTCGGGATTCGCGCAGCTTCCGATGTTTATGCGAAATGTGGGATATTCGCCGCCGTTTATGGCAAAATCCATGACGCGCATATTTTTGTGCTTGTATTTTATGGTGTCGAAATGCACGTAGCGCCGTATTTTCAAGGATTTGGCGAAATCGTGCACGGCATGCGCTATACCGAGGCTTTCGTCGCTTACGCGCCTGAGCAGCTCGTCGCAATTCGCCGAATAGCTCCTAAAAAGCTGTCGGAACTCGCAGTGGGCGAAATGGTGCCGGGCGGGCGTTTTCCTTATGTTCGGCGAACGTTCGAAAGCGTGCATCGCATGGAAAATCTTTGGATATCTTTCGTTTTGGAAAGCTATCATGCCATTTGCATATTCGCGCTTCAGCCCTGTGCGCTCGAGCGCGCCGAGGCATTTTTCCAAGCTGGCGCCAAGCGAGGCGAATGCTTTGCTTTTGTCGAGTTTTTCGGCATATTTTTGCCAGCTGAAGCCATCAAAGACAATCGAGTCGCCGCAAAGCTCCCCGGCGGCGGCGATATGCTCGAGCAAGTCTCGGTACTGCCTTGCCGAAGCGGGCGAATATACGCCCGAATTATTATACATATCCTCGCATAGCGCGCAAAAATAGCCGTGCCACTGATGGCAGCCATCGAGCACGTTTTGGCTGCATCGCCCCTTTACCGCTTCGGTCAGCGAATCGGAAGTCGGCACGATGCCGACCGCCCACCACCATATTTCCCTATGCAAGTCCGATGGGAACGCGCTCTGGTTTTTGTCGAATGCCATACATTCCGCTCTCCGCCCTAAAAAAAAGATATGCGTCATTATACCCCAAAAGGAAAAAAAAAGCAAGGCGAAAATTTTAAATTTTTACAATTTCACGATTGAAATTTTGTGTAAATTATGATATAATATACAAAAAAACGGCAGCCTTTACATTCAAAAACATAAAAAGCATCGGAGGCGAGTTGCGATGAAAAAGAAAATGACCACGGTGAGTTTTCGCGGGACGCAGGAGCAGGAGGCGATGCTCGCGAAAGTGATCGACGAATACAAAAACGAAAAAGGAGCGCTCATGCCGGTCCTACAGAAAGCCCAGGGCATCTATGGATATCTCCCGATAGAAGTCCAAAAAATAATAGCCGACGGAATGGAAGCCAGCTTGGAGGAAATCTATGGGGTGGCTACTTTCTATTCGCAGTTTTCGCTCAACCCGAAGGGCAAAACCGCAGTTTCGGTTTGCCTCGGCACGGCCTGCTACGTGAAAGGGAGCGGGGACATACTCGAAAAAATATCGGACAGCCTGGGGGTGAAATCCGGAGAAACTTCAAGCGACGGCAGATACTCCTTGGAAGCGACGAGGTGCATAGGGGCCTGCGGGCTGGCACCGGTCATGACGATAAACGACGAGGTCCACGGCAGGCTCAAATTCGAGGAAATCGACGCAATACTGGCGAAATACAAATAGCCCCAAATCAATCGCGCACCGCGCACCACAGATTATCCAATCGCGCACCACGAAACATTAATCATTAATTATGCATTATGAATTATGCATTATTCATTATGCATTATGCATTAAAAAAAAGGTGGCAAAATGAAAATAAAAAACTTGGCGGAACTGAAAGCTTTCGGGGAAAATTCCAAAGCCGGATTCGCGGTGAAAAAAGGCGGGACAAAAATAATCGTCGGAATGGCCACGTGCGGGATGGCGGCGGGATCGAAACCGATCATGGACGCGCTGAACGAAGAAATCAAAACAAAAAAACTCGAAAACGTGGCGGTGGCCAAGGCGGGCTGCATCGGATTTTGCCAATATGAGCCGATAGTGGAAGTGTTCGAATTCGGGAAACAAAAAGTGACCTACGTAAAAATGGACGAGCAAAAAGCTAGGGAAATCATAAGCACCCACATAATAGGCGGCAGGATAGCCGCCGAATACACAATAGGGGCGGCCACCGCAAAAGCGAAATAGATGAACAAATCACGAACGCGCGAATGAATGTTTGGAGGGGAAATTCTTATGATACGTTCTCATGTGCTGGTTTGCCAGGGAAAGGAATGCGCCGATTCCGGAAGCAGGGAAGTCCTCTTGGCTATTGAGGAATCCATAAAGCGAAATGGAATCGAGGGAGAAATAAAAGTGGTCACGACGGGCTGCCACGGCCTATGTTCGATGGGGCCGGTCCTGGCGGTGTACCCCGATGCCATAATCTACGCGAAAGTCGCCGCGGCGGACGCCGAGGAAATCGTGAAGGAGCATTTGATAAAGGGCAGGCCGGTGAAGCGCCTCGTGTACGACGAAGCCGCCAAAACGGGCAACTCGATATCCATAGACGATACCCCCTTTTACAAAAACCAGCGGAGGATAGCTCTCCGAAACTGCGGAATCATCGACCCCGAGGACATAAACGAATACATAGCGAACGAAGGCTATCAGGCGCTTGGAAAAGCTTTGGCGGAAATGACCCCCGAAAACGTGATAAGATGCGTCAAAGATTCGGGACTCAGGGGCAGGGGAGGCGCGGGGTTTTCGACGGGAATGAAATGGCAGCTCGCCAGGGAGCCGGTTTCGGACAAAAAATACGTGTGTTGCAACGCCGACGAAGGCGACCCCGGGGCGTTCATGGACAGGTCGCTGCTGGAGGGCGATCCCCATTCGGTGATCGAAGCCATGGCGATAGCGGGGTATGCGATCGGGGCATCCGAAGGCTACATATACATACGCGCGGAATATCCCGTGGCGGTGCGGCGGCTCGAGATCGCGATAGGGCAGGCGAGGGAACTCGGGCTTTTGGGCGAGGACATCTTGGGCTCGGGATTTGATTTCGACATAACCATAAGGCTCGGCGCGGGGGCGTTCGTCTGCGGCGAAGAAACCGCGCTGCTCGCTTCCATCGAAGGCAAGAGGGGGGAACCCAGCCCCAGGCCACCATATCCCGCGGTAAAAGGGCTGTTCGGCCGGCCCACCATACTCAACAACGTGGAAACCTACGCCAACATCGCACAAATCATATTGAACGGCGCCGAGTGGTTTTCGGCGGTCGGAACCGAAAAATCGAAAGGCACGAAAGTTTTCGCCCTTGGCGGAAAAATCGAGAACACGGGCCTCGTGGAGATCCCCATGGGCACCACGCTCC
>Ga0082212_10010862_pt1 | contig 11602 bp, 9 predicted proteins | sample TergutNt197P3_FD_71548 | JGI IMG/M metagenome (GOLD analysis project Ga0082212, IMG submission 71548) | Neocapritermes taracua P3 segment gut microbial communities from Petit-Saut dam, French Guiana - Nt197 P3 | ecosystem: Host-associated > Arthropoda: Insects > Digestive system > Gut ... | reverse complement strand
GTTGACTGAGGATATGATGAGCTTAGGCGCTGTTGTTTGAGGAAAAAACAAAAAATAATTCAATGCTTTTTATAATAAAAAAATCCGTGCTAATCCGTTTTAATCTGCGTAAATCCGTGCCTAATTTGTTTTTAATACTTTTCCAGTTTATCTGGGGTAGGGAGTAGCAACAAAATACTCAAATTAGAAAAAAATCATAATATATACATCTACCCTCTATCCTCTAACTTCTAACATCTAATATAGGAGGTTTGCCTGTGGCTATCAAAATTTTTATTGTGGATGCTTTTACCGATCAGCTTTTCAAAGGTAATACAGCGGCTGTTTGCCTGCCGTCTCAATGGCCGGATGTGGAGATAATGCAAAATATTGCGCTTGAGAATAATCTCAGTGAGACGGTTTTTGCCGTAAAGGAAGATGATGGCTACCGTTTGCGCTGGTTTACGCCTACCACGGAGGTGGATTTATGCGGTCATGCCACTTTAGCGGCTTCCCATGTAATATTTTCCTTGCTTGAACCGGAAAATGAGAATTTGAAATTTTATTCCAAAAGCGGGGATCTGGCGGTTTCGCGCCAGTCGGATCTTTATCTGCTGGATTTTCCGGCCTGGCCGCCCGCGCCGCTCAATGAACCGCCTCTTTTAGCCGCCGCCCTGGGCGCAGAACCTTTGGCAGTCTATCAATCCCGGGATTTGCTGGCTCTTTTCCGCAATCAAGACGAAGTAACGAGTATTCAGCCGGATCTGAGCTTATTGAAACAAATCCCTTATCTGGGAGTAATAGTCACTGCCCAGGGACAGGATGTAGATTTTGTTTCCCGCTTTTTTGCTCCCAGAGTCGGCGTTGATGAAGATCCGGTCACCGGCTCTGCTCATTGCAGTTTGATTCCTTTCTGGTCAAAACGCCTGAACAAAGACCATCTGACCGCCAGGCAGCTTTCACCCAGAGGCGGGGAACTGTCATGTGTCCACAAAAGAGACCGGGTGCTGATAGGCGGCCACGCCATAATGTACAGCCAAGGAGAAATTCTCCTTTAATATTCTATCTGCTGCTTAACAATACTGCCTCCGCTATATTTATCGCGGAGTTTTGGTTTTTCTATTTTTCCGGTTGGATTACGCGGCACCTTGTCAAAAATGATAGAATGGGGGCGCTTATAGCGCGGGAGCTGTTCGCAAAACCGGCGGATTTCCTCTTCGCTACATGTCATATCAGGCTTTAATTCAATGATTGCGGCAGCTATTTCCCCCAGTCTGGGGTCGGCCATGCCGATCACGGCGGCATCTTTGATCTTGGGATGATCGTGCAAAAAGTCCTCGACCTGTACGGGATAGATATTTTCCCCGCCGGTTATAATCACATCTTTTTTCCTGTCGACCAGAAAGATAAAACCGTCCTCGTCCTCGCAGGCCATATCTCCTGTATACAACCAACCGTCTTTGATCGTGGCGGCGGTTGCTTCAGGATCTTTGTAATAGCATTTCATAATGCTGTCGCCAAAGAGGATCAATTCGCCGACAGCGCCGGATTTGACGGATTTGCCTTTTTCATCGACAATTTTGCTTTGCCAGCTATAGCCTGCCTTGCCGATTGCTCCGACCTTATGGATATTATCCACGCCAAGATGAACCGCACCCGGCCCGCTTGATTCCGAGAGTCCGTAATTGGTATCATACTGATGATGGGGAAAAACTTTCTTCCAGCGCCTGATCAGGCTGGGGGGAACAGGTTGAGCCCCTATATGCATCAGGCGCCAGGCGCTTAAATCATAATCCTGTAGGTTTATTTCCCCGCTTTCGATGGCATCCAGAAGATCCTGGGCCCAGGGTACCAGCAGCCAGACTATGGTTGCCCTTTCAGCGGCTGCCGTCTCAATGATCCATTTGGGGTGGACGCCCCGCAAAATCACCGCGCTGCCTCCTACCAAAAAACTGCCGAACCAGTGCATTTTGGCTCCGGTATGATAGAGGGGAGGTATGCATAAAAAGATATCTTTATCGGTCTGGCTATGATGGTTTTGCTCTACTTTGCAAGCCATAACCAGGGTCAGATGGGAATGCAAAATTGCCTTGGGAAACCCTGTGGTTCCCGAGGAAAAATAGATAGCGGCGTCCTCTTCATCGGAAAGGGCCAGATCCGGAGCAGATCTGGGACGGGCGCCCGCCAGCGCTTCATAGCCTTCCGCAAAATCCGGGCAGTCGCTGCCGACATAAAACATAGTCTCTACCTTGGGGATATCATGCTTGATCGTTTGGATCCGGCCGCTGAATTCCGGACCGAAAACCAAGATAGAGATATCAGCCAGATCAAGGGCATATTTTATCTCCTCGGAGGAATAGCGGAAATTAAGAGGTACCACAATGGCGCCGGACTTTAAGATGCCAAAATAGACCGGCAGCCATTCGATGCAATTCATCAGCAGGATGCCCACCTTGTCGCCCCGCTTTACTCCCCGATCCAAGAGCAGATGGGCGAACTGATTGGCCCGCTCCTCAAAAGCCCGCCAGGTCAGTTCCTTACGATAGCGGATATCATGGGCAGTTTCCACTAATGCCAATTCCTTCCAGGATAGCTTACGGTTTTCCTCAACTCCGGGATTGATTTCCGTCAGGCAGATCGTATTTCCATATAACTTAGCATTTTGCGCCAATATTTCCGTAATCGGCATTGTCTTCTCTCCTTTTATTTTTCTTCACCAAGATCTCCGACTATTTTGACTGTAACTGATTCATCGTAACAGGAAAAACAGGAGTCAACTGTTTTTTTGGCGGGTGCTTTGGTAAAAGCGCTGACAAGCGGTACGATGATCAACCCGGCTAGCATGGCAAAAGCTCCGGCATTGATGGGCGACTGCAGTATCCCTGGGAAATGATCCCGAAATAGGATATTCAAGGTCATCATAATGGTACTGAAGCCGAAACAGCACCAAACCGAAATTTTACTCACACCCTTCCAATACAGCCCGTAAAGGAACGGAGCCAGGAAAGAGCCGGCCAGTGCGCCCCAGGAAATGCCCATAAGCTGGGCAATAAAGGTGATGCCGCCTTTATATTGAATAATGGCAATTATGGTTGAAATGACTATAAATACCACAACCAGGGAGCGGATAGTCAGGAGTTGGGCTTTTTCGCTCATTTTTTTGATGATGTTACCTTTTAAAAAGTCGAGGGTAAAGGTGGAGGAGGAAGTCATAACCAATGACGAGAGGGTGGACATTGAGGCCGAAAGAACCAGAATCACCACGATCCCGATCAAAAGTGAGGGAAATCCCGCAACTATATTGGGGACAATAGAATCAAATATGATCTGGCCATTTGCACCCTTTTCCGCGATATCGCCGTAGAGCCGGCCAAAGCTGCCCATAAAATAGCAGCCTCCGGCGATGACTGTCGCAAAAATTGTGGAGATCACTGCGCCCTTCATGATGGTCTTTTCGGATTTTATAGCATAAAACTTCTGAACCATCTGAGGCAGGCCCCAGGCGCCGAGGGAAGTAAGCAGTATAACTCCCAGAAGGTTCAAAGGATCGGGACCGAAGAAGGAGGTATAGGCGCCTGGTGCAACATTGGGGTCGGGAATGCTGGCAAGAGAGCTTAATGCTGTCATAAAGCCGCCGTTATTGTTGAGGACCGTGACAATAACGGCTGTGATCCCGATGAGCATTATGATCCCTTGAATAAAGTCATTGACTGCCGTGGCAAAATATCCTCCGGCTACCACATAGATCGCGGTCAGGACAGCCATCCCGATTATACAATAAATGAAATCAATGCCAAAGGCCACCGAGAAAAGGCGTGAAAGCCCGTTGTACAGCGATGCCGTATAGGGGATCAGGAAAATAAAGACGATTATAGCCGCCCCGACTTTTAAGGGGATAGAGCCAAAACGTGAGCCAAAGAATTCGGGCATGGTTGAGCTTTGCAAATGATGGGTCATGATCCTGGTGCGCCGGCCCAAGATGATCCAGGGTAAAAGCGAGCCGATAAAGGCGTTGCCCAGGCCGATCCAGACAGCGGCGGTACCGAATTTCCAGCCGAACTGTCCCGCATATCCCACAAAAACGACGGCGGAAAAATACGAAGTCCCATAAGCAAAAGCCGTCAGCCAGGGCCCAACGGAACGCCCGCCCAGAACAAAGCCGCTGACATCGGCAGCCCTCTTGCGGAAATAAAAGCCGATAAAGACTGTGATCGCAAAGAAGACTACAAGTAATGTGATTTTGAGTACCATTTTAGTTACCTCCCTTTTTTACCTAAAAATTGCCCATAAAATAAGAATGCCCACGGATTTATTAAAAAATCCGAGGGCGATCAGTTGATCCTCTAAGCAGCAGTAAAGACACGAATATCCCGACTGCCGCTAGGGGTGCAGTATCGCGGTACCACCTCAGTTTCGCCAGACCTCACGGCCGGGCGCTCAGCGGGTATAAAATATTGATACCCAATGCTGTCACGGGCACTCCCGTCGCTCCCTACTTTGCTGTTTTTTAAACACTGTTCAGGGCGAAGCTATGAGATGTATTCACCCGCCCGCTCATCACCGGCTTGCAGCATCCGCCGGCTCTCTGAAGATGGGATCATGGGGGCTACTTGTTCTCAATCATTGCCTTTATCCTATATTTGATTTTATCTGTGATTCTACACTAGATTCTCCGGTTTGTCAACAATTATTTTTTAATTAGTATTTTTATGCCTTTTGCTGGGAATAATAACAGTAATTCCAAGCGAAAGGGTGAATAAAATGACCGGGAACCGGGTTATTACTTTTAATTCCATACTTAAAGACTTTTTTTCCTCCCGGCTGGTTATGCTGGCGTTGTTGATTGCCATAGCATTGACCGGCACAGCATTCTACCAGAGCCAAAGCCAAAAAACCAATGCCGATTATCTGCGCCTCCATGTCATAGCCAACAGCGATTCAGCTTATGACCAACAGGTAAAACTTCTGGTACGGGATGCGCTTCTGGATAAAATCAATCCTGTTTTACACAAGGCAAACAGCCGCGATGAAGCCATGGCGGCTTTAGATGAGTTACTGCCGGAATTAACGGAATATTGCAATGAATTCCTTCAAGGGCTTGTCCCTTATCGATCTCATATGGAGCTGGGGGAGAGTTCTTTCCCGACAAAAAGTTATTATGAACTGACATTACCGGCCGGAGAATACCAAGCTCTGAAAGTAATTTTAGGAGAAGGCCAAGGCAAAAACTGGTGGTGCGTACTATTCCCGCCTCTTTGCTTTATTGATTCTGCCAGCGTCAACGCCAGCGCCCCGGTAATGCAAGGCCAAAGCGATCAGGACTTCAAACCGGAAAATATCGAGATCCGCTTCAAAATCCGGGAATGGCTTGGAAAAGGCAATTGACAATTGACGATTGACAATTGACAATTGTAGTCAATCATCGAAGTGTTTGTTTTTGGGTAATTTTTCCGGGAGAAAATAGTTATAGGTGTCGCGGTTGTTGTTTTGTATGTTGGTAAAAATTGGCAGTTCGACTAGGATCACGTCGGCGCCAATTTTTCTTATTTGGGGCCATTCGATGATAATTTCCTCGGCCCGGCCGAAGAGCCGCCAAATCTTACTTTCTCCGGGTAAAATCAGGGATCTGATCCGGCCGTCACGTAAGTCCAGTTCAATATCACGGATAAAGCCCAGCCTTTTGCCATCCACGCTATTGATAACGTCTTTATTGCGCAATTCCGATACTCTAAACATAGCTGGTTCACCTCGTTATTAATGTATGCTCTAAAAGAGAATAAAACTACCTGTCCTGCAGATTTTTTTTTAATAACTTGACATACGAGATATTGAGCAGTATAATAATTCCAGGTACAATATAGAGTATTCAAAAGAAAGGGGAGAATTCGATGCGCTGTGTGTTTTGTGGTGAGGACGACTCCCGGGTTTTGGATTCAAGGCCGATAGATGAGGGCAGGGGCATTCGCCGCCGCCGGGAATGCCTGAGCTGTAAAAAGCGTTTTACCACCCATGAAAAGCCGGAAACGCTGCCTCTGATGGTGATTAAAAAAGATGGGACCAAAGAGCATTTTAATCCCAATAAAATACTCAACGGCTTGATCAAAGCCTGCGACAAACGGTCGGTTTCCCTGGATGATATCGAAAATATGGCGGCGGATATTGAAAGGGAATTGCGCAATCTGGGAATAAAAGAAATACCTTCCAAATCCATCGGCGACCGGGTTATGCAGCATTTACGGGAAGTGGATGCCGTAGCCTATATCTGCTTTGCCTCGGTCTACCGCAATTTCGGCGATATCGACACCTTCATGGTTGAATTGCAGCAATTGCAAAAAGAAATGGAAGAGTTGAAAAAGTAAGTAGGCACTTACTCTCGAAATTCTGCATAAAATGGCAAAATTTTTGCGCCGCCGTATTCCTGCTCCTACTCAAAACTCAAAACTCAACACTCAACACTCCGGCTTGTCCGGCTAAGGGGCTGCTGTCCATGAAATTTCTCCATCTGTCCGATTTACATATCGGTAAGATTGTCAATGGCTTTTCCATGATAGAAGAGCAAAAACATGTTTTTCTTCAGGTAATTGAGTGTATCAAAAGCTCTCGCCCTGATGTTGTTATAATTGCCGGGGATGTTTATGACCGTTCTGTTCCCGGGGTTGAGGCGGTGCGGGTATTTGATGATTTTCTGACGGCGCTGGCCGGCGAGGAAGTGGCGGTTATGATCATTTCCGGTAATCATGACTCGCCGGAGCGGATCAATTATGCCAGCCGCCTCTTGGCTGATAGGCGCTTGTTTTTTTATAGCGCTTTTGACGGCAGGATCCGGAAAATCACTTTGCCTGACGAATACGGCGAAGTCAATTTTTGGCTCCTGCCGTTTATCAAGCCATCAGGAGTGCGGGGTATCTTCAAAGAGCAAGAGATCGAAACCTATGATGAGGCGATGGCATCTGCCCTGGAAATGGCAAGTATTGACACATCTTGCCGCAATGTGCTGGTATCGCATCAGTTCTATACCAAGGCCGGTATTGCCCCTATCCGCTCGGAATCCGAATTGAATCCTGTAGGCGGGCTGGATGCTGTGGATGCAGGTATTATCGAAAAATTTGACTATGCCGCCCTCGGTCATCTCCACGGCAGCCAAAGCATAGGCGCAGAACAGATCCGCTATTGCGGTTCGCCGCTCAAATACTCGTTTTCGGAATGGCGCCAGAAAAAGTCTATTACCGTTGGGGAGCTGGGCCAAAAGGGGGATTTGACAATTAATTACTTTCCCCTTACCCCTCTTCATGATATGCGGGAAATCAAAGGTGATCTGGAAAAACTGATCAGCGGGGAAATTTCCTCCCAAGCCGGCCGGGAGGACTATCTGCGGGTGATCCTGACCGATGAAGAAGAAATTATTGATCCTTTAGGCAAGCTTCGCAGCGTTTATCCCAATATCATGAGCCTCGGTTTTGAGAATTCGCGGACAAGTATTGAGCTTGATACTATTAGGGTAAGCGCCGAAGCCAGAGAAAAGTTATCCACCTACGACCTCTTTACCAAGTTTTTCCTAGAAACCCAAGGTTCAGTGATGAGCGGGGAACAAACTGAGATTATCCGAGAACTTTTGGAAAGGCCGGATGAGTGATGAAACCATTGCATCTTACTATGAGTGCCTTTGGCTCTTATGCCGATGAGCAGAGCATAGAATTCAGCGAGCTGGGTACAAGCGGCTTATATCTGATCACGGGGGAGACGGGTTCGGGCAAAACGACTGTCTTTGACGCTATCTCCTTTGCTTTATTCGGCAAAGCCAGCGGCTCCGGGCGTGACGACTATTTTATGCTCCGCTCCGATTTTGCGGCCCAAAAAGCCAAGACTTATGTGGAGCTGGAATTTGCTTCCGGCGATACTCTCTATAAGATCAGGCGTACTATCAAAAAAAGCGGGCAGGAAGTTGTTCTGGATCTTCCTGACGGCACTGTTTTAAGCGGCGATCGTAATGTTAAGGCCAAAATAGCCGAGATCATAGGTCTTGACCGCGATCAATTTGCCCAAATCGTGATGATAGCCCAGAACGATTTCCTGCGCTTTCTCCAAAGCGGTACGGATGAACGGCTAAAGATCCTGCGCCGCATATTCGGCACGGAGGCTTTGAAGCAATTTCAGGAGCGCCTGAAAGCGCTGGTCAAAAGAGAGAATGATAAACGGGCTTTGATCCTCCATGATTTCGCCCGCTATCAGGTCGATGTCTATCAGCGCGAGGAAGAGTTTGCTAAATGGAAAGAGCAGATCAAGACCGATAAAGCGGAGTTAAGTGAAGCCGATAAACAACTCGGCGCCTATGATAAAGAAAAACAGAGGCTTGCCGCCGGCCTTGTTTTGGCGGAAGAACTCTACAAAAAGATAGCCAGCCTCACTAAATTCCAAGATGTCCTAAAAGAACATCAGGTGCAAGCCGGGGAAATTGCCGGGATAAAAATAGCTGCCGGCCGCGGGGAAACAGCTTTGCGTAAAGTCAAGCCCACAGCTGATGAAGCCCAAAAGGAAATGGCCGGCCACACAGCTGCCCTGGCCGGCTTGAATACGGCAAAGGAGCAGGAAATTGCCGCCATTGCCGAAAATGAGCAAGCCAACAAGGCTATTACTGAATTGCCGCCCCTGGCCGAGGCGGAAAATGCTTTTGCCTTACTGGTAATAGAATGGGAGATCACAAGCGAAAGATTAAAGCGCCTGGCAGCTTTGCAGATAAATCACAAAGCAATTATTGACAAGCAGGGCGCATTGCTCAAAATGGAGCAGGAATTAGCCGCCAGCCAAAGAGCGCTGAAAGAATTACCGCCTCCGGACCGCTTACAAATAGAGCTGGAAAAGATAGTTGAAGACTTGCGAAATAGCGGCGACAAGCTGACAAAGCTTGAGGCATTGCAAATCGATTTGTCCGATCTTAACAAAAAACGGGCCGGTTTGGAAAAAGAGCAGGCGGAATTTGGCGTTCTGGATCTGAGCTTTAATGACGCCGAGGCAAAATACCGGATCCTGGAGGGGTCATTTCTGCGCAGCCAGGCAGGTATTATTGCAGGCAGCCTAAAGGGGGGCGAACCCTGCCCCGTTTGCGGTTCGCTCAGCCATCCTGCCCCGGCAAAACTAGCCGACGGCGATGTTACGGAGGTAAAACTGCAAAGGGCTAAAGAAACAAGAGACAAAGCCCAGGTAAAACGCGAAGCAAAATCAACTCTCTGCGGCGGTCTAAAAGCGGAATTCAATACTCTGATCAAACGTTTTGGCGCCGATATCCTGGCAATCATCCCTGATTTAACGGTCAAAGACGCGGCGGCTCTGCTGCCGGAAACAGTTAAAACGACTCAAAACGAGGTAAGCAGGCTCTCAGAAAATAAAGAAGCCGCCGAAAAATCCCTGGCCGAACTAAAAATAAAATCCGAACAGGCAACAAAAAAACGGGATGAATTGACCCCGCTGGCCGCCTCCCTGCAAGGCGAGATCGATACCCTGACCAAGAGACTGATCAGCGATTTCAGTGAATTTGTTCCGGCTGCAAATTGGGAAAATATGGAAATTCTTCTTAACGATATCCTGAAAAAAACCCAAGCTGCCGCCACCGAATTAACTGCCGGTAAAGACAAAGATAAAAGAGCGCTTGATCAACTGAGGGCAAATTGGAATTCTGCGGCCAAACGAAAATCAGATGCCGAATCCGCCCTCAAATCCTCCCAAACCCTGGTCAGTGAACGCAGCGCAAATGAGCAGAAATTGCTAAAATTAAGTAGTGAAGCAGGTGATGCCTATAGCATGGCTCTGCAGGAAAACGGTTTTGCTTATAAAGAGGAATACCTGGCGGCGCTTGTTACTGAAAACAAGCTGACTGAATTAAATAAACAAATAACAGATTACGAAAAAAAAGGCGAACAGCTGGCCCGTGATATAACCCGCCTGGAGCAGGAAACAGCAGGCCAAAAGCAGCCCGATATAGAGAAGCTGCGAAGCGATGCCGAAGCGGTGCAAGCCGCAGCACAAGTTTTGAACAGCAAGCGTGATCAAATCACCAACCGTTTAAATAAAACAGAGTATGCCTTAAAAGAGCTGAGCCGCGCCGCCGCCGATTTTGCCAAGGTCGAAAAAGCCTATGCTGCCGTCAAGCAATTGGCGGATACAGCCAACGGGAAGCTGGATTTTGAGACCTATGCCCAAATGGCCTATTTCGAGCGGGTCATCCAGGCTGCCAATCTTCGCCTCCGGCTGATGAGTCAAAACCGTTACACCTTATTAAGAAAAACCGAAAGCGCAGACGGCCGCAAACGTTCGGGGCTGGAGCTGGAAGTATTGGATGCCTATACAGGTAAAGCCCGTTCCGCCAACAGTTTGAGCGGAGGAGAGTCTTTCATGGCTTCCCTCTCCCTGGCCCTGGGTTTATCAGACATAGTCCAACAGAGCGCAGGCGGCATCCGTCTGGATGCGATGTTCATAGATGAAGGCTTCGGCTCCCTTGATCCGGAAGTCCTGGAGCTGGCCGTCAGAACTCTTTCCGAAATGGCTGGAGCAAACCGGATAATAGGCATCATCTCCCATGTAACCGAGCTGCGTGAGCGGATCGACAAGCAAGTCCGGGTTGAAAAGACAACCCGGGGGAGCAAGATAAGCACAATTACTTGACACAGTAGATAGTGTACAGTATAATAATTCCAGGCAAAACATGATATAAAAAAAACGGCGCCCTGCGCCAAAAGGAGTAATAATATGATCAGAACTGAATCCGTGCAACTGACATCTATTAAGGGAGTGGCCTTCAAACAGAAACTTTATGCAGGCGGAGCTGGGATCACTATTATCACGGCAGATGATAGAGCAGTTTTTACCGTTAATAAGCGGGACGGGTCATGTGTTCCTTATGGTACTGCAAAGGTTGATGAAAGCATCTTTACCCAGGCTGTGACCGAGGAAGCTCTTAATCTTACCAGAAGCCTGCCTTATAAGAAACTGGATATTATGTCCAAACTGCCCGCCGATGACCATATTGAGGAAATTCCTCAAACTCAAGAAGCGGAAGTTGAAGTGGAAGATGAGAAAGAAGCAATAGTTGTAATCGACTCTGACGAATATAAAGAATTTATTGCTCAATACACGGATAAGACAGGCAAATTTTCCTATCAAATAATGAATAAGGAACTTATGCAGTTTGCTTCCAGAAGCAGTGTGGTCAGTAAAATGATAGCGGAAAAAGCCGATGTTGACGCCATAGTAAGATACATCGTTAGATCCAAAGCGGCAAATTTGGCAAATAATAATGGCATGGATGAGCAGATGCTGACTGCTTTCATTGATACTTTTGACAGCATGAATACCAGGTCTGCCTTCAAAGAGCTGAATGCCTACCTGCGAAGCAGATTGAGCAAAGGCAAAAAGTAACTACAGGCAGTAACTATAACCCAAGCAAATCAGTGTGCGTTCCCGTTTTGAGAAGGTAGAGAATCATATCAGTTTCCCGCTTCTCGTATATATACCCAAGAACGAAAACATTTTCCATCACTGCGCCGGTCTTTTTGCCGCCAGGCGGCGCGGGAAAACCTTGAAAGGCAACAAGCATTCCTGCGGTTTTCCCGCACCACCTGACGACAAAAAT
>Ga0082212_10010860_pt1 | contig 11603 bp, 11 predicted proteins | sample TergutNt197P3_FD_71548 | JGI IMG/M metagenome (GOLD analysis project Ga0082212, IMG submission 71548) | Neocapritermes taracua P3 segment gut microbial communities from Petit-Saut dam, French Guiana - Nt197 P3 | ecosystem: Host-associated > Arthropoda: Insects > Digestive system > Gut ... | reverse complement strand
CCGCCGTGCTGCGCGCCCGCCGCGAGTACCCAAACGCCGTGATCGCCGTCCACGGCTGTTTCGCCGAGCGCGAACGCGCGTGGCTGGAAGGGCGCGCGGATGTGGTGGGCGGCGTGATGGGGCGGGGGGAGTTTGCGGTTGAGGTGGAAAAGACAGTTAACAACGAACAACGAACAGTTAACAACGAACAACTTAGGGGCGACGCGGAGTTTGAAATTCTGCCTGTGTCCCACGGCCAACGGGCGCGGGCGTTTTTGAAGGTGCAGGATGGTTGTGGGGGTAGTTGCAGCTATTGCGTGATTCCGTCGCTGCGGGGGCGGGCGCGGTCTATGCCGTTTGGGGAGGTTTTGAGGGCGGGGGCTGTGTTGGCTGAAGCCAGTCGGGAGATTGTGTTGACGGGGATTGAAATTTCGGCGTATGACGGCGGCGGGCGTTGTCTGGCCGATTTGGTCGCGGCGTTGGCGGCGCGATGCCCGGATACTCGTTTTCGATTGGGTTCGTTAGAGCCGGGGGCGGTGGATGCGCGGTTTGTGGACGCGCTGGGCGGGACGGCTAACTTGTGCCCGCACTTTCATTTGTCGCTGCAAAGCGGCTGTGACGCCACGCTGGCCGCCATGAACCGCCGTTACACCGTGCGGCACGTCACGGACGCCGTGGCGCGTCTGCGGCGCGCGTTCCCGGACTGCACGCTGGGGTGCGACCTGATAGCCGGTTTCCCCGGCGAGAGCGAGGCGCATTTCAACGAGTCGCTGAGTTTGATCGAACGCGCCGGGTTCGCGTTCATGCACATTTTCCCGTTCTCGGCCAGACCGGGAACCCCCGCCGCGTCCATGCCCGGCCAGCTCGCCAACGCCGTCAAACGCGCCCGCGCCGCCCGCGCCGCCGCCCTGTCCACCCGCCTCTGGCAGCAAGCCGCCCAACTCCAAATCGGCAAAACCCTAACCGTCCTACTCGAAACAAAATCAGACACCTCCGCCGAAGGCCACGCCGAAAACTACTTCCGCGTAAAAATAAAAAACGCCCCCCAATCGCAAACAGGAGAAATACATAAGGCAAAGATCACATCAACGAACAACGAACAACGAACAATTAACAGTTAAGCCGCGTCCATATCTGTTCGTTGTTCGTTGTTCGTTGTTAGTTGTTTCTATATCCTCGGATATAAAAACACCGTGTTCCGCTCGTCTAAACGCTTCAGCAGCGCGCTCAGGAACTCGGGCGCGAACTCCCGGCAGTCCACGCGCAGCACAGCCGTGCCCTCGCCTGCGCCGGCCTCTATCTTTTTTGCCATATCGGAGGCCGTCTTGTCAACCTCGCGCGCGTTTTTTATATTAGGAACCTCATACGCGGCCCCGCATATCACGTAGCCCGCGCCTTGGAACCGCTCCTCATCCTCCCCGGTCAGGGCCGCGCCGCCCTGCGTCACTCGCGCGAAACGGGTCTGGGTCATTGCGGCCCCGCGCAGCGCGCGGTTGGCGGCGTTCAGGCCGTCCACCGCCTCCTCAAAACCGTCGCCGTCGCCCGCGCCGTACAGCACGCCAAGCACATGGCTCTTCAAAGCGCGGCGCGCCAGCCCGTGGCCGGAGTCCAAAGCCTCCTCTGTGAAAAAGACCGCGGCGGCCACGCCGTATCCGTCAAGCGCGTCCAACATGCCGTCTAACATCCACGCGCCCCCGGCGGTCACGTCGATCAGCAGCGTCACCATGGGCGGCGGCGCGGGTATGACGGCGGGCGGCGGCGTCTCCGCGCCCGGCGAGGGGCGCTCCGCGGCGAGCGGCGGCAGATCGTTCACCCTCCGGTACGCGGCCCGCTGTTCCTCCAGACGGCCGCTCACGGCGGGAATAAACTCGCTGTCGGGCGTCATGCGGCCTTGCGGCGTCACGCGCATGACCACGCCGCAGTCGGTCTCTATGGCCTTGTACGTCAGGCCGAACCTCTCGCATATAAAGGCCAGCGGCAGATACACCACGCCCGACACCTCGAACGCCATCGCGTCATACTGGCTCTCGGCGTCATAGGTGACGGCGCGCGCCATGTCGAAGGTCAGCAAATACGCCGGGGAAGACCCCGACAGGGTGTAGACGCGGTTCTCGGCGTCGAACTGCCCGCGCAGACCCAAGCCGCCGTCGGTCAGCAGCCGGGACGGCGCGACCAAGCCCGACGGCAGGTTCACGGGCATATACTTCACGTCGCAGTCAAACAGCGTGTCGTTGACCGCGCCGTAAAAGAAGGACTCGGCGCGCGCGGACTGCCACGGCCTCGCGGCGAGCGCGCACACGGCAAACACCGCCGCGCACACGAACGCGAACGCGCGTCTTTTACCCGGCACTGTCCGCCTCCGCGGAGACGGCCTCATTGGAGGCGGCGGCCGTCTCGGCCTCGTATTTGTCTAAAACCGCGCGCTCAAGGCGTTCGCGGGCCTGGGCGTTTATGGGATGCGCCACGTCGCGGTATACGTTCTCGGCGGTCTTGCGCGACGGCATGGCAAGGAACAAACGCTCGGGGCCGTCGATGATTTTCATATCGTGAACCACGAATTCATTGTCAAACGTCACCGACACAACCGCTCTCATTCGTCCCTTTTCCTCGACCGGGTGGATCCTGATGTCAGTTATGTTCACAACGACCAGCCTCCTAAAAAATGAAAATCCTTAAATTACTATTTCTATTTTACCCTGTTTGAAATATAATAGCAAGTGGAAAGAATAAATTTGGCAAAATTTTCTTGCGGGAGGGCGTTATTTTTGGCGGAAATGATAAACGGCGGCCCTGAATATGTGCTTGACGCCGCCAAACGCATACATCTTGTGGGTGTCTGCGGCGTATCCATGCGCGCGCTGGCCGAGGTGCTGGCCGCCGCCGGGTGCCGGGTGACCGGCTCCGACCTGTCCGGCGACGGCGCGGAACGCCTGCGCGAGGCGGGCGTGGAGGTGTTCACCGGCCACGACGGCGCGTATGTGACGGAGGGCATAGACGCGGTGATCCGCTCGGCGGCCATCGGCGACGACAACCCCGAGATAGAGGCCGCGCGCGCGCTGGGCATCCCTGTGATAGGCCGCGCCAAGGCGTGGGGGCGGCTGATGCGCCGCTACAAACAGGCCGTATGCGTGGCGGGCACGCACGGCAAGACCACCACCACGGGCATGACGGCGCACATCGCCGTGGCCGCGGGGCGCGACCCCGACGTCATGCTGGGCGGCGAACTGCCGCTGCTGAACGGCGGCGGGCACCGCACCGGCGGCGGCGAGTTGATGGTGTTTGAGGCGTGCGAGTACCGCGACTCGTTCCTGTCGTTCTCTCCCACGGTGGCCGTGATACTGAACGTCGAGCCGGACCATTTGGACTATTTCTCAGGCATTGACAGCATTATAAAATCGTTTGCCGCGTTCGCCGCGCTGACCCCCGAAAAGCACGGCGCGGCGGTCGTCAACGGCGACGATCAAAACGCGCTGAAAGCTGTCGAAGAACTGCAAGGCCGCAGGGTCATACGCTTCGGGTTCGGGGAACACAACCACGTGCGGATCGCGCGGTTTGACGGATCGGAGATCGAGATATGGGCGGACGGCAAGCCGTATGCCGCGGCGGCGCTGCAAGCGTCGGTGCCGGGGCGGCACAACGCGCTCAATGCGTGCGCGGCGGCGGCGGCGGCGTACGCGATCAACATTCCGGGGGAGTACGTCAAGGCGGGGTTGGAGGCGTTTACCGGCGCGGCGCGGCGTTTCGAGCGCGTGGGCGCGTACAACGGCGCGGACTTGGCGGACGACTACGCCCACCACCCCACCGAGGCCGCCGTGACGCTCAAGACGGCGCGCGGCATGGGGTACAAGCGCATAGTGTGCGCGTTCCAGCCGCACACCTACACGCGCACCTCGGCGCTGTTCAACGAGTTCACCGAGGCCCTGAGCCAGGCCGACGCGCTGTACATCACCGAGATATACGCCGCGCGCGAGAAGCCCACCGGCATATCGGCGCGGAAGCTGGCCGACGCCATACCGGGCGCCGTCTTCTGCCCGACGCTGGCCGAACTGCGCGACGCGCTGGCCGGAACCGCGCGGCCCGGCGATTTGATCATAACCATGGGCGCGGGTGACGTGTCAAAAGTGGGAAGGGAACTGGCGACGCACAATTGATCCCTACTCATCCATCCGCATTTGACCGGCCAGTTCGGCGTTGGGTTTTACTGCCCGTATACGTCAATGTGTGTCCCGGTACGGGAAAGCATAAGTTTCAGCCTGTCGCCGTCAACCTTGTATACCAGCACCCAATCGTCGGCGATATGACAGCCCCGGTAGCCGCGCCATTTCCCTTTGAGCGGGTGGTCACGGTGCTGTGATTCAAGCGGAGTTTGCCGCAGCAGCAGCAAGACAACCGCGTCGAGCCTTGTAATGTCATACCCGCGGCGTATCAGCAAATCATAATCCCGCTTAAACCGATTGGATAATTCGGGTTTAAGCATTTAACCACTCCTTCGCCTGTTCCCAAGTGTCAAAGGAGTTGTATTCATCATCGGACGGCGGTTCGCCAAGCGGTTCGGCAATCACATCGTCGATGGGGAGCCGCCGCTGGATAACCGACTGCGTGAGAAACAGATTAACTGCCGACGAGAGCGACATGCCCATGCTTTTATAAAGCGCGTCGGCCTCTTTCCTAATCCTGGAATCAATACGGATATTGTAAGTTGTATTATTAGACATTCCGGCCACCTCTCTATCAGCATACCACAAATACACCGCATTGTAAACAACGGCAAAGTCTTCTACTCATCCATCCGCATTTGACCGGCCAGTTCGGCGTTGGGGCCGAGGCCGCGCGCGGCCAAGCGGTCGTTGATGAGCTTCTCTATGACCACTTTTTTCAGCGTGCCGGCCACCGGCACGCCCATCAGTATGCCCATCAGCCCGAACAGGTCGCCGCCCACGGTGATTGCGATGACCGTCAGCAGCGGACTGATGCCCACGGCGTCGCCCAGAATCTTCGGGCCGATCACCATGCCGTCGAGCGCTTGCAGCACGATTATGATGATAACGCCGATCAGGCACTGTACCGGATCGAAGCCCAGCAGCGCCACGCCGCATATGACCCCGCCCATGAACGGGCCGAAATAGGGTATCATGTTGGTCACGGCCACAACCAGCGTCAAGAACGGCACGGCGGGCAGCCGGAACAGCATAAACAATATGAGCGCCAACAGCCCTATGATGGTGGAGTCCCATATCTTGCCGATGATAAATTTGGAGAAATTCGCGTCGGCGTCCCGGGATACGCGGAGGGTGAAGTCCCCGGCGCGCGAGGGCGCGAACGCATACAACACGCGCTTGGCGCCCGCTTTCAGGTTCTCTTTGTCCCACAGCGCGTATACGGATATTATCAGCCCGAACGCTAAGTTGGCGAACGACCGCGTGGCGCCCCCCAGCGTCGCGCCCACAAAGTTGATGCTCAACAGCTGCTGCATGTACCCGATTACGGCGTCGGTGACGTTCTTCATCGAGTCGTCGATGACGGCGGCGGTGTCGGGCGGCAGGTTGACTAACAGGCCGTCGGTCAGTTCCCTGACCCTGGTGTAGTAGTTGCCGAACGACGAGGTTATGGCCTTCACGCTGTCGGTCAGCGCGGGCACCACGATCCAGCCCATGGCGGCTAAGAACCCGACAAAGATCACATACGTGGCCGTCAGCGACATCCACCGCCTGAACTTGAACCTGCGCTCGAAGAACCGCACGATAAAGTTGAGGAAATACGCCAGCCCGAAGCCGATAAAGAACCGGCCCAGCAGATACTTAACGGTCTCCCATATGGTCTTGAGCATGAAAACCGTCTGCTCATACTGCGTGATAAACGCGAAAAGCAGCATGGCCACAATAAACGGGAGCAGATATTTCATCCATTCGCGCAGCTTGTGCATTTAATCTTCCATCTCCCTATTCGGCTGCTCCGGCAGCAGTGTGTTCAGCCGTTTCTTCAATGACTCGTCCCGCGCGGCGGCGGCGGCGTAAAACACGGCCGGTTCGAGCCGCCGCATGTCCGCGCCGCTCTTCAGCGCGGCCTCGGCGTAGTCCGCCGCGTCCTCGTACAGTCCGGCCCTGTAGGCGCAGAACGTGAGCTTCTCAAGTATGTCGGGCCGCGGGCCGCCGTACAGGCGGCGGGCGCGCTTGAAACAGCGCAAGGCCGCCTTGTGCCTGCCGTGAACGCTCAACAGCACGCCCAGGCGCTCGGCTAATTCCGGGCTCTCCATGCCCATGTCCACCCAGCGTTCGGAGGCCGCCGCCTCGGGGTCTTTGCCCAGCAGCAGCGCCGCCGTCTCTATGTACGCATCCTTGTACGCCCCGACGGCCCCGCGCCCGGCATAGGCCAGCAGCAGGGCGTCCACCGACTCGTTGTCCACCGTGTCCATCATGCCTGGCCGGTTGGCCAGCAGCGCCGCCGCCAGCGCGCGGTAGGCGTACACGTCCTGGCCGCCGCCGCGGTATCTGGTCAGCAGCGCGCTGACCGCCGCCGCGTATTCGCCTGTGACCATCTGCACCACGATATAGTTTATGTCCCGCTGGCGCGTCCTGCGGTACAACAGTTCGCAAAAATGCACGAACACGCCGTCAGGCCGCTCGTCGCGCAGGATGTTGACCATGCGCGCCAGCGCGTTCGGGTCGCCCGCGAAAGGCGTCAGGATGTCTATGGCGTCCTTGTCGGGCATGACCACGGTACACGCGGCCAACCGCCTGAGCGCGTTGTGGTAGTTAAAGCCGGTGTCGCCGGTCAGCGTCTGCGCCTTCAAGGCCGACACAAAGCGGTCAACCGCGCGCCGGAAGTCGCCTAACGACGTCCACATGACGCCGCAGTCGTACAGCGCCGTGGGGTAACGGTCGTCCAAGTTGGGGAAAGGCCCGCGCGCCCGCGAGGCCGTGTAGTGGATGTCCACGGCGTGTTCAAAGTCCTGAAGCATTTTCAGAGGCCGCCCGGTGCGCTTGTATTGGAGGCCGCGCAGCAGATAGGCCGCCGGGTCGCCCGGATTCTCCGACACGCGGCGGGCGGCTGTTTCGGCCAAGCACTCATGCTCGGCCAGCGAACCGCGGCACAGCGCGATCAGCGGCGCGACGGGCGCTTTGGGCGGCTGCCCGTCCGGCAGTACCGGTATCTCGAACACGGGCGGCGCGAATTTCAAACCGGCCTCGCGCTTGAGCAGGCGTACGCTGGCGTCCATCGAATACCCGCGCTCCAAGCCGCCGGGCGGGAACCCCAAGTTGGGCGGGTCGCCGCCGGGCATGTACAGCAGTTCCAGCTGTAACGCCGCGATGTCGTCGTCCTCCAGTGCGTGTTCGCACGCGGTGCGCAGGCGCGGGCCGTCTCCGGCGCGCAGGAACTCGTCGGCGTACAGCAAAAGCATCCAGTCGCCCGAGGCGTTGTCCATGGACGCGCCGCGCGCCCCTGCCGGGTCGCCGTTCCACTCGAAACGGCGGATCACCGCGTCGTGCCGCCCGGCGTCACCCGCGCCGCCGCCGGTAACGTCGGTAATCAGTATTTCGTCAACATGGCCCTTGATACTCGAAAGGCAGCGGTCGAGCTGCGCATCCTTGTCCAAGACCAAAACGCAAGCCGTCAGTTTCATGCTTCCTCCCATCTTTGAGGCGGCCTCAGCAACCCCAAATCCCCCATCAGCTGCAAAACAGTGTATGTTTTTTTGCGCTCACGCGCCAGAAAGATACTGTCCGCCAGCATGTCCTCGTCCACCCCTATGCCGTCCGGCGTGACCGGCGCGCCCGCGCGCTCCAGCAGTCCCGCGACCTCACCCGGCGCGGGCAGCGACGCGGCGATCGCCTTTATCTCCGCCCAATGGCCGTTTATACGCTCAAACGGCAGGTTTGGGTTGGGCGTCTTGAGCAGTTCGTCCGCCGCAAAGCCGTATGCGCGCCTGACGGCCTCCACGGCGCGTGAGCGATGTTCCGGCTCGGGCTTGGCAGGCGTTTCCGGCAAATCACGCCACAGCCCCAACGCCGTCAGCGTGGCCACACCCACCTTCAAGCCGTGCAAAACCGGCGGTTTGTTTTCGGCGATGAAACGCATTTCCCAGTAGTGTGAGATATGGTGTTCCGCGCCCGACGCCGGGCGCGAGTCGCCGTACAGTGTCATGGCGATGCCCGACAGGATCAGGGCCTCGGTCACGTTATTGATGGCCTCGGGCCGCCGTTCGGCTAATCCGGCGGCGCTGTCCTTACAGCGCCGGAGCGCGTCCTCCACCATGCAGTACAGATCGGGCGGCATGGGCTCGCCGGTCAGCAGATGGCTGAGCCGCCAGTCGGCCAGCGCGCTCGCCTTGCCCAAGATGTCGCCCAATCCGGCGGCCAGCATGGGCATGGGCGCGTCTTTCATGACGTCCGGGTCGCAGAATATGGCCTCCGGGCATTGACAGCGCGGCGTCACCTTCACGCCGTCTATCGTCATGGCCGCGCCCGCCGAGGCGTAGCCGTCCATGGACGGCGCGGTGCCCACGGCGATACACGGGCGTCCGGCGCGGAAACTGAAAAATTTACAGATGTCGTTTATGGTCCCCGAACCCACGCCCACGACGGCCCCGATGTCCGGCGTGTACGCGCAGCACAGCCTTCCGACGGCGTTCTGATCGGCGGCCGGCGCCGGCACCTGATCGGGATAGACCAAGAGGTCATACGCCGCCCCCGCGCCGTCGAGCGCCAGCAGCAGGGCGTTCCCGGCCGCCTTTAGGGTGTTGGCGTCGCACACCACCAGCGTCTTGCCGTGACGGCGTATCCACAGCGCCGCGCGCCCCAGCGCGCCCGGGCCGGTGTCGATGTTTTGAACAATGTGTTTATATTTTTCCCACATATCAAAATATGCTTTCCCCGTTGCTGTCGATCCCGCAGATCAGCGGCATATTCTCCACGTCCAGCGCGCGCACCGCCTCGCAGCCCAGCTCGGGATACGCAATCACCGAGACGTTCCGCACACACGCGGCGTACAGCGCGCCCGCGCCACCCACGGCGCACAGGTAACAGCCCCCATACAGCCGAAACAGCCCCGCGCTCTCACGCCCGAAGCCGCCTTTGCCCACAAAACCCCTGACGCCCATCTTGAACAGCCCCTCCAAGTAGCGCTCCATGCGCCCGGACGTGGTGGGGCCGATCGACCCGACCGGCATCCCGGGCGGAGCGGCGGACGGCCCCGCGAAATAGATATACGCCTCCGCGCCGAAGGGCGCGCGGCCCTCCGCGAATATGCGCTTAATGGCAGCGTCGCGCGCCGTGTACAGCCGTCCTGTGTACGACACCGGTTGGCCGCGCGAGAAATCACGGCTCATTGCTGTTGATCGGGGCCGATATTGGGCACGATCACCTTAAAAAACGGGTTGCCCTCGTCGCGCGGGCGCTCCCAGGGCATCAACTCTTTTTCCGCTTCCGGCACAGGCTCGGGTTCCGGTTCCGGCTCGGGCGGCTTGTTGAAAAAGCTGTCCCGTATCTCAATGTAATCCTCGGCGATCCCCATGGGTTCCGAAACGTCGGGTTCCCGCTCCGGTTCCGGCTCGTTGTATGTTTCTTCCGTTTCGGGCGCCTCCCCGGCAGAGACGGGTTCCTCCGCGGCGGTTCCTTCGCCGGTATAGAGGATTTCCTCTGTAACGGGATTTTCTTCTGTTTGCTCAGAGACGGACTCTTCGTCCGTGTAAGGGATTTCTTCAATAACCGGAACTTCTTCCGAGGGTTCGGTTTCCTCCGGTGAGGAAACATCGGTGCAGGGAATTTCTTCTATGACCGGCGGTTCGCCGGCGGAGTCAGCTTCCTCCGTCGAGACGGTTTCTTCCGAAGCGCCGGGTTCCTCCGGTGCGTCGGGTTCCTTTAGAACCGGGGCCTCTTCCGAAACGGAGATCTCCTCCGAATGGCTGTCCCCTTCCGAGACAAATATCACTTCAAACTCCGCGTCTTTCTCATAATCGGGAACCGTTTCCTCCGCTTCCGAAACGGGCGGCTCCTCCGGCGCGGGTTCTTCCTCCTGTGACAGTACGCCGTCCGGCGGCAGGATGCCGTCTGGCGGCAGGATGCCGTCCAAAGTGCCGTCTATGCCGCCGAACACGCGCGGGAAGTTGTCAAACAGGTCGCGCATGTTGTTCAGGGTGGACATGGCGTCGCGGGCCGCGGTCTCCATGTCGCCCTTGGCGGACGAATACTTGTCCCTTGTGTCGCGGATCAGGCGGCTCAACGCGAATCGCGTCTCCTCGGCGTTTTGCATGGCCCCGGTTTCTATCTCACGCGCGCGTTGATACGCCGCCGCCTCGATTTCCTCGGCGCGCAGCTTGGCCGCGTTTATCTCCTCGTATTGCCTCGCCAATTCGGCCTTCTCGCGGGCCAGGCTGTCGTTTTGCCCGGCCAAGTCCTCGTATTGACGGGACAGTTCCTCGTTTTGCCTGATATAGTCGTCATTTTTACGGGCCAGCTCGTCGTTTTTACGGGCAAGTTCGCTGTTCTGGCCCGACATCTCGCTGTCGTGCCCGGTGAGTTCCTGATTCTGCCCGGCAAGATTTTCGTTTTGCCCGGCAAGAACTTCGTTCTGCCTGATAAGGTCTTCGTTTTGCCGTACAAGTTCCTCGTTTTTACGCGCCAGTTCCTGTTCCTGAACGGACGGCTGGGCCGGAGTGTCCGCGGCGTTTCTCTGCTCCTCGTTTTGACGGACAAGCGCCTCATTCTGTTTTTTCAGCGCGGCGATCTCGTATTCGGCGCGTTCCAGATTTGACGCGGCCTCGTCCAACTTGGCCTTGAACTCGCCCGGAACCTGAACCTGCGCGCCGCCGCCTTCGGGGCCCGGAGGCTGCTCTTCGCGTTCCACGGGCCGCGTGTCTTCGGGCTGCCGCTCTTCCGGTTTCAGTTCCAGCCGCCTGTTCGCCTCGTCGCGTTCACGGCGCAGGATGTCCGCGGCGGCGCGGAACGCCGCCAGTTCCTCCTGATGCTCCCGCGTGATGTTCTCGATATAGTTGATCACGTCGTTGCGGTCGAAACCGAGGACAGCCGAGCGGAAACTTTGGGTGTCGTCGTTCATGACGAGACCTCCTATACGTATGTGGTTCAGACTATGGTAACAGGTTCTTGTCCAGCATGGCGGCGAGATCGGGCTTCGGGCGCGCGCCTACAACGCGCTCAACCTCGGCCCCATCCTTAAACACAACGATGGTGGGTATGGTCATCACGCCGAAAGCGGCGGCGGTGGCCCCGTTGGCGTCCACGTCGAGTTTGCATATCTTGGCGCGTCCAGCGTAATCGACGGCCAGCGCGTCTATGACCGGGCCGACCATGCGGCAAGGCCCGCACCAAGCGGCCCAGAAATCGACCAGCACCACGCCGTCCGCGGTCTGTTCCGTAAAATCTCTGTCGGTAAGGTTTATGACCATAGGATCAGCCATTTACGCAACCCCCTCCATTTGCATTGATTTTATCAATAATGGCGGCTATTGTCAAGAGTAGTTGCGGGGGGAACTGTTACTGCATTTAATTTTTCTTTTATCTTATCTTTTTTACCACTCGGCAGTAGTCCGGGGCGGGGGGCCCCCCCCCCCCCCCCCCCCCCACCCCCCCCCCCCCGCCCACCGCCGCCCCCACCCGCCGCGCCCCACC
>Ga0082212_10010859_pt1 | contig 11604 bp, 5 predicted proteins | sample TergutNt197P3_FD_71548 | JGI IMG/M metagenome (GOLD analysis project Ga0082212, IMG submission 71548) | Neocapritermes taracua P3 segment gut microbial communities from Petit-Saut dam, French Guiana - Nt197 P3 | ecosystem: Host-associated > Arthropoda: Insects > Digestive system > Gut ... | reverse complement strand
CGTTGGCAGTAAGGCTGCCGGAGCAAGTTTCAAAGATATGTGGACGTGGCAAGACGTTGACGAATACTATCTTGATACACTTGCCGATCAATTTCCGGTACTTACACGATATATTGCCGACATTGGTGTCATTCACAGCAAACCAATGATGGCGTATCTGACCTATATGTCGCAACGGATCATTGAAATGCACCGGATTCTCAAAGAGACCGGCTCGATTTATCTGCATTGCGATCCGACGGCAAGTCATTATTTGAAAATTCTGCTGGATTTCGTCTTCGGCAAAAACAATTTTCGTAATGAAATTGTCTGGTGCTATCGAGGCGGCGGATCACCCAAAAACGATTTTGGACGACGTCACGACATCATTTATCGTTATGCAAAGAGTAAAAATTTGACTTTCAACGCAGATGCAGTACGGATTCCCTACCAAGCCGAAGGCATTGGGCGTAAAGATGATTCGATGTGGGGAAAACACAAAGGAACAGAGAAAGTTTACAAGCCGCATCCGCTCGGGAAAATTCCCGAAGATTGGTGGCAGATTGACATCTTAAACGCTAATGATCCCGAACGCACCGGTTATCCGACACAAAAACCGCTTGCTCTTCTGCATCGTATCATCAAAGCATCTTCCAACGAGGGAGACATTGTCCTTGACCCCTTCTGCGGTTGCGCAACGACTTGCGTTGCCGCTCAGCAACTGGGTCGAAAATGGATAGGCATCGATATTGAAAAACAGGCTGTCGGTATTTTGATTGGACGATTAAGCGATGATGCCGGTTTGTTCAAGGATTTTGTGGCAACGGAACAGATACCAAAACGCAGCGACATCAAAGAAGTGCAACCGTCGCAATCCATTAAGGAGCGGTTGTACAAAGAACAGGACGGCAAGTGCAACGCTTGCGGAAAAGACTTCGAGTTGCGAAATTTGGAGATCGACCATATTATTCCGAAAGCAAAGGGGGGCGGCGATTATTACGAAAACTATCAGTTGCTCTGCGGCTCATGCAACCGAATCAAAGGGGACCGACCGATGGAATACCTGCGGATGAGAATCGAAATGCGCGAACGCATGATGAAAACAAAAATCTTTTTCGGAGAATGAACAGAGTCGCATTGTTTTTCTTCGTCTAGCGGCTAGAATGAAAGAACGCCGAAAAAATACAATGCACAGCGATAAAAACGTTCTCAATCGGTTGGCATCAAAAGGAGTCTTTCCATACCAGTGGGCGTTTACACTCCTCTGTCCATTACGGAACGTATTTTTGTCGCCGAAAAAATTGATATGCCGTCTTGGCATCAAGGACGATTCGCATGTTCTTGAAGTCGGTCCCGGTCCTGGTTATTTCAGCGTTCCTATTGCCCGAATGCTGACGCATGGAACACTAACGTTGGCAGACATCCAACCGGAAATGCTGGATTATGCGAGGAAACGATTGACAAAGGCAAAATTGTCGAACGTTACCTATCATGTATGTAACGGCAGCCGATTCGACTTGCCTGATGCTTGTTTCGATGTTATTTTTTTTGTAACGGTCATCGGCGAAGTCGAAAACAAAGACGATTATTTCCGGGAATTTCGTCGCTTACTCAAACCCGATGGTATTCTTTCGTTCTCGGAACTGTGGGGCGACCCGGATAAGATGACCACACATGAAATCCGTTCATTAGCGGAGCAAGTCGGATTCGTGTTCGACCGCCAATACGGTTCCGAATGGAACTACACGATCAATTTCAGAAATCCTTGTTAATGTAGCGAGTTCTGATCGCCGGAGTACCGGCTAAATGAATTCCACCGGTACTCTAACGGTAAAAACGCTTCCTTGGGCAAGTCGGCTTTCCAACGAAATACTCCCCTGCAAACGTTCAACGGCATGCTTCACAATGGCAAGACCAAGTCCTGTGCCGCGAAGACGACCATCGCCGGTTCGGGATGAATCTCCTTGATAAAACCGCTCAAAAACCCGATGCTGTTCCTCCAACGCAATTCCGCTACCAGTATCACGACACTCAATCACAAGAAACGTTTCGTCCCGCTTGAAATGTAACGAAATCTGTCCCCCCGAAGGTGTAAATTTGATGGCATTGTCCATTAAGTTTTGCAAAATTAAACCGAGTCGTTTGTTATCGACTCGAAAAGAATCCTCGCCAAAAACTGCGAACAGGAGATTCTTTTCGTTGATTCGCTTTCGGAACAGTTCCTCGATCCAACATTGCTGTTCGGCAACATTCGTGTTTTCCAATCGGGCAGAAATCGTTTCATCTTCTGCTCCGTGCAGAGCGAGCAAATCTTCGATGAGGGCATCCAGTCGGGAAACGTGCCGATTGACGATTTGGATAATTTTTTCAAGCGTTTCTCTGTCGCCGAATACATCGTCGGAAACATTGTCGAGAGCCGCATGGATGGCGGCGAGTGGTGTTCGCAATTCGTGAGAAGCATTCGCAACGAAATCGGTTTTCATCTTGCTTGCCCGCATCGACTCGGATAAATCGCTGATAATCAATAGATATGCGGCATCTTCCGACGACGCATTTTTCGTTGCAACGAATTCCAATTCGAGAAAATGTTTGCGACCAAACAGATTGACTTCGTTGCGCTCAATTGTCGAGGGAGCCGGAGTACCGGCTAAATGAGGGAGATACCAATCCACGATGGCGGCATTGCGGACGAGTTCCTGTAAAAGTGGACGTTCCTTTGCCGATTCAATGCGAAACAATCGTTTTGCGGCTTCGTTAAAATAAATCACTTCGGCGGATTGATTTATCGCAAAGATTGCATCGGGCAGATGATGTAAAATCGTTTGCAAACCTTCACGTTGTCGGGTGATTGTATCGAGTTGCCCGGAGACGGTTTGCCGCATCGTTTCCAACGATTGTGAAATTTGTGTGATTTCGCGCGGACCTTCAAGGAATGTTGAAGATGCCAGGTCTCCGTTGGCAATCCGTCGAGCGGCTTGATTGAGGATTTGGAGTGGTTTGTACCAAAGCCAGCGGAGCAGAATCGGTGACAGAATCATGACGGCAAGGAACATCAACGCAAACCCTTTCAACATCCTGCCGAACACCGCTTGGCGATTTTCATGAAAAATGGCAACCGGCAGAGCGACACGAACGACGGCAACCGGCGTGCCTTCCTCGAAAATCGGGGCTGCCAAATATCGGTATTTGACGTGTGTCGTCTGGCTACTGCGAATATCTTTTCCGCGTTTGCCTTCCATCGCGGCAATGATTTCCGGTCGTTCCAGCGTTTGGTGCGGTTCCATTTTCTCCGCAGGAAATTCCGTGTCTCCTAAAACCCGACCTTCGATGTCGATGACCGTTAATCGAAACTTCGGTTCCTCGGAATAGTGTTGGAAATACTGTTCGATCCGTTGTTTCTCGATATGGGACCAAGATGTCTGAAAATCATTTTGTACGGTGTCGAGCAGTTGTTCCTGAAACCGTTCGGTCAGGTACGTGGTGTGCTGGTTGATTTCGTAGGAAAGCACCAGCAAACCGGTGCCGAAAATGGTGCCGATCAGCAATAAATTGCCGAATAGGAATGAAGTGAAAAAATTGCGGATGGGGAACATGGCGAACTACGAACAGCATTACAAACTGTGAGGAGTAGTGTACACTCTTTTCACCGTTTTGCAAGAAATTCAATGATACTACTTGGTGCCATACAAGACAAAGACGCTGTAAAACGCTTGTATAAAGTTTCTGTGCCACTAGTCGTGATTCGCAAAACATCGAATTCCGCCGTCGTCAAATTGGCATACCGTAACAACGCTTGACAGACAGCCTTGAAATTGAAATAGTGGCTTTTCTTGCGTTCCGCAGCGTAGTCCATGAACCCCGCCGCAAGGTCGGCAACGGTCGGGCAGTCATCATCGGCAGGAACCGAGCGTCTGCTGTTAAATGCGCTGTACCCGGCAGATACCCCCCCCGTGAGGGAATCCGGGGTGGGTAAATTTTTTCCTGAATTTCGGTTCTCATAAAATTCAGCGAATCGTTTTAGAGCGGCGGGATCGTCCCATTTGCCAAAAATAATCCGCCCCCCATCGGCGTAAGTACAGAGGCTATTGCGGAATGTCGCTGTAATCTGTTTTATTGCGTGCTTTTAGCGCAGTCTGATTGACGCGGCGTGTCAAATATGATAAAAACACGTCGTTTTGCAAAACTGATCTTGACCGATTCTCCTTGGATCGGTTACAATCACGCCCTCCTTGGTCGCTGCTCACATACAACGATGCCAAGGAGGGTCTATGTCCAGTATCGCTTTTCATGCCAATTTCGGCAACCACCCCTTCGAAAAAATATCAAAAACTTTTCTCGATGATCCCACCCTGCACTTCGCCAAAGTGCTGCCCAAAGAAACCATCGAACTCGTATTCAAAAAATACAATAGCCTCTTCGGCGGCACTTTTTTCAATACCGTTTTCGTCCTCTGGGCGTTTTTACTCCAAACACTTTCCGACGACAAATCCCGCTCCTGCTCTACTGCTGTCGGTCGAATCGCCGCCTTTTGTCTCGCCCTCGGAAAACGAATGCCCGACGACGATACCGGCAACTATTGTCGCGCACGAGCCAAACTCTCCATCGACGCTCTGCACGAACTCGTCACGCTCGTCGCCAAAAATACCGAAACCATCGCTTGCGAGCAATGGCTCTGGAAACACAAACATCATGCCAAACTCGTCGATGGCTTCACAGCAACGATGCCCGACACGCCGAAGAATCAAGCACGATTTCCCCAGCATGAAAAATCGCATCCTGGTTGCGGCTTTCCCATCATGCGAGTCTGCGTCGTGTTATCGTTGGCAACGGCAATGGTTGTCGATGCGGCATTCGCCGCGTACACCGGCAAGGAGACCGGCGAGTCGGCATTGTTACGAAAAATGTTTTCGGCATTCGCTCCTGATGACATTGCCGTGTTCGATCGCAACTGTTGTTCGTACATGATGTTTGCGTTGTTTGGTCAGAGGGGCGTTCAAGTTTGTACGCGAATCAGCCGTCGCCCGATTGATTTTCGCAAAGGGAAGCGGCTTGGCAAGAACGATTGCTTGGTAACGTGGAAACGTCCCAAATGTCCGAAGTGGATGAGCGAAGAGATTTACGAAACGATACCGGAAACGATGGAATTGCGGATGATTCGCTATTCGTTGGTGGCTCGCGGTCGTCGGTGCAAGAGTATTACGGTGGTCACGACGCTTGTAGATTCGAAGGAGTATTCTGCGGCGGAGATTGCGGAGTTGTACGGTCATCGTTGGAATGTGGAGTTGGACATTCGTCAGATCAAACAGACGTTGAACATTGATCATTTTCGTTGTCAGAGTCCGGCGATGGTGGAGCGGGAGTTTTGGGTGACGTTGCTGGGTTACAATTTGGTGCGGAAGGTAATGGCGGAGTCGGCGCAATTTTGCGGGGTGTTGCCGCGTCGGTTGAGTTTTACTCGAACGTGTGCTCATTTATTGGAGTTACGGTTATGGTTGGGCGTATTGGACTTACGAGAGTTATTAGGATATTTGGGAAGGTTGGTGGTGCCTCATCGACCGGGTCGCTTTGAGCCACGTGTGTTGAAACGTCGTCGCCATCGGTATCCGATGATGAAGGTGCCAAGAAGAAAACTCAAGAAAATCGAAATGCGAAAACTAGCGTAAAATAAAGCCGAAAAACCGTTACAGCGACATTCGGTAATAAGGTCAGACATTTTTATACTGCATTGCTACTGAGGTTGTTTCGTAAAAAAAATAAGGTAAAAATAAGGTTACGTTTTCACACGGTTACGGAATGAATTCATTAACAAGGAGCCCAACAATGACCACATTACGTTTCACTACCATTCTATTCCTCTTCGCGATTTTTCCCCTTACCGTTTCGGCAAACGAACAGGTGAAATCCCTCACGCTCACCATTCTCGACGAGACCGGCAAGCCGATTCCGAAAGCGAAATTGTCGTTCAGCGGCGATCCGAAGCCATTTAATGATTCCGGTTACAGAAAATACGTCGAAGCCGACAACAACGGTCGCTTCGTTATCGAACTCAATCCCGATAAGCCGCAAAAATCGTTGAGCATCTTTCTCGAACCGGTTGGCTACACCTTCTTTCTTGCCGCTTGGGGAAGGGACAGCGGGAATGTCGAAACCGATCCGATTCCTGCCGAACTCACGGTCAAACTGGAAAAAGCGGCATCCGTCGGCGGCATCGTCCTCGACGACACCGGAAAGCCGCTTGCCGATGTGTCCGTCAGTTTTACCATGCCGTGGGGAAAACGCAGCCGGGTCAAACAGCCTGACCATTATGTTCACGGTGCCAGAGCAAAAACCGACGAAAACGGCATCTGGAAATACGAATCGGTGCCACTCGAACTGCTCGACTCCAGAGTCCGTATGACTTTCGAGCACAAAGATTATATGAAAACAACAAAGGATGGTACGCTTTCGACTTCCACTGAAAGCACATTCGCCTCCGTTCGATTGGAGCAGGGAATCACAATCAAAGGACGTGTTACCGATATCGATGGCAAGCCGGTGCCCGGTGCGGTAGTCATAGGAAAACACGATGAAAACCAATATGGTAGCGAGACAACAACGAGCACCAACGAAAACGGAGAATACGCGTTCAAGAATTGGGCAGAGAGTAGTTCCGCTTTCGTCGGCGTTTGGAAAGCCGGGATGATGGCGGCACTCCAAAATTTTCCCGTCGGCAAAGAGAATCCGGCGATTGACTTCACGATGAAACCTGCCAGCAAACCTGTTACCGTCAAAATCGTGGACAAAGCGGGAAAACCGATCAAAGGATTTTACATTGCCATCGAACGCTGGGGAAAGCAACGGATGCCCGGCAGTGAACTCCTGACCGGAAAGGATCGTCCGCGAACCGACGAAAATGGTCGCTGGACGTGGAACGAAGCCCCAGAAGAAGAAATCGTGTTTGATATGTTTCTGAACGAAAATTACTTGGACGTTCGGAACAAATCCGTCGTTCCCCGTGATGAGGAATACGTTTTTGTGTCGGGAGACGCACTCAAAGTTTCCGGCAAAGTGACCGATGCCGAAACCGGAGAGATGCTTCCCAAGTTCAACGTTTATTTCGGCAGAAAGTTTTCCGGCAACCCCCAACTTTATTGGGAGATTCAACGCGGTGCTGGCGGCAACGGAACGTACAAGGTCGGTGAAAATTATGCAGTAAATGTATCTGATTTTGCCGTCAAGATCGAATCGGAAGGTTACGAAACGGTAATTTCACGGGACATTCAACCGGATGAGGGGGGCATCACGCTCGACTTTTCATTGAAGAAACTGTCGGCGGACAAGACGCGCATCTACGGCATCGTGTTACGACCGGATGGCAAACCGGCGGCGGATGCAAGCGTGTCAATGGCAACGCACGGCGGTGGCAGACCATACATTCAAAATGGTTCCTTGTACCAATCGCAGGAACCGTACACCATTTCGACCGACACGAACGGCAAGTTCAAATTTATCTATATCGACTTCGAGGCGGAGTCGCAAGGTCGGTATCACGGTCGTCCCGATCAGCCGAAAGTCGATTTCGTCCTGTTTTTCTTGCACGTTAGCGGTTTCAAGCGGCTCACGCAGCAGGACTGGGAAGCGTTAGCGGAGAACAAAACCGTTACGCTGGAACCGTGGGGACGTGTGGAAGGCACGGTCAAAGTCGGCACGCAACCGGGTAAAAAATTGCCGATTCAGTGCGACATTTCGTTCAGCAACGAACGTTTCAATTTTGGCAACGAACCTCACGTATTCATGGATTACCGAACGACCGCCGATGAGTCGGGAAAATTTTCCATCGGCAGAATACCGGCAGGTTTTGTTACAGTGTCGCGCACGGTTATTTTCAACGATACCGGACGCGGACACACGTCGACGAGTTCTCACTCGTCGGACAAGATTGAATTGAAGCCCGGCGAAACGACAACGGTGATGATCGGCGGTGTCGGTCGTCCTGTGATCGGTAAACTGCTACCGGCAAATGAGTTCGAGGCACCGCCCGATTGGCGGTTCTCGCATATTGAATGTACTCCGGCTCTGGGCAAGGACACGGTTGAGTTTCCCGATGCCGCCGCTGAAGAACTTCGGAACAAGATGGTGCCGAAAGAAATCCTGGAAACAAACGATCCAATGAAACAGATGGAATTGTTTCAAGCGTGGAGCGAAACCGAAGTGGGCAAGAAATACAAAACCGCTTTCGAAGAACTCACCAAGGATTTTAAGGAAGCCCAAGAACACTACAGTGCAAAACACTTCCAGCGTCGGGTCTGTGCCGTTGCACAAGATGGGACGTTCCAACTCGATGACATCTTTGAAGGGAATTGGACGCTCAAAGTTCAACTCGATTCGCCACCGCCGCCGGACCAGTCTTGTGGAGTCGGCGAACGAATTGGGACGCTGGAACGTAACTTTTTCGTTACTGCGATTCCCGAAAAAGTTTCGGACGAACCGCTTGACCTCGGCACGCTTGAAGTCCGGTATGATCCCACGAGACAGATGCCGAAAGTCGGTGAAGTTGCCCCCGAATTTGAAATTGCCAAGATCGAGCCGATAGCAGCCGATGGCGAATTCGAGGACAAGGGCAATTTGCGGCTCTCCGATTACAAGGGGAAGTACGTGATTCTCGACTTTTGGGCGATGTGGTGCGGACCGTGTTTGGAAAAGTTGCCGGAAATCAAAACGTTGTACGAAAAGATCAAAGACGATGACCGGTTCGTGCTCATGGGCATCAGTCTTGATCCAGCGAATTCGCCGGAGAAACTCGGCAAGTTTGTTGCCAGACTGGAAATACCGTGGCAGCAGGGTTTGTCCGGCGGTTGGGACTCGGACATGGTGCGTGGGTATGGTGTTCATGCGATACCGGCATTGTTGCTGATTGATCCCGACGGTAAAGTGGTGCTGTCGAATCCGAGCGTGGAGGAGTTGGCAAAGAAAGTTGAGGAATTACGCCAGAAAAGGTAAAGTTACCGTTGTAATTTGGGTGCAAAAATGTTTTTTCTTGCGGTATTTGCACCCAGACGGGAGGGATTGTAAATCATTTCCATGCAAAAAAACGAAAACTCGATGGTTACGTATCCAGAAAAAGTATTGTCCGATTGCAAGTTGACACAACTTCGCAGAATATCTCTCAAATATTTGTTTCCCAACAAAGTTCCTCCACCCTTTTCCATGCAAGAGCGGCTGGTTGGTTTGCTTATCACGGGGGTTCTTGTCGGCGGATGTCACTGGATGAGATGTCCATCGTGAAAACCGACGGTGGGACATCATCGCAAAGACTACGTAACATGTCAGGAATCTCCAATGTGTCCAACGATTCCAAACCTGCTTTTGATTGCCGGGCAAAGACCAAAAATCGGCAATGGTAAAAGGCAATCTGCCGTAAAATATCGTGAAGTTTATGCGTGTTCTCGTGATAAAACCGCAAATCGGCTAGCCGCTTGATCGTGTCCGAACCCACAACGAAAGTCGTGCCGGGAAATAACTCCGCCTTACGAAGAAACAGCGGGGCTTGCGTCAACCACACCGCTTGATCCGGCTTCGCTCGGCTGATGTGTTCAAGACGATGTTCCAGATCGATATAATCGAGCGGCGGCTTATTCACATTTTGAACAGACATTTCCAAAGCGACTTTACTTTGTAAACGTTGTTCAGCGATGGCAAGCATTTCAACATGTCCTTGGTGAATCGGGCTGAATGAACCGGGAAAAATCGCTTGCGTGAATTCCGCACAGGGATTAAATGGAATCGTTGACGAGGCAAGGTCTTCATGGACAATGCTATGCCGAATTTCGTTTTCCGACCACAGAACGGCAGCGAGTTTACCGAAAAAGAGATCAACAAGCAACGGGGAGGCGATGACCTGTTTTCCGTGAACCACTTCACCTGATTTGAGTTGTAGCGGGATACGTTCATGCAAGGGACAATTATGCGACGAACTCTCAATGAGAGCCGGGCTAGTTGATTCCCCCCCCTTCACGGTGCGCTGGGGCAACGTGTCTGTATGTCTGCGGGTTTCTTGCCGGGCAGTTTCAATGGCATTCAAAATCATGTCGGCGACGAGCCGCTCTTCTTCCCAACGTGTTCGGACATCTTTTTGAAGTTGCAACGAAAATTGAATCGTTTGCTGTAAAGTTTGTACGGCAATATGAATTCGATGTTCACCTCCCTTGTGTCGATCCGTTGCAAGCGAGGCGGTACACCCGATTCCGATGACGTGTTGATACGTATCAAGTTCACCGAGGTCAATCGGTTCAACAAATTGGGAAGACCGAACAATCGCCGACTCGGTAACATCAATTTCGTGAGAAACGTCCACCGTTTTGGGGGAGAACCGCTCGATGTCGACGTGTCCTTGCTTGCGCAGAATTTCCGAACGCAGGATTCCCCGGGCGTGATAGAACGCCGTCATGGCTAACGTTCGGGCAGTGCGGGAACAGCAGAACTGTTCGGGAACTCGTCCGATATAATTACAGATTGATTCAAAGGAATAGGGAACGGTTGCTTCGATGAGTGTGCGCGAGCCACCCGGTATGGTGAGCAGATCGCCCAAAACAAGTGTGCCGCCGCCCGAGAGAGCCGTTACGATTTGTGTCGGCGATTGATGTAACGCCTGCACACATTCACGCCGTTGTTGCAGATAAGGATCGGATGTCATTGAAATAGAATTTTTTTCATGCACAAACCTACCTCCATGTTACCTTATTTTTTCCTTTATCGCAAGAGCGTCCAGTTTTGGCGGTGATGTGCCAGAAAACGCCTCCCGCCGATTTTTTTGATTTGCTATAATGTTGGGGCGGGACGGGCGGTCGCTGCTCCAAATGGAGGAGAGGAAAGTCCGGGCTCCATCGGACACGATGACGGATAACATCCGCCGACCAATAACGGTTAGGGAAAGTGCAACAGAAAAAATACCGCCGGTCAAGAGCGGGAGGTGTAAGTCTCCAACTCAAGAGCGGGGCGGCGTAAGCCCCCCGGTTCCTCCGGTAAGGGTGAAATGGTGCGGTAAGAGCGCACCGCAATTCGGGCAACCGAATTGGCATGGCAAACCCCATCGGGAGCAAGGTCAAGCAGGAGTGAGGCTGTCCGAGCCGATTGCAACTCCGGGTGGACTGCTGGAGGGGTCGGGCGACCGATCTCCTAGATAAATGATCGCCGCTCTGGCAACAGAGAACAGAACCCGGCTTATAGTCCCGCTTTTTTCCCTTTACTCGCACTCTAACTGATGTATTGACATCTCGTGCCGAAATAATACGATGCCAACAGACGATGGCAAAGGGAGGTATTTTATGTCCGTTCAAATTTCTACCCGCACCGCAACGTGGAACGTTCTCACCTCAATCTCTTCAAAAACTCATAAAAATCTTTGTGAAATTTATCCCAATCGCCGCCGAAACAGGATTCAAATTCCTTGATGCGGACTTCGTCGGAATCCTCCGACTCTTCTGTTTTCTTCTGCATGATTGCTAAATAAGTTGCCAGTTCTTTCGGATGTTTTTTGACAAGATAATAGGTCAGTCCCCAGGTCAGTGCGTAATTGTTGAGGGCAGTGTCCGGGCTACGAAACAAATCATCCTCTTTAAGCATATTTCGGAACGGCGATTCCTTATG
>Ga0082212_10010858_pt1 | contig 11604 bp, 12 predicted proteins | sample TergutNt197P3_FD_71548 | JGI IMG/M metagenome (GOLD analysis project Ga0082212, IMG submission 71548) | Neocapritermes taracua P3 segment gut microbial communities from Petit-Saut dam, French Guiana - Nt197 P3 | ecosystem: Host-associated > Arthropoda: Insects > Digestive system > Gut ... | reverse complement strand
CCGTTATTACGATACCGCCTCTGCTCAATGAACTGTCTCCGCCATTACCGCCGCTGCTTAACGTCCCAATACCGCCAGCTCCTACTGCCAATGATAACGATTCGCCGGCTATCACAGGTATATCGTATACAACCTTCGTATAGCCGCCGCCACCGCCGCCAGACCTGTTCGACCCGCCAGCGCCAGCTCCGCCGCCGCCAACAATAAACACATCAATCTTGACGCACCCGTCCGGCGCTACCCACGTACAACTTGAATTTATCTCCGTAATACGCTCCACAAGATTAACACTCAATCCTCGTCTTCCAAACAACATACTTATACGTTTTTTAAATCTTTCTCCCAATTCTGAGAATCATTCGGCGGCGGAGTACCAGAATCAACGCTTTCCGATACAACCCTGTACCAGCCCGTCCGGCCCGGATCGCCGTCGTCATAATATCTCTCAAAGCCGCGAAGACAAAACTCCTCGCGTACCCATTCGTAGCGCCCGCCGTCCCTGAACAACTTGCACAGCGACGGCTCAACACGCCCGTTTTCAATTCGTGGCGAATTCTTAGGATCAATCTTACCCCAGTTCTGAAGCAAATACTTATTGTTGCCAACACGTATCACCTCGCCGCGCTGATATTCTCTCTGACCGTCCGGCACATATTCCGGAAACAAAAAAGCCGGTAATTTCACAAGCGCAACCATGTTACGCTCCGACACGGAAAAATCAATCAATCTTATTGCTTCGCCGATTTGTTTTCCAAATTCCTTGAAATCAATCATCGCCGCCTCCTTCCGTATCTGTAATTTTATCCGGAGGCACATTGCATCCAATCATCACGCCTTCAAGAAATTCAAACATTCCGTTCACAGAATATACTCCATCAAATATATCCGTGTTCGGGTCTGGCGGCGTCGGCGGTTCTGGCGGTACAACCGGCGCCAGCTCCATATCAAACCACTCCTTAGCCGAAGCCCCCGGATTGGCATCCATAAACGCCACCTGCTCCTCCGACAGTTCAACCCATTTACCAGAAAGACTGTCCGCAAACGTCTCCCCACGCGGAAACAGCGAACTTATCGCCTCTCCCACTTCGTGAATCTTCCCTTTAAAAACATAAACATATCTCATAATAATAAATATTTAATAACTAATCTCCAATTTGATAATTGTGCATGACAATGGGGCATGCTGACAATGGGGCATGCTGACAATGGGGCATGCTGACAATGGGGCATGCTGACAATGGGGCATGCTGACAATGGGGCATGCCCCATTGCTAATCATTCGTAATCATCTTCAAATGATGGTTTCCCGTCTTGCTGTTACGGAAACCGTGAATCTCAAGAATATCTCCAGCCGCCAGCGAATAAAGGCTTTCACCGCTCATATTCACATAGCCGCCGGTAGTCAGCGGGCTTGTCGTTGGCGGAATAGCCACCGTACACGCCGCATCCGCCGTAAACACAATAACATACGCATCATCCGACACAGCAACCGAACCCATCGTAAATGTCTGGCTCGCCGAAGCGTGAACCGTCGTCAGGTGTTTCCCGATAGCCATAGCCGAAAGGCTGTTTTTCGTATCGTCAATCCCCCGCCAGTCTAACATCGCCTTGTAGGAAGATGTGAAATTGTACTGCGAAAGTCCCCAGCCCGCAACCTGTTCGACAAACTTTGCTTCCGCGTCAGTTTTTGTGTAGAAATTAAGCAACATGCTATCGATAGCCAATTTTGTGTAGAACCCCGTCAAATCAACATCCGCATATTCAAAGTATACCATAACCGACCCGTCCCACATCAACCAGATCGAATTGTCGCCCTCAATAAAAAACAAGTCTCCAATATCAACCGTATCCATGTTGGCGCTATCCAATACCCACGTGTTGAAATCCGACAGAGACGCAAATACCCTCGCCCGCGCTTTCGCCTTCGCAATAGCCTCGACCAGCGCGATGTCGCCTTTCAACTCGTCATACGTATCCTTAAACAACTTCGACGTAGGCGCATGCATACCGGACGTACTCATCGACCCCAGTAACAACACGCGCATCGCAGAACTCATTATCCAGTCCGTCCCGTTATAATACGCCCTGACGCCAGCCGCCCACGCCGCAGCATATATAGTACTAACATTCGCAACCTCGCCGGATGTACTGAATGTTTTAAGCGTACCGGCGCGCGTCACCCCTGTAGAATCCGTCACACTGATTGTAGAACTGTTCGTATTATTCGTGAAAACATAATCTGCATATTTCAACACCTCAAACGATACCGTCGCAGCGCCAGCCGTCAACGCTATCACACGCGCCTGATCGTCAATCTTCAAATAATTCTGAAACTCATTGTACACAGCCGCATTCGTCGGCGCCTCACCCGTATTATTTCTGATGGATGAATAGAGTCGCGAAATTACGTTTTGCATGACGACATAATTCGTACCATTCCACACAACCAGTAAATACGTACCTGACAATATATAATGTGATATATCCAGCATTGAATATCGCGAACTGTTGTAACTTAATGACTGTAACTTACCCGACTTCGTTCCTTTGCTGTCCGTTATCGATATTACAGTCGACGAATTAATATCAACGCTGTTGCGTATCACAAACGGAGCAAAGGGCTTTATCTCAAATCCAGCCGTCGCCTCGTTGTTCGTCAGTTGAACCACTTTATGCGCAACCGTATTCGTATCTGTCCAGCCGCCAGAAATACGCGACTGCGGCTCCACAGTCCCTTTCGGAACGTCCATAGCATATTCCAAACGATACGGCGTCACTACATGCGTCAGACCCGTCTCATCCGGTATAATACTGAACGTGCACTTGCCGCGCATCGAATCAGCCCCGCTGTGACCCGACATAATCCGCGCAACCTCTATCTTCGTATAGTACCACGTCGTAGATGTATCGCCAAGCAATATACAACACCGCGTCCCGTCATGCGCCAATCGAATCGTCTTTAAAAAATCGCCCAGTATAGTCGCCTTTCCTCTTAACCAGCCCTGCGTACTGTCGTAACTGTAACCGCTCACTATAAGCTTCGAAGAAGCGTATAAAATATTTGAACCGTGCTGCTCATATATATTCAACTCTAGATAATTCATCGTATACGACCACGATCCCGGTAACGCAATCTTCATTATGCCAACAGTGCTAGCATTATTTATCGAAAACGTCCCGCAGTCGAGATTCACGCGAACCATCGACGTCGAATTATTCCAAATATTCAACTTCCCGTCGAATTTCACATCCGCCTCCGACTTCGTATACGACGACCCAACGTCAGCCTTACCCGTAATATCCGTGTCAAACTCAATATTGAACGCCCACGTAATCATGCCGCTGCCGTCAATAGCCGAAGCAATATACTGCGTCGTAGCGCCGCCTTTCGTCTCGTCCGCCCGCACATTCACAAAGTCATTCACATTCACGCCGTCCGGAAACGCCGACACATTCGCCGGAACCAATGCCAGCGTGTCAAACGCCCCCCGAAACAACCCGCGCAAATGATCCATCTCATCTCGTATATCCTGATGCGCTGTCGGCGACACATCGTGCGCCGCAACTCCGCCTCCATCGGTATGCATCCCAAGCGATATACCCTTCATATTAACAAACTTTTCCATATATCTAAAATCGTAAATCGTAAATCGTAAATCGTAAATCGTAAATCGTAAATCGTAAATCGTAATTAATTATGCAGTGCCAAAGATACAAAAAAAATCAATCCTTCAGCAAAAGTTTCTCTTTTTTTAACTCTTTGACAATCGAATCGAGCACTCCATTGATAAACACACTGCTTTTTGGAGTGCTGTAATATTTAGCCGCATCAATATATTCATTTAATGTGACCTTTATCGGTATTTTGGGGAAATTCAAAATCTCTGCCAATGCCACTTGCATAATAATCATATCCATATTGGCGACACGTTCAGACTCCCAGTTTTTCGTATGACGTTCGATGCGTTCGCGGTATGTTGCCTCATTCCGGATTGTTTCGCGGAAAAGCTGGACGACATAAGCGGCGTCTTCGTCATCTTTATACATCGGCAACAATTCCTGTTTGCTATCCGTTTCTTCTTTGAAACGTTTAATGGTTTTTAACACAAACGTTTCTATAATTTCCACATCATCATTCCAATAAATGCTGAGTGATTCGAGCATTTCTTCTATGTCCTCGTTTCCGCAAATCAGATGCCGGAAGACAGAACGCCAAAATTCCCGGTCGGTTTCGTAGGTGTCTTTGGGATTATTGACATATTCCTTATAAATGTCTGACGTCAGAATCATATCCAACACATGTTGAATAAAATCTTTCTCGTGCGCCCACGAAACGCCATGTGTACGAGCATATTGATCTAAAACCTCATTCTTCATTAACTGACGGGCAAAGCGATTGTCAATCAATCGTGTATTTGGATGGAGTTCTTCCTCGGTGGGGAGGTATTTCATTTTCCGCGCAACGATTCGCTCTTCATGGAGGCTTGTAAGTGCTACGATCAACTGAAGAAAGTAATAATACAAATCGTATGTGCGACGCAGGCTAAGATGTAATTCGTTTTCGGCTGTTTGCAAATCACTGTGTTCTTTCTGATAGTATGCAAAAACTATCTGAATCACTTTAATCCGGATCAAAACCCTGTTTATCATTGTTTGAAGGAGCTGCTAATAATTATTTTCAGGGGGCAAAGATACGATTTAGATTTTAGAATTACGATTTTGGAATTACGATTTCAGATTTCAGATTTACGATTTTAGATTTTTTCTGAAAACTGAAAACTATATACGATTTACGATTTTAGATTTCTCGCCGATTGCAAATCCGGCGGAACGACAGAAAAACTAACTACTAACTACACCTGCTTCTCCCATTTCCCCGATTTCCCCTGTTTCCCCTGTTTCCCCGATTTCCCCGATTTCCCCTGTTTCCAACAACTTCATTAGCGAAAACACATCCCATGTAATATTTTTTTTTTCAGTACTGAAAATAATCTTGGCTTGTTCGTAGAACAGTGTGCGTTTTGCCATGGTTTCTTCCACAAACCGGCTTAATGCGTCATCTGCAAAGTCTTTCAGCAAAGGACGAGTGTTTTTATTCAGATTAATACGCCTGACAAGTTCTTCGTTCGATACTTTCAAATAAACGGTAGTTCCCTGTGCGTTCATAAACTTCATATTCTGATGAAAGCAGGGAGTTCCTCCACCTGTAGAAATCACCACATCTTCAAATTCCGCTACTTCACGAAGCGCCTTATATTCAATTTCGCGAAAAACGTCTTCGCCTTTTTCTTCAAAAATTTGGCGGACGGTTTGATGATACCGCCTCTCAATAAAAAGGTCTAAATCGACGAACGAACATTTCATCTTTGCCGACAATTCTTTTCCAATAGACGTTTTCCCCGCCCCCATGAAACCAATTAAAAAAATGCGTTGCATGATTTGTTTCTATTTTTCGACATGCAAAAATACGAATTTTGTGGAGAATTGAAAATGAATGATAAAATGATAAAAGCTCACGTTGTTTGCGATAAAGGTGATTCATCGTAAATTTTCTGTACTTTTGTATGAAAATTTGAACGATGTGGCAAAGCGAAAATTTTATGTAGTATGGAATGGCGTGCATCCCGGTATTTATGATAATTGGGAAGATTGCAAATTGCAGGTGTTTGGATTTGAAAATGCACAATATAAGTCATTTGAGACACTCAGTGAAGCACGTGAGGCGTATGAAAAAGGAGGTATCACCTATCGGAAAGTGCCTGAGAGAAAAATAGTGGACTTGCCGCAAAGCGAATCTGCCGGTTGTTTTGTGCGCGAAAGCCTTGCGGTGGATGCGGCCTGTAGTGGTAATCCCGGCGCAATGGAATACCGTGGCGTCTTTGTGGCTTCGGGAAAGGAAATTTTTCGTGTAGGCCCTTTGGCACAAGGGACAAATAACGTTGGCGAGTTTTTAGCCATTGTGCATGCACTGGCCTTGATGAAACAAAAAAGCGTCGACATGCCGGTGTATTCGGATAGCTTAAATGCCATTACATGGGTGCGTAAGAAGCAATGTAAAACGCGATTAGAGCAAATACCCGACAATGCACCCATTTTTGATCTGATCAGACGGGCGGAAAAATGGCTGCATGAAAATACGTATCCGAATCCTGTATTGAAATGGGATACGGCGGCTTGGGGTGAAATACCTGCCGACTTTGGCAGAAAATAGCTCATCCCGTTTCTCTTCAATAAAATGTAACAGATTTCAAATGAAAATTTCAGTAGTTATTCATACATTCAATTCGGCAAAAACGCTTGAGCACACATTGGCTTCGGTGAAAGATTTTGAGGAGATCATCGTGTGTGATATGTACAGCGAAGATGACACCCTGTCTATTGCACAAAAATATAATTGCCGGATTATCCATCATGAACGATGCGGAATAGTAGAGCCGGCAAGAAACAAGGCGATTCAATCTGCCGGCCACGAATGGGTGTTGGTAGTGGATTCGGACGAAGTGGTGTCAAACGATTTGAAAGCGCTGCTTTATTCCATCACAGACCGGGAAAATCCGGCAGAAGCGTACGGTATTCCACGAAGAAATTTTTTTATGGGACGGTTCATGCGTGCCGGTTATCCGGATTATCAAATAAGATTTCTGCAGAAAAGTAAGGTATTTTGGCCGCCATTCGTGCATGTACGTCCTCAAATAGATGGAAGAATTGAAAAAATATCATCGGATTACAAATATGCACTGACGCATCTTGATGACCCGGCCATATCCTCCTTGTTATCCAAAATAAATACGTATACAGACAAGGAAATCGTCAAAAGACAGAAGGAAAAAACAGGCATTTTCGGTCTGATATTCAAATCTTTCTTCCGCTTTTTCAGATATTATATCCTGAAAGGAGGATTCAGAGACGGCAAAGCAGGATTTGTGTATGCAGGGTTTCAAGCGATTTATAAATACACCACCATCGTGAAAATTTGGGAAAAGAGTGATTAGTTTTGCTGTATTCTTGCTTCAGTATACTTTTGTACGACCACCTGTAACATATCATCGTGTAAACAGAGTCTTTCAAATACTTTAATGCCTTTTTTCAGGCTGATTTTACAAAATCTCATCCGGTTGAGATCCAGCAATTCAAATTCATAGCGATCATTGGTTTGCCCAAACAAGATATTTCCCGGCGAATAATCCTTATGAAAAATTCCTTTTTGGTGTAAACCGGCTGTGAAGCAAGCCAAATCGCTTAAAACCGGATATGCTTCGGGCAAATCCGGCGAATCGGATATTTTCCTGATTTCACAATCAAACCGGCTTTTTTGGGCGATAAAATAGCTGTGGAATAACAATCCGAATTTTTTAATTTCAATATAGGCAATGGGAATAGGAGTCAAGATGCTTTTGTCTAACAGAATCAATGCATTTCTGTAGGCGCGTTCGGCTTTGGATGCGCGCAATGCGGAATAGGCGAATTGGTTGATGACATGAGGTATCCGGAATGACTTTACCACCAATTCCAAGCCTTGATGTTTGAAAATTTTCACTTCGTTTCGTGCCTTGAAGATGGTTTTCCCTTCTCTGTGAAACCTATCCGGCAACTGATCAATAAAATCGGCACAAAACGCATAATCAGGGTGAACCACTACTTTCTTCATAATTGTTTTCTTCTAAGAATCAGTTTCTAATACAAAAGTAATTTTGTCAATAATCTGTTCCGGTGTAATTTGTTTCAGGCAGGCATAATCGTTCCGGTGACAAGGCTTGTGGCCATAAATGGCACAGGGACGGCAAGGCAATTCCACCTGAACCGCATATTGAGGATGCTGTCTATAGCCGTAAAATCCGGCGTATGGATGTGTAGCGCCCCAGATGGAAACCACCTTTGTACCGACAAGCGATGCAAAGTGCATATTGGCCGAATCCATACATAACAATACATCTAACCGGCTGATTAGTGCAAGTTCATGCACAAGACTGTAGCAACCTGCCACATTGTGAGTATTCGGATATTGAGATTCCCACTGCCTGAGGATGGTCTCTTCATATCCGCCACCTCCGAAAAAGAACAGCGTCGTATCCGGTTGTGTGGATAAAGAGGCGACTACCTTTTCCATTTCATCCACCGGGTAGATTTTTCCGGTATGTTTGGCAAAAGGGGCGATACCTATCCGGCGGCCTTTTTCCTTCCCTAAGAGGGATGTCCACGTAAAAGAATCATGCCGGCAACCGGCAAACAAGGAAGTAAAAGTCTCTTCAAAACGGAAACCTGCCCGGCGGAACACGTCTGCATAGCAAGTGGTCATCGCTGGCAGTGGGAAAATCGTTTTAGGCGGTTTTTTCGTAAGTTGCTTTCGTTCCTTTCGTTTTTTGTTTATCATAAAAACGCGTGTCCCTTTCAATCGAAATATAAAATCAAGTATCCGGCTTCGGATCACATGATGCAAGTCGAGCGCCATATCATACTTCTGTGCAGCCAAACCAAACGAAAAACGCAAAAAACCGCCCAATCTTTTTTCCGCCCCTTTTGTGTCAATACCCAGTATTTTTACATTTGCCGGCGGATTGACAAAGAGCGGGATCAAAAAAGTGTGCGTAAGCACCGTAAACGAATCGCCGGGATTCGCTTTCGCCGCCGAGTAGACGACGGGAATGGTCATTGCCACGTCGCCCATGGCAGAAAGTCGTATGATCAATACTTTAGCCATCTTTTACACGATGATGGACAAAGATACATTATTTTTTGCTACTATACAAAACCGGATTTAGTGCAGGATCGTTATACATCTTCATTTGTTGATACACTTTCATGTATTTTTTCCCTTGCTCGATATCTTCCAATAACCGGTCGAGCGCCGTAGATAAATCTATATGCTGTTCACATAAGATTTTCAATTTTTCCTCACATGTTTTTTGGTGATTTTTGTGGACATCCGTCCGGTTCACTTCCTGTTTCATGTGATAAATCTTGAGCATAAGAATCGACAGGCGATCCACAGCCCATGCGGGACTTTCCGTATTGATGGTCGCATCCGGACAGATTTGTACATCTTTATACCGGTCTAAAAAATAACTGTCAATTAATTCGACCAGATCCGTACGGTCCTGATTGGATTGATCAATCCTTCGTTTGATGACGATTGCTTCCTCAGGCTTTATTTCCGGATCGCGAATGATATCCTCCAAATGCCACTGAACGGTGTCGATCCAATTTTTCGGATAAAGGTAAAATTCGATATTTTGTGCTGCATAAGGATTTTTCACAAGCGTATTTACATCATCTTTCAAATGATAGTCGCAGATCGCTTGCTCAAAAACGGAATGACAGAGTTTGCTGAATGTGCTCATTTTTTTTATTCATAATTATTTAAATATCTCTCCGAAAGTAGCGTCAAATCCACAAACTCTTCGACCGAAAGTTGTTCGGGGCGTTTGTCGAATATCGGCAACGAATAATCGGGAAACTCTTTTCCCAATATAGGTTTCATGGAGTTTCGCAAGGTTTTGCGGCGTTGATTGAACGACGTTTTCACTACTTGTTTATACAGGGCTTCGTCACATTCGAGCGCTTTCCGGCTGTTGCGCGTCATGCGTATCACTGCGCTTTTGACTTTGGGTGGCGGGTCAAAAACCAGCTCGCTGACGGTAAACAAATATTCCACCTCATACCAGGGTTGAATCAGCGCGCTGATGATCCCATACGTTCTGCTTCCCGGAGGCGCTGCAATCCGTTCGGCCACTTCTTTCTGAATCATCCCGGCACAGCAAACCACCTGTTCCCTGTATTCCAACGCCTTGAAAAATATCTGACTGGAAATATGATAGGGATAATTCCCGATAATACAGAATTTTTCAGGTGGAGGATACAGCCTGTGCAAATCGAGTGTAAGAAAATCTTCCGCAAAAATCCGTCCTTTCAGTGCCGGCAAATGCTGATGCAGATAAGCCACAGACTCCATATCCACTTCCACCACCGAGAGGTCATGCCTTTCCTCAAGCAGAAATTTTGTAAGTACCCCCATACCCGGCCCCACCTCCAACACAGGCACTCCACGATATGCTGACAGCGTTTCGGCAATCTGCCGCGCTATGTCAAGGTCTTTCAAAAAATGCTGTCCCAAAGACTTTTTCGCACGTATTGTTCTCAATAACTATAATTTAAAGATTTAAAAATTTAAAGATTTAAAAATTTAAAGATTTACAGATTTTACCCCCCTGTTTTTGTATGTGGGATTCGTAATTTTTAATTTTTAATTTTTAATTTTTAATTATTTCTTACCTTTGCGCCTGCAAAAGTAAGAAATAATATTTTAGCACACACTACGATACATGAATTTAAAGCAATTTATCGGAAAAACAATACGCATTGTACTTCCTTTGAGTTTAGGTTGTTTGTTGCTTTGGTATTTGTACAAAGACCAGGATTGGAGCAAAATGACAGCTGTTTTCAAAAAAGATGTTAGATTTGACATTATTCTGTTTTCACTGATTTTCGGGTTAGGCGCGAATATGGCTCGCGGATACCGCTGGGGGTTGTTGATTGATTCGCTGGGAGAACGTGTGAAGCGGAAAAATACCGTTTTATCCGTTTTTGGAAATTATGCCATCAATATGGCGCTTCCACGCATTGGAGAATTTTGGCGTTGTGGCGTAGTCGCCAAATATGAAAAAATCTCATTTACCAAACTGCTTGGTACGATGCTGGTTGACAGGGTGATGGATACTTTGGTGGTGGGCACGCTGACCGTTTGTCTTTTTGTGTTTAATCTCAGTTTTTTCAAAAAATATTTTGCAAAAAACCCGGATGTGCTCGAAGGATTTTATGCCATGTGTACCTCGGTTTGGATGTATATCGGACTTGTCGCCGTAGGGGTGGTGGTTTGGTTGTTATTTACCAGATGGGGGCATATATCTGTGGTGCAAAAAGGGAAACAAGCTGCGTTGAATGTGTGGGAAGGGATTAAAAGCCTTTGGAAAGTGGAACACAAAGTGCGCTTTATCATACAGACAATCCTTATTTGGGGTGGCTATTTTTGTTATTTCTATATTACGTTTTATGCGTTTGATTTCACACGCGAATTAGGTATACGGATCGGATTAATCGCATTCGTGATGAGCAGTATTGGGGTGGCTGTGCCGGTTCAGGGAGGAATCGGAGTATGGCATTTCATGGTCATATCCACTTTGGTATGTTTTGGAGTGGCTGATGCCGACGCTGCCGCCTTTGCGTTTGTGGTGTACGCCATACAGACGATTTGGATCGTGCTTCTCGGATTAGTAGGCATTGTCGCCTTACCTATAATTAATAAAGAAAAATGATTTACGATTTCAGATTTACGATTTTAGATTTACGATTTTAGATTTTTTCTGAAAACTGAAAACTATATACGATTTACGATTTTAGATTTACGATTTTAGATTTACGATTTTAGATTTTTTCTGAAAACTGAAAACTATATACGATTTACGATTTTAGATTTACGATTTTAAGGTATTAAAAATCATTCTCAACTCTCAATTCTCAATTTTTAATTAATTACTATGTCAGCAGAAATCAAACACCTTCACCCCCAACCGGTTTGGAATTATTTTTACGACCTGACCCAAATTCCCC
>Ga0082212_10010857_pt1 | contig 11606 bp, 9 predicted proteins | sample TergutNt197P3_FD_71548 | JGI IMG/M metagenome (GOLD analysis project Ga0082212, IMG submission 71548) | Neocapritermes taracua P3 segment gut microbial communities from Petit-Saut dam, French Guiana - Nt197 P3 | ecosystem: Host-associated > Arthropoda: Insects > Digestive system > Gut ... | reverse complement strand
CCGACGATGCTGATAGTCGAGCACGACAGGGCGTTTTGCGAGAACACGGCGACGAAAACGGTCAGGCTATAAATAAAGTGAAGGAGGATTCTATCCTGAATAATAAACTCAATAAAGAACAGCAGGATGCCGTAAATTACTGCGAGGAGAAAGCGGCGGCGCTGCTTGTCCTTGCTGGCGCCGGAAGCGGAAAGACGAGGGTCATCACCCATAAAGCGGCTTACCTCATTTCGGAAAAAAGGATCCCGCCGTGGAAAATCCTCGCCATAACTTTTACAAACAAAGCGGCGGCGGAAATGAGAGAGAGAATACGAGCCATGACGGGGGAAATATCCAAAGAAATACAGATCAGCACCTTTCATTCCTTCGGACTTAAATTCATGTTCAGGAACTCGGGCGAACTTTCAAAAACCGGATTAAGGCCCAATTTCGCCGTATTTGACAGGGCGGACAGCCGCGCCCTGATAAAGGAAATCATGGAAAATCTTCACCTGAATACAAAGGAGATACCCCCTTCAAACGTACTCGAGGCAATATCGAACGCAAAATCAAAATGGAAGCCGGATAATAAAGAACTAGACCTCGATGGGTTATACCTCGATATAGCGAACAGTTATCGCAAGGCCCTCATTGAAAGGAACGCGGCGGATTTCGACGACCTTCTGATATATCCGCTGAAAATGATGTCGGCTGACCCGGAATTGCGGGCGCGGGAACAGGCGCGTCTTTCGTGGATCCTTGTGGACGAGTATCAGGATGTGAACCAGCCGCAATATTTGATGCTCCGCGACCTCGTGGGAGAAAATAATTCCATAATGGTGGTCGGCGACCCCGACCAATCCATATATGGCTGGCGCGGCGCGGACATGAGGATGATATTGAACTTTGAAAAAGATTTCGCCTCTCATGCGCCGAAAAGGATCGTGTTGGAGCAAAATTACCGTTCCACCCAAAACATACTGTCGGCCGCAAACGCCCTCATCCGCAGCAACAGCGCGAGGCACGAAAAAAACCTCTGGTGCGCGAAAAAAGGGAACGCGGAAGAAAAAATCAATGTCATACTTGCCCCCGACGAATACGATGAGTCGGAAGCGATCACCGAACAAATAAATTGCCTGCACGACCGGGAAAGTTATTCTTACGGCGACATCGCCATACTGTACCGCACAAACGCTATGAGCCGCGTTTACGAACAAAAATTCATGAGGTTCGGGATACCGTACCGCGTCATAAGGGGGACAGCTTTTTACGAGCGCAAAGAGGTAAAGGACGTTTTGGCGTACATGCGGCTTGCAATTAATCCTCTCGACCGTTCGGCTTTGCTCAGGGTGGCAAATATCCCGGCGCGCGGGCTCGGAGCGAAAACGCTGGAAAAAATATCGCTTTGGCTTGAATCCGTAGTTCGATCGACCGACCCACTCACGCCCGCGGAATTTTGGAAACTGATATCGGATGAAATTCTTAACAACGGCGGCAAACTCAAATCAGATTTCGGACAATTGATGAAATTATCACCCAAAATATCAGCGGCGTTTCATGATTTTGCCGAACATATCGCGAATATATCCTCCAACTCGGAGAACATATCAAGTATATTTACGTATATAATGAACGTGATCGGATACGAACAGGTCTTGCGGGACGAGTATCCGGAAGACTGGGAGGAGCGCGCGGGAAATATAGAGGAACTTCGTTCCCTTGTCCCGCCCGAAGGGAATTTGGCAGAAATTCTCGCCGAGGCGGCGTTGTTCACCGATCAGGAATCAAGACCCGATCAGGGCGAGCAAAAAGTAAATATGCTCACGTTACATTCCGCAAAAGGGTTGGAATTTCCCGTGGTGTTCATCGTGGGTATGGAGGAGGCAATATTTCCGAATTTCAGGGCGTTTGACGACGCCTCGCAAATGGAGGAGGAGCGGCGCTTGTGTTACGTCGGCATCACCAGGGCGGAGGAAAGGCTTTTCCTGACGGCCGCGCGCACGAGAAGGCTTTTTGGCTTGACATACAGAAACGGATTTTCGCGTTTCATTTACGAGATACCGGAGGAATTGAAAATAACCGACGACCGGGGAGAGGAAAGCGTAAAATATGTGGGTTACGGCAATTACGGGCGATATAGGGGCCGGTAAATCTACTGCCGCTAAAATTTTTGAGGAAATGGGAGCCCTGAGGATCGACGCCGACGAGATAGCAAAAGGGCTGTGGCAGGATCGGGAAATATTTTCCAAAGCTCTTGCCCGCTGGGGAGACCGGATCATCGATGGCGGCAGCGACGGGGAAAAACCAAACCTGAAGGCGATAGCGGAAATAATATTCGGCGATCCGGATGAAAATCGCTTCGCCTGCGAATTATTGCACCCGAAAACTTTACAGATAATGGAGGGCAAGATTAAAGCGGCGCAAGGCTGGGTCGTTGCCGAAATCCCGCTTTTATTTGAATGCGGAGTCCCCGCGTGGGTCAACAGGACGATCTTCGTCACGGCTTCCCCAAAAATCCGGGAGGACAGATGCCGCTCTCGCGGCTGGGGCGAACTTGAGATCGCAAAAAGGGAATCTTTTTACATTTCATCGGAAGAACGCAAAAAACGCTCGGATTTTCTTATAATAAACGACGGCGGGCTCGAAGAACTCAGCAAAAAACTTTCAAAACTCGCTAAAATGTTCAAAGAACGGGCCGAAAATACGATCGACGCGTGCCTGAGCCGTAAAGTTATTGATTTACTTCACATAATCGGATATCATGCGGAGCAGATGAAAAAACGCGCGTACCTCATCGGGGGGGCGGTCAGGGATATATTTCTGAACCGCGGCACAAACGACATCGACGTCGTCATCGAGGGCAACGCGATATCCCTGCTCCACCGCGTATATAAAAAAGAATGCAAGCCAAAAGACTGGGACATGAATTTTTACAAGCGTTACGGGAGCGGGACGCTGGCGAATAAGATAACGGGGCAGCGGATAGACCTCATTTCAACGAGAAGCGAACTTTTTACGGAACCGGGGCAGAGGCCGCACATGACGCCGGGAAATATAAGGGAGGACATCGAAAGGCGCGATTTCACGGCGAACTCGATCGCCATGTCCATAATAAAAAAAGACTGGGGAAACATCATCGACCCGTTCAACGGAAGGGCGGATATAAAAGCCAGGCTTTTAAGGGTTCTTCACGACAGAAGCTTTACGGACGACCCCACACGGATCTTACGCGGGATACGCTTCGAGCAGAGATTGGGCTTTAAATTTGAGGAACACACTTTCGAACTTCTCCTGCAGGCGGTGGAGCAAGGCGTCTTTTCCGCGGCCGTGCCGTCGAGGATGGAAAAGGAATGGAACCTATGCCTTGCGGAAAACCCGGACTCGATAAAGCGCCGCCTCGCGGAATTGGATATTGACACAAATTATCTGGAATCTATTTGTAAAGTTTAATTTTGGAGGATAATATAATAAATGTTCAGGCAAATGGACCCTTATCTTTTACTGATAAAAATCCCCGCCGTTTTATGGGCGATCTCCTTTCATGAGTTTTGCCACGGATACGCCGCCAAACTTTTGGGAGACCCGACGGCGGAAATGCAGGGGAGGCTGACGCTCAACCCCATAAGACATTTTGACCCGATAGGGGCCCTCATGTTGCTGTTTGTCGGATTCGGATGGGCAAAACCCGTGCCGGTAAATTCGAGATACTTTAAAAATGTCAGGCGGGATATGATCATAGTGTCCGTTGCTGGAATAGCGGGCAACCTCCTGACGGCGTTCGTGTTCGTGATGATCGCGCTGTTTGTTACGCCGTCCGTTTTTGGCAGAGCCGGAGTCCTTTTTATCAGGTTCATGATATTCATCAACGTCGGCCTGGCGGCTTTTAACATCCTCCCCATCCCGCCGCTCGACGGGTCAAAAATTTTGTACGGCTTTCTTCCTTTTAAAGGGTTAAGATTTTACTATTTTCTCGAGCGTTACGGTTTTTTTATACTGCTGATATTGGTATTTACAGATTTGATAGGTTATTTGATGTATCCGGTCGTGTCGCTTTTTCTCAGGCTCATCGGATATAATTATCTAAATCCATTCCTTTATTGATTGATAAATGATCTAGTCCAAAATGCAAAAAGGGTGAGGGCAAATGAAGATAAAATGGAAATTTGAGGAAGATGTCGAGGACTTTGACGAACACGGGAACCTGAAAAATTATTATAAGGACTCTGAACCCTGGAAAAAACAAAATTCCAAGCCGAACTATTTTCTTCAGGTCTTTTTGATAATACTCGCTGTGATCGTATGCTTGCTCGTGATCGTCATTGGTTTGAGTTATCAGGGGTACGACTGGAATCAGGCGCCGGGGCTCCGAATCTTGCGCGAAATAGTTGACCTGCGACTTCGTAGGTAGGAAACATGCGGATAAATATAGGAAAAGACGTACCGACAAAGGATGTAAGTTTTCCGCCCGGAATGATAGGCCTGTCGTTTGGAGTGGAAAACCTTCTGGTTCACGGGATTTTTTATTATGCTCAAGGGCAGAAGGCATCCCCTACGGTCATATTATGTCACGGGTTTCCTGGGTTTGAAAAAAACGCGGACATCGCGCAGACATTGAGGCGCGCCGGATTCAACGTATTTATTTTTTCTTACAGGGGAGCGTGGGGAAGCCAGGGGGATTTTACCTTCGCAAACGTGATAACCGATACGTGCAAAGCGGTATGTTACATTAAAAGCGACGAGTTTCCTTTGAAGGAACGTGTGAACGGCCAGCCGGTGATACTCATAGGGCACAGTATGGGCGGTTTCGCAGCCGTGATGGCGGCGGCAAGATTGCCGGAGGTAAGGCACGTGATATCGATAGCCGGATGGAACATAGGGCTCAACGCCAAGGAAAGCAGGCGGCGCAATGAAGTAAAAGAGCGCGTGAACACAATTCTTTCCGGCGCGAAAGTCTTGAGCGGGATCACCTCAGCCGCCCTCTGGAACGAAATATATCTTTACGAGAACGAATACGACCTGTGTCACGCGGCGCAGAATTTTGCGGGAAGGCGTATGCTTCTCATAGCGGCGGAAAGGGACGACGATACCCCCGCCGATATAAATCATATTCCGCTTTTGGGCGCCCTCCGCTCTGCAAAAGCCGCGGCGGATGAAGTATATATCGACGCCGATCATTCTTTTGCGGAAAAACGGATCGAACTTGCAAATGCAATTTTGCGGTGGCTCGATAAAAATTTATGCGAAATTTAAGCATTATCCCTTGACGGATTCGCATTTTTACGGTAAAAGTATCGTGTTTGTTTTTTGAACCATGGAATCAAAATATAATCTGGGGAAGGAGGTTAGACTATGACTAAGGCGGAATTAATAGATTCAGTTGCAAAGAAGGCTGGCCTTACCAAGAAAAATGCCGGAGCAGCGGTTGCCGCGGTAATCGATTCGATTTCGGGAGCGCTCGCATCACACAACAAGGTTCAGTTAGTCGGATTCGGCACGTTTGAAGTTCGCAGACGCGCTGCGAGAGAGGGACGCAATCCTCAGGACCCGTCCAAGAAAATCAAGATTCCGGCACGGGACATTCCCGCATTCAAACCCGGAAAAGCTCTTAAGGACAAAGTACACCACGATGCACAAAAGAAACGCTAATTTGATTTAGCACGATTGGATCCCGGCTTAGGCAGCAACTTGAGTTGCTGCCTTTTTTTATTAAGCAGCTCAAGTTGCTGCCTTTTTTATTTTTATTTCCCTTCATTTTACTTTCCTTTTGCTTTTCTTTTGACTGTCATATAAATCTGTGATAAACTCAATAAATTGTTGCTACTGACTAAATTTAACGAGATTTGCATTTTTATTCCAACCGGATTGGGGTAATGATGTATGGAATGGCTAAAGAACACCAAGATACAAAGCAAACTTTTCCTCGCGTTCGGGATCATCGTATCGCTGATGATCCTGTCAAATGCATTTGACATATCGAAATTCATAAGCATGGGCAACGAATATGACTCCCTCATCAGCACGTCCATCCAGCGGCAAATTTATCTGGCCGACGCGATCGGCGACATAACGAAGCTGCGCTTTCATAATTTATCGAGATTATACTCGCTGGCCGGCGGCGCGCAATCCGGCGCAATTTCCGAACTGTACAAAAACCGTGCGCAAATAGCCGAATCGTTTATAAAAAATTTGAACGACTATCGCAGCAATGTGATCGCCGAAACGGACATGACCGGCGAGGAAAAGCGCACGCGCCTCGAGATCGTGGATGAGATCGATGATATATTCACCAACGTGTATATTCCGTACCAAATGAATATCGGAAACAAGTACGCGCAGAATTCGGGCATAACCCTGCTGGAAGGTATCTCCGCGGGAAACGAGATCACCGAAAAATTGCAGGTCCTCCGCAAAGAGTCGTTTGAGACGGTCAGGCATAAATCCGGCGAAGTGAAGGCCAACATGAAAAACGCAACAAATCTGGCGATCGCCATATCCGCCTGTATCGTCATCTTTTCGGTCCTATTTTCTATATTTATCGCAAGATCGGTCAAAAAGCGCGTTTCAAATATGGAAACGGCAATGGCGGAAATTTCCAGAGGAAACCTGGACTTCCCTATCAGGAGCGAATACAGGGATGAATTGGGGACGCTTTCAAACCACATAGGCGACATGGTCGATATGATCCTCGAGATGAATAAGACAATGGCCGTCATCGATTATATGGATTGCATGATAAGCATTGCCGATTTGGACTATAACGTCATCTACATAAACGACAAAATGGCGGAATCCTACGGCATGGACAAAGAAAACTGCATTGGCCATAAATGCTATAAGGTGCTGAAGGGCCTCGACAAACCGTGCTCTTACTGCCTGCTGCCTCAAATTTTATCCGGTGATGAACAAGTTTCGGATGACAATCGCGGATATTTCTGGGATGAAAAATTGGGCAAATGGCTCTACGACAAAGCGGCTATCATACGCTGGATAGACGGCTCCAAGGTGCAGTTCCATTATTTGACGGACGAGACCATGAAAAGAAATTACGAGGAAAATCTGCGCGAGGCAAAACTGGCCGCGGAAGCCGCGTCGCACTCAAAATCCGCTTTCCTCGCCAATATGAGCCACGAGATACGCACGCCCATGAACGCGATCGTCGGCATCACCGAAATACTGCTGGAAAACGAGGACCTTCCGCAGGATATGAAGGAATCGCTCGATAAGATATACAATTCCGGCGATCTGCTGCTCGGCATCATCAACGATATACTGGATTTTTCCAAAATTGAGGCGGGCAAACTGGAATTGGCGCCCGACATATACAGAGTGGCGAGCCTGATCAACGACACCGTGCAGCTTAACAGGATGAAGTTCGAAAACAAGCCGGTCGAATTCAAACTTCACGTGGACGAAACCATCCCGTCGGAATTGTGCGGCGACGAACTTCGTATAAAACAGATTTTGAACAACCTGCTCTCCAACGCGGCAAAATATACGGACAGCGGCGAGGCCGAATTATCCGTTTCCGCCGAATTTGACAGCGGGAATGAAGGAACAGTGACGCTTGTTTTTTGCGTGCGCGATACCGGGCATGGAATGACTGAGGAGCAGTTGAGCAAACTGTACGACGAATATTCGCGTTTTCATGCGGGATCCAGCACGATCGAGGGCATAGGGCTGGGCATGAGCATCACGCGGAATTTGATATGGATGATGGAGGGCGAGATAAGCGCGGAAAGCGAGCCGGAAAAGGGTTCAATTTTTACCGTGCGTTTGCCGCAAGGGAGCGTCGGCGCTGATGCGTTGGGCAGGGACGTAGCGGAAAATCTGGAGAAATTCCGCGCAAGCGATGTCTCGCAAATGAAAAAACAAATTATCAAGCGCGAGCATATGCCTTATGGCAGCGTTCTGATCGTGGACGACACGGAATCGAATATATATGTCGCCCAAGGGCTGATGCGGCCTTACGGGCTGCAAACCGACACCGCCATGAGCGGATTTGAGGCCATTGAGAAAATAAGGGATGGCAAAACCTATGATATCGTGTTCATGGACCATATGATGCCGAAAATGAACGGTATGCAGGCGACAAAGATCATAAGGACGATGGGATATGCAAACCCCATTGTCGCGCTGACGGCAAACGCGGTAACGGGCCAGGCGGATGTGTTTTTGGCGAACGGTTTCGACGCGTTCATCTCCAAGCCGATAGACATACGCCAGTTAGACGACTTGCTGAATAAACTGATAAAGGACAAACATTCAAAGGAAGCAGGTGAGATCGTGTGCAGTCGCAGCCAAAATAATGATGAGACCATTGAGAACGATGTAACCAGCACCCGGCAGCAAATAGACCCGCAATTGGCGGAATTTACCGCGCGGGACGCTGAAAAAACCGTGGCCGTGCTGGAGGCGATGCACGGTAAATTTGACTCCTGCTCCGACGAGGACATGGAGACGTATGTCATAAATGTGCACGGGATGAAAAGCGTGCTCAGGAACGTCGGCGAAACGAAACTGTCAGACTTCGCGCTCCGACTTGAACAGGCCGGCCGGAACCGGGACATTGCCGTGATGTCATCCGAAACCGGGGCTTTTCTCGACGCGCTGCGGGCCGTAATAAAGAAGATCAGGCCAAAGGAAGAGGAGGAGAGCAGCGACATCGTTGACGAGGACAAGGCATATTTGCGCGAAAAACTTCTCGCCGTCAAAGAAGCGTGCGCAGAGTATGAAATCGGCGCCGCCGAGGAGATACTTGAAGAACTGAAACGCTCGAAATGGTCTCTGCAGACAAAAAAAATACTGAGCGGCATCTACGATCATTTATTGCACAGCGATTTGACCGAAGCCGCGGACGCGGCCGAGGAGTATATAAAAGTTATTGAGACGAAATCAGTATCGTAAGGAGAGAGTTGCTATGACGAAAAAAACGATTTTTGTGGTGGACGACAGCGACGCCAACCTGGAGAAAGCCAAAAAGGCTCTGCAAAGGGAATACCGCGTTTTTACCTTCCCATCCGCGGAGAAGATGTTCTCGCTTCTTGAAAAAATAACCCCGGATATGATACTGCTGGATATCGAAATGCCGGGAATAAGCGGGTTCGACGCCATTGCCCTGCTGAAGAAAAACCACGGTTGGGATGACATACCGGTACTGTTCCTCACCGGCTGGAGCGAGGATATGGTGATCTCACAGGGGCTGAAGCTGGGCGCGCTCGATTTCGTGAACAAGCCTTTTTCCATTCCGCTCTTGCTCAAGCGCGTGGAAAATTATCTGGCCCTGGACGAATTTCTCAAAAGACAGGCAAAAATGGTGGACTTAAAGCTCAAATAGGGGACAATTTCATCCGCAAGCTTTTTACTGATTTCGCTCTTTTCTCTTGCGGATATATACTGTTTCCTTGACATTTTTACAGTAACATCAAGCCTTTTAAGTCTGTTCAGTTGGCATTATATAACGTTTGCTAACATGTTAGTAAACGTTATCTTTTTTTATTTCAACGCCGGATAAGCGTTCCAGACGACTCTGTTTTTTCCCTCTTTTTTTGCTTTATAAAGCATTTGATCAGCTATTTCAATGAAATCTTTTATGCCCTCCCCCATTTGCGGGATCGTCGAAGTTCCGCCGATGCTGACGGTGACGACTGAAGTGGTTGGCGACTCCGCGTGGGGGATCGCAAGGTCCTTGATGTTCTCGCATATCTTTTGCAGCAATTTCTCTCCGTTCTCAGACGGGGTGGCGGGCAGCAACACTACGAACTCCTCGCCTCCGTAACGGGCGACGAAGTCCGTTTTGCGGCTCAAAGACGAACTGATCCTATTTGCGACCGATTTTATCACCCCGTCCCCTTCGAGATGTCCGTAATGGTCGTTGTATTTTTTAAAATCATCTATATCGAGGATGGCGGTGGATATGCAAGTCTGTTCCCTCATCGCCCTCGCCCATTCGACCTCCGAACGCAGGTCAAAACTGCGTCTGTTATGTATCTTCGAAAGCGCGTCGATGAGGGCGAGGTCCTCTATTGTTTTTCTCATCAAAAACAGGTCGATATGGTTTTTCACCCTCGCTTTTACGACTCTCGGGGAAAACGGCTTGTATATATAGTCGGTCGCGCCGAGTATCAGCCCTTTTTCCTCGTTCTCCGGATCGTTGAGCGAGGTGATGAATATTACAGGAATATTGCTCGTTTCGGGCATCTGCTTAAGTTCCGCCAGCACTTCGAATCCGTCCATGACCGGCATCACTATGTCAAGCAATATGATGGTCGGGGAATATTCCTTCGCCATCTTGAGGGCTTCGCGCCCCTCCTTAGATGCCATAACATCGTACTCTTCCTTAAGTATATCTGACAGTATTCTGAGGCTGAGCATACTGTCATCGACTATCAGAATTTTCTCCATTCCCCGCACCTGCTTTTTATAAATTTATATAATCACAAAAAATAAATCCAAAGCGGCCCTACCCCATATTTTATTTTAAAATAGAACCGCTTTGTAAACTGCTTTACTGATCGCCCCTCACTATCTCCTTTATTTTCATAAGGCGGCTCAATGTGCTGCGTTCCTGCTCGTCAAGCTTCATCGAGATATACCTTATGGTTTCGGAGAAGTTGGGGATCATGACGTACTCCAGCGCGTTCACGCGCCGGCGCGTGCGCTCTATCTCCCCCGCCATCAGGCGTATCGCTTTCTCCTTCGCGGCGAGGAGTATTAGGCGCGGAATAAGTTTTGCAAAACGCTCGAGGGCAACGTCGAGGCTTCCCGGGGTCAGCGCGAACCCGTAATTCACGGCGTTGCCTTCCTGTTGGACGTCATACTCCGGCACCGACACGCTCATGACGTTGCGCCACGAGACCGAAAGCGAGCACTTCGATCCGGGGATCATGAGCGCCTGTTCCAACATGGCGGGCAGCGTCTGAGCGCGGGAGAGGAGGAAACCGGCGTTGCATTCCGCAAGTTCTTTTTCCACATCTTCCCTAAGCTGCTTCCCTTCGCGCGCGCGTTCGAGGAATGCCTTTATGAGGGCATCCTGTTTGTCTTTAAGCATCTTATGCCCACGAACCGCCGCCACGAGCCTCTTTTTGAGGCGCGACATCTCCATCCGGTTCGGGTTTATATTAAGACGGGCCATTTACGTTCGCCCCCGATCAGCTTTTTCCAATGAGCGGTTTAAGATACTTTTCTATATACTCGTCACGTACGCGCTTAAGTTCCTTCACCGGTATCATCGTGAGCAGTTTCCATCCGAGCTCCATGGTATCGGCGATGGTACGGTTCTCATACTCACCCTGCCTGACATAACGATCCTCGAACTCCGAGGCGAATTTCGCGAAAGCCTTGTCCTCCTCGGTAAGAGCGCCTTCTCCGAGTATTATTGCAAGCTCTTTGGCGTCCTTCCCGCGGGCGTAGGCCGCAAAAAGCTGGTTCATCAGGTCGGCGTGGTCCTCTCTCGTCTTGCCTTTCCCTATTCCCTTGTCCTTCAGGCGCGAAAGCGAAGGCATGACGTCCACCGGCGGATATATCCCCTGGCGGTGCAGCCCTCTGCTCAATATTATCTGCCCTTCGGTTATGTACCCGGTAAGGTCGGGAATGGGGTGCGTCTTGTCGTCTTCCGGCATCGTGAGGAT
>Ga0082212_10010856_pt1 | contig 11606 bp, 7 predicted proteins | sample TergutNt197P3_FD_71548 | JGI IMG/M metagenome (GOLD analysis project Ga0082212, IMG submission 71548) | Neocapritermes taracua P3 segment gut microbial communities from Petit-Saut dam, French Guiana - Nt197 P3 | ecosystem: Host-associated > Arthropoda: Insects > Digestive system > Gut ... | reverse complement strand
TACACAACCGTTAGCATCTTTTTGGCGAATCACGGGGCGCATCAACCGTTGCGGCGCCATGGTGGCGGCGGCGGCGTTGTTGGGCATGATGGCGCTGGTGTGCTGTGACGTGGTGTTGCGGCAGTTCGGACTCCCCGTGAAGGGGGCGTATGACATTGTCCGCATCTTGTCCGTGGTGGCGCTCTCGTGCGCGCTGCCCGCCACCACCGCCTCGAAGAGCCATGTCTCCATCGACTATTTCTTTCACAAGTTCAACCGGGCGCACCGCCGCGTCATCGACATCCTCCTCCATGCGAGCCTGATTGCCGCCTTCTGCCTGGGCGCCGTCTACTGCGCCATGGCGGGGTGGGGGTTTCTCAAGAGCGGGCAGGGGAGCGACACCCTGCACCTCCCCATCTTCTGGGTGCCGTGGATCATCACGCTCGGCCTGTTGCTCTCGGCCTGCGCCTCCCTCCGACATCTCTTCCCCCATGAATGACCCTCTTCTTATCGGATACCTTGGCTGCGCGGCGATGCTCGTCCTGCTGTTGCTCAGCATGCCCGTCGCCTTCGCCATGGGGATTGTCGGCATTGTCGGGTTTGCGTTGATTCGCTCGTGGCAGGGCGCCGTTTTCGTGTTGCACTCCGAGCTGTACGATGTCTTCTCCAGCTACAACTTCACCGTCATCCCGCTCTTCATCTTCATGGGGCAGATCGCCTTCCACACGGGCATCAGCCGCCGCCTCTTCGCCGCCGCCTACCATTGGGCGGGTGCGTTGCGGGGCGGCATGGCGATGGCGACGGTCGGCGCGTGCGCCGCCTTCGGCGCGGTCTGCGGCTCGGGCCCGGCGACGGCCGCCACCATGTCGGCGGTCGCGCTGCCCGAGATGGCGCGGTACCGCTACGACAAGGCGCTCTCCACGGGGGTCGTCGCGGCGGCGGGAAGCCTCGGGATGCTCATCCCGCCCAGCGTCGTCTTCATGGTCTACGGCATCCTGACGGAGCAGTCGGTCGGCAAGCTCTTCATGGCCGGGGTGCTTCCGGGGCTCCTCTGCGCCTTCGTCTTCTGCGCCATCATCTACGTCCAGTGCCTTCTGCGCCCCGAACTCGCCCCGCCCGCCCCGAAAAGCGCGTGGCGCGACAAGTTCGTCTCGCTGGGCGGGTGCGTCGAAATGCTCATCCTCTTCGTCCTCGTCGTCGGCGGCATCTATCGCGGGTGGTTCACGCCCAACGAGGGCGCCGCCATCGGCGCCGCCGGGGCGATCGCGCTGACGCTCGTCCGCCGCGAATGCACCTGGGGCATGATCTTCAAGGCGGCGCAAGAGTCCCTCGTCACCTCCTGCATGGTGCTCTTCATCGTCGCCTGCGCCATGATGTTCAGCCGCTTCCTCGCCGTCTCCACCATCCCGATGCGCCTCGCCGAGGGGCTGACCGCGCTGACCCTCCCGCGCTACGTCACGCTCGCGCTCATCCTCGCCTTCTACCTCGTCGCCGGGTGCTTCGTGGATTCCCTCGCCCTCATCCTCCTCACGGTGCCCATCCTCTACAAGCCCATCATCGGCATGGGCTTCGACCCCATCTGGTTCGGCGTCGTCATCGTCCTCGTCACCCAGATGGGCGTCATCACGCCCCCCGTCGGCATCAACGTCTACGTCGTCGGCGGCATGGATCGCTCCACGCCGCTACAGGCCATCTTCCGTGGCGCCATGCCCTTCCTGCTGGGCATCGCGTTCACCCTCCTGCTGCTGACCCTCTTTCCCGCCATCGTCACCTTCCTTCCCAACACCCTTAATCCATGAACGCCGGCTTCTACAAGAACATCCTCTTCTGCACCGACTTCTCCGCCAACGCGGATCGCGCCTTCGACTTCGCCATCGAGACCGCCCGGTGCCACCAAGGCTGCGCCCTGACCCTCCTCCACGTCCTCCCCGAGCCCGAGGCGCAATTCTGGAAGACCTACCTCTACGAAATTGAGGGCGTCGACCAGAAGGCCAAGGCCGACATCGACGCCAAGATCGACGCCGCCTACCGCCCCCGCATCCCCGAGGGCATCGCCTTCCGCGCCGACTTCCGCATTGGCAACCCCGCGCAGGCCATCGTGGACTACGCCACCGAAAACCACTGCGACCTCATCGTCCTCGGCCGCCAAGGCACCGGCTCCATCTTCTTCGGCAACGTCGCCACCCGCGTCGCCCGCCACGCCCACTGTCCCGTTCTCATCATCCCCGTTGAAAATCAGGCGCGTTGATCATTCATCACGTCAAACATATTGTTGATGGCTTCGTCAATGACGGCCATGCGGGGGGAGAAGAGGAGTTGGCGGCTGTATTCGGCGCAGTCGTCGAGGGTGAGGCGGGAGATGAGTTTTTGGACGGGGGGGATTTGGCTGGCCTCGAGGCTGAAGTGGCGGACGCCGAGGCCGAGGAAGAAGGGGATGTAGCGGGGGTCGGCGCCCATCTCGCCGCAGATGGAGACCTCCTTGTTGGCGGCGAGGGCGGCGCGGATGACGGTGGCGAGGCCGTGGAGGACGGCGGGGTGGTGGGGGACGTAGTAGGCGTCCACCTGCGCGTTGGTGCGGTCCACGGCGAGCATGTATTGGATGAAGTCGTTGGTGCCGATGGAGATGAAGGCGGTCTCCTTGGCGATGGCGTCGGCGAGGGGGACGAGGGCGGGGAGTTCGACCATCGTCCCGATGGCGGGGCGGAGGCTCGGGTTGTCGTGGTCGCGGAGCTGGATTTGCTCGAGGCAGGAGAGGGTGCGCTCGCGGACGGCGGCGAGCTCTTCGAGGGAGCCGATCATCGGGAACATGATGCGCACGTCGTGGCGGTTGCGGAGGCGGATCGCCCAGAGGATGGCGCGGAGTTGCTGGTCGAAGACGTAGGGGTAGCGGAGCGTGAAGCGCACGGAGCGCAGCCCGAGGGCGGGGTTTTCTTCGTGGGCGTGGTCGAAGTAGGAGAGGAGCTTGTCGCCGCCGATGTCGAGGGTGCGGATGGTGATGGGCTTATCGGGCATGGCGTCGAGCAGGCGGAGGTAGACGGAGACTTGCTCGGCCTCGGTGGGGAGGGACTGGCGCACGAGGTAGGGGAACTCCGTGCGGTAGAGTCCGATGCCTTCGGCGTGCGCCGTGATGGCGTGGTCCACTTCCGCCAGAAGGTTGATGTTGGCGAGGAGGTGGACGCGCGCGCCGTCTTTCGTCACGGTCTCGGGCGCACTCCCGTGCGTGGCGCTGTCCAGGGCAAGCCCTGCCGTGCGCTTTTCGGCGTAGGTCGCCTTGACCCGCTCCGACGGCTTGAAGACGATGTTGCCCGTCGTGCAGTCGAGAATCAGGGATTCGCCGTCGGGAAGCTCCAAGAGTTCGCTCTCCTCGGTGGCGATCATGGGGATGTGCAGGGAGCGCACCAGGAGCGAGACGTGCGCGGTGGAGGCGCCGCCGATGAGGACGATGCCTTGGCAGTTGTCCTGCGCGATGCGAAGGATGTCCGAGGGCAGCAGTTCCGAGGTGATGATGATGGAGGCCTCGTGGTCGTGGCTCAACGCGGACACGCCACGGTGGAGGTTGTCCAGAAGCCGCAGGGCAAGGTCTTCCACGTCCTTGACCTTCTCTTGCAGGTAGTCGTGTTCGCTGGCCTCGAAGAATTCGATGAGCTCCGTCGCCACCACGGCGACCGCGCGTGACGGGGTCATCCCCTCGTCGTGGATGCGGGCGCGGATTTTCCCGATGAAGGCGTCGTCCTTCAGCATGAGCAGGTGCGTCTCGAAGAGCATGCTCGTCGCCTCGGGGAGCCGGTGGCTGAGCGATGTCTGCAACTGTTCCAGTTGCCCCGCCGTCTCCGCGATCGCCTCGTCCAGGGTGCGGTGCTGGCACGGGCGAAGGCGGTTCATCCGCAACGCCCCCAACTGCGCCTCCGCCCGAATCTTGGCGTGGACGCGCGTCACCCCGATGGCAATGCCGACCGAAATCGCCTTGCCGCGATAGAGTTTCGGCTCGAATTTTTTCTTCGCCTCTTCCGACAGCGGCGCGTGCGTCTCCTGCGTCTCTTCCGAGGCCATCATGAGCGCCCGCACCGCCTCCACCATCGTCCCAACCTGCGCCGTCGCCGTGCGAATCGCGCTCATCTCCTCCTGCGTGAAGGCGTTGCCCGTCGGCCGCTGCACGACCATGATCCCGATATGCTCGTTGCCCCGCAACATCGGGATGGCCAGCACCGAGCCGTGTTCCCGCAGGCACTCGTCCGAGGCCGCCACGAAGTCCGCCTCCAAGGCGACGTTGAGCGTGTAGCGGAAAAACCGCCGCTCGAAGACGCTCGCGATGAACCCCTCGCCCGCCCCCAGGTCCGCCTCGGTGGCCTTCGCCGCCGACACCCCGTGCACCGCCCGCAGCACCAACTTCTGCGAGGTCTCGTTGTACAGGAAGATCGAACACCCCGTGGCGTTCCACGTCGTCGCCAGCGTCCCGACGATGCGATTGAGCAAATCCTGCACCGACCGGCTCTCCGTCAACAGGTGCCGCAGCGGGTCGTCCGAAAGTTCAACAGTGTCATTCATGGCGTGCCTCTTCGTTAAATCACTCGGCGAGGAGTTCGGCGATGGCGGGGTCCTTGTGGCGGATCTCGTCGGGGGTGAGGCCGTCGAGTTCGTGGGGGAAGACGAGCCAGGCGTCGGTCTGATGGACGAAGTAGTCGGGCGCGAGGGCGGTCTGGTTGTTGCCGGGCTTGTAGTAGGGCATGGCGAAGCGGATGGAGGCGGTGATGGGGGAGAGGGCGGCGTGGACGGCCTCGGCGGTGCGGCCGGAGTCGAAGATGTCGTCCACGACGAGGAGGTGCGCGTCGGGCGCGAGGATGGCGCGGACGGCCTCCATGTTCTCGATGAGGGCGGCGGTGCGCGTGGCGATGCCCGTGTAGGAGGAGACCTTGACCGCCGTGTGGTTGCACGCGACGCCACGGAAGCAAAGGTACTCGTGGAGGACGCACCCGACGGGGGTGCCGCCGCGCCACAGGGCGAGGATGACGTCGGGACGGAACCCGGACAGGTACACCTTGTGCGCCAGCCGGAAGCTGTCGCGGGTGACTTCGTTGGCGCTCAAAAAAACCTTGTTCATCATTAACATCGTCTTTCGTTCTTCGTCATTCGTCATTCGAGACCGTCAATCGAGCGACGAGTGACGAATGACGAGTGACGATATTTTTAATCATCTGGCAAACGATCCAGCATTTGCGCGGCGTGTTCGAGGGTGACGGTGGTGCGGCTTTCGCCGCCGAGCATGCGGGCGATCTCGCGGACGCGCCCCTCGCGGTCGAGGAGGGTGATGTCGGTGCGGGTGCGCCCGGCGGCGACGCTCTTGTGGACGGTGAAGTGGCTGTCGCCGTAGACGGCGACGTGGGGGAGGTGGGTGATGCAGAGGACTTGGTGGGCGTGCTGGCCGATGGAGCGCATCTTGGCGCCGACGGCGTTGCCGATCTCGCCGCCGATGTTCGCGTCGATCTCGTCGAAGATGAGGGTGGCGATGGTGTCGTGTCGCGCAAGGACGGTCTTGAGGGCGAGCATGATGCGGGCGGTCTCGCCCGAGGAGGCGACGGCGCGCAGGGGACGCGGCGCCTCCCCCGGGTTGGGGGCGATGACAAACTCGATGTCGTCCACGCCTGAGGCGGTGAAGCGAGTAGCGGCGGCGTCCCTGCCGCCGTCACTGGGATCAACAGTAATGGAGAACGCGGCGGCAGCGAAACCGAGCGAGCGCAGTTCGCGGGAGATGGCAGGGGCGAGCGTGGCGGCCGCCGCCTCGCGCAATGCCGTGAGCGCGGCGGCGGCCTTGGCAAGGCGCGGCTCCAGCGTGGCGATGGCGCGGTCGATGTCGGCAAGGCGTTCGCCACGCGCGGAGAGTTCCGCAAGGCGCGACTCGGCACGATCCACGAAGGCGAGGACATCGGGGACGCCCTTGCCGTACTTGTGCTGGAGCTTGCGGACAAGGGAGAGCCGCGCATCCAGCGCGGCAAGGCGTTCGGGGGAGCCGTCAATCGAAGAGAGCGTCGCCTCGATGGAACGGGAAAGCTCCTGCACCCCCACGGCGATGGCGCGAGCCTGCTCGTGCCACTCGCGGGCGGGGTCGCCAAAGGTGCGTGCCATGTCCGAGAGCGAATGCTGGACGGCGCCCATCAACGTCAACACAGAAGTCTCCGCCTCGGTGAGGAGTTGCGTCGCCGTCGTGCCGAGGGCAAGCAGGTCCTCGGCGTTGGCGGCGTTGGCGTGGTCGCGAATCAACTCCTCGCCGTCCGCCTCGGTGAGGGCGGCGGCGCGAATCTCCTGCGCTTGGTAGGTCAACAGGTCAATCTCCCGCGCCAGCGCGGCGGTGTCTTCGCCAGAGAGTTCCGTGCGTCGGGCGCACAGGTCACGGTACTCGGCGTAGAGCGCGGCATAGGCATCGAGGGAGTCGTGCGCCTTCTTCGGAATCGTCGCATCGAGAATCTGCCGCTGCACGTCGGGCGAGAAGAGCGATTGGTTGTCGTTCGCGCCGTGGATGTCCACCAAGAGCGAGCCGATCCTGCGGAGCGTCTGGGCGGTCGCGGCAGAGTCATTGACAAAAACGCGCCCCGACGAGGGCGTCAACGTCCGCCGCAGCGTGAGCACCCCGTCATCACACGTCGGCAAACCACCCTCTTCAAGAATCGCATTAATCGCCTCGGGCTTGCCAAGCGTAAACTCCGCCTCCACGACGCACTGCTCCGCCCCGGAACGGATGAGCGACTTGTCCGCCCGCCCCCCCGTAATCACGTCGATTGCGCCAATCACAATCGACTTGCCCGCCCCCGTCTCCCCCGTGACCACGTTCAACCCCGCCCCAAACTCAATCGTCAGGGACTCGACAATGGCGAAGTTGGAAACCTTGAGGCGCGAAAGCATGCCACGGATTATAGCACGTTAAGGCGACATTGTGCCAATGTTTTGAATTTAGGGCAGGCCCAGCCTCCACGCCTGGGCGAGCAAAGACGCCAATGACTTCGGCATCGGGAATTATGACGCAACTCGCTTACAGCCAATGCCCCATCTTTTCTTTTTTCGTCTTGAGGTAACGGCGGCTGTGGGGGGAGGCGGGGGCGGGGGCGGCGAGGCGTTCGGCGATTTCGAGGCCGTGGCCTTTGAGGCCGATGACCTTCTGGGGGTTGTTGGTGATGAGGCGGATTCGTTTCAGCCCAAGGTCCGCCAAAATTTGCGCCCCCGTGCCGTAGTCGCGCAGGTCGGGGGCAAACCCCAGCTTGACGTTGGCTTCGACGGTATCAAGACCTTTTTCTTGGAGCTTGTAGGCGTGCATCTTGTTGGTAAGGCCGATTCCCCTCCCCTCCTGCCGCATATAGAGCAACGCGCCGCACCCCTCCTTGGCGATACGCGCCAGCGCCGAACGGATCTGGTGGCCACAGTCGCACCGCAGGCTCCCGAAGACATCGCCCGTCAGGCACTCGCTGTGCACCCGCACCAAGGGCGCCTTGCCGTGGGGCGGCTTGGCGAGATTGCCGCAGAAGAGCGCGACGTGCTCCTTGCCGTCGGTGCGCGAGACGTACACCCGCAAACGGAACTCCCCGAATTCCGTCGGCATGGATACCTCCTCGGCGCACTCCACCAGCCGCTCCGTCTTCCGTCGATAGGCGATGATGTCGGCGATGGAGACCAACAGCATCCCATGCCGCTTGGCAAAGCCTTTGAGGTAAGGAAGCCGCGCCATCGTCCCGTCGTCCTTCATAATCTCGCAAATCACCCCGGCGGGCGCAAGCCCCGCCAGGCGCGCCAAGTCCACCGCCGCCTCCGTATGCCCCGCCCGCACCAGCACGCCCCCCTCCCGCGCCTCCAGCGGAAAGATATGCCCCGGACTCACGAACGACGACGGCGAGAGGGCGTCCTGCGCGAAGAGCTTGATCGTCCTCGCGCGGTCGGCGGCGCTGATGCCCGTCGTAATCCCCTTCGCCGCATCCACCGAATAGGTGAACGCCGTCGAAAACGCATCGCCACGGTTGCGGCTCGGCGCCTTCTCTATTCCCGCCTTCCTCAGCCGCTCCGCCGCGACCGGGACGCAAATCAGCCCCCGCCCGTGCGTCGCCATGAACGTCACGTCCCGCGCCGTCACCTTCCCCGCCGCCATCAACAAATCCCCCTCGTTCTCGCGGTTCTCGTCATCCACCACGACAACCATCCTCCCCGTGCGAATCTCCCGCAACGCCTCCTCAACCGATGCCATTCTCTTTTCTCTCTTCACCCCCCCAGTATACCACAGATACCCTTATTTTGAGAACACTGATGCACACATGGCATCATGCACCCGTCTTGCGTTTTGGGGGGAAATGCGGTAGGCTTACGGGATATTTTTTAACGTAAGGAGTCATTATGACGAGTGTGATGTGGAAGCGGGAGCAGGGGGCGGCGGAATTAAGGGTGCAGGCGCAGTTGCATTTTGCGGCGTGGATGGCCGAGCAAGCGGGGGCGCCGAAGGGGTGGAAGGCGTTGGCGGAGAAGGCGAAGGCGGCGGGAGAGGGAGACCCCGTGAAGGCCGTCGGCGTTGTGGAGGAGATATTGAAGCCGATGGCGGCGGCGGCGAAGAAGTACGAGGTCTATTGCGCGGGGCATGCGCATATCGACATGAATTGGATGTGGAGCTGGCCGGAGACGGTGCACGTGACGCTGGAGTCGTTCAGGACGGTGCTGACGTTGTTGGAGGAGTTCCCGGAGTTTCATTTCTCGCAGTCGCAGGCGAGCGTCTACGCCATCGTGCAGGAGTTTGACGCGGCGATGCTGGAGCGGATCAAGAAGCAGGTGAAGGCGGGGCGGTGGGAGGTGACGGCCTCGCACTGGGTGGAGAATGACGCGAACATGGCGGGGGCGGAGGCGTTGGTGCAGCACCTGATGCAGACGCGCGCGTACATGAAGGAACTCTTCGGGCTTTCCCCCGAGGATGTGCCGATTGACTGGGCACCGGACACGTTCGGGTTCGCGGCGACGACGCCGAGCTACCTGTCGCAGGGCGGCGTAAAGTATGTGTACATGCACCGCCCGGGCCACACGCACCAGCCGGTGCCGGAGGCGTTCCGCTGGCAGGGGCCGGACGGCGGCGAGGTGCTGGTGCACAACGCGCAGAAGCGGGGGTACAATTGTGTCATCGAGCCGTATGAGATGATGCGTGTCGTGGAGTCGATGAAGAAGGACACGGGGCTGGATTTCGGCGTGGCGGTGTACGGGGTCGGCGACCACGGGGGCGGCCCGACGCGGCGGGACTTGCTGATGCTCCGCGAGATGCTGTCGTGGCCGATCTTCCCGAAGCTCACGCCGTCGAAGGTGGTGGACTTCTACAAGCGTCTGGACAAGGAGCGGGGGAAGCTGAAGGTCATCCGCGACGAGCTCAATGTGGAGTTCACAGGGTGCTACACGTCGCAGTCACTCATTAAACGAGACAACCGTATTGGCGAGGCGCGGATGGCGGAGTTGGGCGCGGCGTTCGCGATGGCGCGGGGCGCGGGGTGCGCGATTCCCGGAACGAAGGCGGCGTATGACGCGGCGTGGCGGAAAGTCCTCTTCTCGCATTTCCACGACATCCTCCCCGGGTCTGGCGTGCAGGACACGCGGCTCTACTGCCACGGGGAGTTCCAGCACACCATGGCGTACTCGTCGGCGATGCTCATCCAAGCCCTGCGTGGCGTGGCGGAGAAGGTCAACACGGCGAAACTCTCAAAGGGCGAGGCGAAGTTTGACGCAGAGGTCCCCGCGCTCTATGTTTCCGATGGCGTGGGCAGCGGCGCAGGGATCAATGCGGCGGAAGGCACCATCGGAATGCCCGCAGGCATGGGAACCCAAAAAGATTTCCCCTTCGTGGTCTTCAACCTCACGGGGCACGAGCGCACCGAGATGGTGGACTTCACGCTGTGGGAGCGGGATCATGGCGAGACCCGGCAGGACTTCATCGGCCGCCAGTTTGCGGCGACGCTCGCCGACGGGACGGGCGTGGAGGCGTGCTGCGTGGAGGCGCCCGAACGCTGGGGCGCGTGGGGGCATCTCTTCAAGCGGATGCGCCTCTTGCTGACGGTGCCCGCCTTCGGGTTCACGACGGTCGTCTTCCGCGAGAAGACGGGCAAGGAAGCGCCCTCCACGAAGGACAAGGTGACAAGCCTTTCGCGCAAGCACCACTGCTCGTATTCGGTGACGGAACGCCCCGTGCTGGGCATGGAGAACACCGCCCTTCGCGCGACGTTTGACACGGTATCGGGCGAACTCGTCTCGCTCATCGACAAGTCCACGGGCGTGGACCTGCTCGCGGACAGCGACGGCGTGGGCCCCGAGATGATGATGGAACGCCCCGTCAACATGAGCGCATGGATTACCGGGGCGGAAGGCAAACGCCTTCCCATGGAACTCAAGAAGGTCGAACAACGCCCCTTCGGCGACACCTCCTTTGAACTCGTCTTCACCTATGCGATGGGTCGCTCGAACATGACGGCGACCTACCGCCTCGATGCCGGCTCGGCGACCCTCAAGGCCGCCCTCGCCATCGACTGGCTCGAACGCGGCAACGACGATGTCGGCGTTCCCAACCTGCGCTACCGCGTCAGCACCGCACTCGTCGGCAAGACCGCCCTGCACGAAATCCCCTTCGGGGCGATTGAGCGCACCACGACGGCTTTGCATGACGTGCCGTCGCTCCGCTGGACGTTCCTCTCGTCGCAGGACTCGCCGACGGGACTCCTCGTGACCAACGACAGCAAGTACGGCAGCGTCACAAACGACGGGACGCTCACCGTCAACCTGCTGCGCTCCAGCTACAACCCCGATCCCCTTCCCGAGCTTGGGGCGCACCGCTGCGCCTTCACGCTGACCCCGGTGAAGAAGACCGGGAACGTGAGCGCATTGATTCGCATGGCGCAAGCCGAAGAGAACCCCCTCATCCCCGTCGGCACCAACGCCCACGCCGGGAGCCTCGCCCCCGAGACGGGAATGCTCTCGATCACGGGTGCGGGCGTCGTCCTCTCCTGCGCCACCTTCGCCGAGTCCAACGACACGGAGATCATCGTGCGCCTCGTCAACACGACCCCCAAGGCCGCCCCGGCGACCGTCACGCTCGACAAGGCCTTCGGACGCATCAAGAAGGCCAGCCTCGCCGACCTCCTCGAACGCCCCACCACGGCGCTCCCCGTCAAGGGCCACGGCGTCGCCCTCACCGTCCCCGCCTCCGGCATCGCCTCCCTCCGCCTCACGCTTGGGTAAACGAGTGATACGCGCATGGAAGCGATGAAAATAAAAACGACAATGGCGTGCCGCGTAGATGTCCTCGACGAGGCGGCAGTTTATCTCAGCGGGCTGAATCTGCGGGAGTATTTTTTGAACGAGAAGGCGTTTGAGAAGTATTGGGAGTGCGGCATTGTGCCGTTGCAGAAGATGTTTCGGGACGAGGGGGATCGCGTCGCGTTGCCGGGGGCGACGACTCCCATGCTCTCATACGGGCATTTGGCGGCGTTGGGGGCGACGGTGCGCTATCCCGACGACTCGCAGCCAAACGTGGAGCGGATGTTCGACAGCATGGAGGAAGGGATTGCGTGGATGCGCCGCGACCATGACTTTGCGGACAATGACACGTTTCGGCGTTATGCCCGGTACACCGA
>Ga0082212_10010855_pt1 | contig 11606 bp, 16 predicted proteins | sample TergutNt197P3_FD_71548 | JGI IMG/M metagenome (GOLD analysis project Ga0082212, IMG submission 71548) | Neocapritermes taracua P3 segment gut microbial communities from Petit-Saut dam, French Guiana - Nt197 P3 | ecosystem: Host-associated > Arthropoda: Insects > Digestive system > Gut ... | reverse complement strand
ATAAGGAGGATTTATGGGGAGACCAACGAACAAGGAAGAATTAATAAAACAGGCGGAAGATAATTTCGGGAAGTTGATGGCTTTGGTGGACGAGAAGGGGGGCGAATAATGTGCGGTACGCAAGATAAAAATGCGCGCGATCTTTTGATGCATTTGCACGCTTGGCATGAGATGTTTTTGAAGTGGTATGGCGATAATATGGCTGGCAAGGAAACGTCATTTTTGCCAGAGGGGTTTAGCTGGAAGATGACGCCGGAGTTGAATCGGGAGTTTTGGAAGGGTTACCAGGATGTTACGCTGGACGGGGCGAAAAAGTTGGTGAGAGGAAGCCACAAGAAAGTGATGGAAATTGCAAAGAAGCACACAAACGAAGAGCTGTTTACGAAAGGATATTATAAGTGGACAGGGACGACTTCTTTGGGGGCGTACCTCATTTCGGCAACGTCGAGTCATTATGATTGGGCAGTGAAGTTATTGAAGAAGATGTAGTTATTGATTGTGCGACATTAAACAAAAAGTACCCGCTAGGGTACTTTTTGTTTAAGAGATCTCGCACTTCTCTTAAGATGTTTCCATGATATACCACCAGACGGATAATGTCAATAGGAGACCGGTGGAAAAGTTTATGGTTTTGCACACAGGGGCGTTCGGATATTAAAACACATTTTTTAGCAAAAACGTATTGACAAAACGTAAGCGATGTGATAAAATGCTTAGTAACACCTGAGAAGGCGATTACTTTTGTCTGTTTCAGGGTGGCAATAATAAGAATATTGGTGGGCAGAATGGAGCTAAAAGAATGGCTGGAACAATAGATGGTGGCCGGAAGGCTGCTCTAACCAACAAGACCAAATATGGCAAAGATTTCTATGCCGAGATTGGTCGAAAAGGTGGTAAAAATGGTCATACTGGCGGATTTGCTGCTAATCCTGCACTGGCTAAGATTGCTGGCGCTAAGGGTGGCCGTATTTCTAAGCGTGGTAAAGCCAAGAAAACTGCCTAAATAAAAAGTTTATCTTGAGCAAAATAGTCCCGAAAGGGGCTATTTTGCTTGAGCTTATGGTATGATTGGTTTATGGGATTCTGGTTTGTACTGATAGGTTTGTTTTGGTTGATATTAGCCACTTGGTGGATATGGGTGCCAATTATAATAATTGTATCTGTAAATAAGAGCAAGAAGCGGAAACAGGCGGCATCTGCTAGCCCGGGGAAGATTGCGGCGGGACTGCAGAATGATCAAGAGTTGGAGCTCTTGTATTTCGAGTTGTCAGAGGAGTTGGAAAAGGAAAATCCAGATGCGGCGAAGCTAAAAGAAATCAATGTAAAAATCAAGGAGCTGAAGGAGAAAAAACAGCAAGCCGGCAAGGCGACCACAGTGGTGACAACAAAGGTGAAGACAGAAACAGACAAGCATAGTGGGTTGAATGCAATTTTGTATGTGGGTGCACTTTTGATTGTGGGCGGAATAGCGACTTTGCTTGGTGCAGCTTTGCCGGATGAGATGAAAATGTTGATTATGCTGTGCGTAGTGGTAATTTTTTATGTGGGTGGGATTGTTGCGTATAGGGATGAGCGTTTACAGACGGCTAGCAAGGCTTTTATGGGGACGGCGCTGGCGGTGATACCATTTTTGGGGCTGGCGTTTGCGGGGTGGAGTGGGTTGCCGGGAGAACTGGCTTGGTTTTTGACGAGCTGTATAGGGGTAGTGGCTTATGTGGTGGCAACGGTGGCGCTTGGCAGCAAGGTTATAGCATACATGTCGATGGCATTTGTGATTTCGCTGGTTAGCTCGATGGCGGCTACGCTGACGTTGCCGATAGTGTATTACTTCATGTTTGTGATGCTGCTGGGGGTGGCAGTAGGGATGATGCGGCTATTCGCACCGAATAAAGTGCCGAAGGTATTTGCAGAGGTAGTGGATGTAACAGGGAAATATCTGACATTGTTTGCGCTCGTGGCAAGTATGTTTGTGGCGGGAGTGGCGGATTCGTGGGTGTATGTGTGGTTGTTTTTGATTGCGACTTTGCAGATTGCGGTGGTGTGGTGGCGAGAGCGGACTTTGACGGATGAGCTGACGCTAAGGGTGTTGGCGGCGGCTACGGTGTTGGCTTTGGCTTGGAATGTGTTCGATAAGGACATGGCGGTGTTTGCGGTGTGTTTGGCAGTAGTGACGGCAATTTCGGCGATATTGTGTGTGGTGAGAGGTTATAACAGGAGAGATGAGATCGACAGAGGTTGGGAAGAAGCGGCACAGGGGTTATTTATGATGGTCATGATGGTGGCGGTGGGGATTATGGCTACGTCGGGGGCGGAGAGGCAGGTGGTAGCTGGACTGTGCCTAGGTGTTGTTTGTATGATGGGGGCACTAAGTGGTTTGGCGGCTTGGGCATACGGGAAGGCGGGGTGGCTATACGGGGTGATTGCAGCGGTAATGGTAGCTCCACTGATCATCGGGCGCTGGTTAGTAACCGACAGTGCGATGTGGGGGGCGGAGGTATATCTTGCGGTGTATATTGTAGAGGCGTTAATGGCGCTAGGGTTGATTGCGCTGCTTGATAGGAGGAAGGACAAAGGCGGTGGTGGTTGGGTATTGGCGTGCGAAGCATGGATGTACTTGGCGGTGTGCGGCGTGATTTTTGCGATATTTGGTTTGGACTTAAGTGTGAAGTTTTCGGAGTTGTCGGTACTGTGTCTGCATGCTGCTGCGGCAATATTGGTGATGATGAGTGTATGGCGGGAGCGGACGGAGAAAGTGGGTGATAGGTGGCGAATGGGGATAGCACTTGGGGTCGTAGTAGTGGCAGCGATGGTAGCCACTGGGATATCTGGCGGGTGGTTTATTTATGCTGGCATTGTGGCTGTGGCGTTGTTTGGTGGGTATGGGTACTTAGTGAAAGTGGATTGGCTGATGGAGGCTGCGATATATGGTGCGGCTATAGTGATTTGCAGGATGATAGGTTTGGCGGGTGAAAATGTGCGAGGTGATATGAGTTATTTGTGGGTGATATACGCGCATGTGATGGCGTTAGCGCTAGTGATGACGAGTGTGTGGCGGGAAAAAGGTGGGATGGATAAAGTAAGACTGGGGTTTGCTTTGGGGATTTTGACGTTTGCGGTTGGGGTGAAAGCATTGGAGTCAGAGGCGAGTGCCAGCGGGCTGGGGTACCAGATGCTGTTCATTGTGGAACAGGCGATAATTGTAGTGGTAGGAGGGCTGATGCGGCTGAGATGGGTGTGGATTTGGGGGGCGATTGGGGTAGCGGTGGCGATATTGTGGATGATACGAGATGTGTGGTATCTCTACTTGATTCTGCTTGGTTTTGCGTTGATTGCGATTGTAGTGTGGCAGCTGTTGAAGAAAGATAAGCAGGCTTAATTGCGACACTGAGGGCAGTGGTAGGTGCCGGAGGGGTCTTGATAACAGGTAAGGTGACATTTTGAGCAGAGGGATTTGTTGTGCAGCCAATCGCGATAGGTGTCGAGATGATCCTCGGCGAAGTCTTCGTCCCATGCGACGTGATATTTTCGACAGAGCTGTTTGGTTTTGATCCAGGTTTTTGACTCGATTTTGAGACGTTCGATGTCTAAATTGTAATCCTTATGCTTCAGAAGGGCATGGGCGAGCTCGTGGAGCGTTAGAATGGCATGTTTTGGGCAGGGTGGACCTATGACTACAGTCTTGGGTGGATGAAATAGAAATTTTTTGCCATGACGGAAAATTAGGTCTGGGTAATCGCGAGATAGTTTATTGAGCAGCGAGTTGGCGCTTGGCGTGGAGGTAGCAGCCATAGATGACGGACTCATGTTTATACTTTGCGGCGGTAAACTCGGGCATGGAAACGCCGGGGGGCAGAGAGACGGAGAGTTGTTTTTCAAGGGGTTGGCGATATTTTTTGAGATCAAGGCCGAGGGGACCGCCCAAGATAATGTTGTCGGGGCGGATGTAGGCGACGATGGGTCGAAGACCAGTGGCCATGCGGCAGGAGATCTCAACCCAGTCGGTTTTCTTTTTGATCTTAGAGGTGGGCTTGCCATAGTAGTCGGCGATGGCTTTAGCGGAGGAGAAGTCTTCCCATTCGAGTAGTTTTCCTCTGAAAAGGTATTTATCGTGGCCGGGTTCGAAGGTGTCAAATGCAGGGTCGACATGGCCATCACGGATAACGGTGCTGCCAATGCCGGTGGAGAAAGTTAAATAGATGGACAGGCCGGGGAGGTTTTCGGTTTCGGCGAGGCCGGCAAGTTCGGCGTCGTTTTCGAAAAATATGGGGACACGGAAGAGCTTTTTTAGTTTGCCACTGAGATCAAAGTCGGTCCAAGGAAGATTGCCGAACCATAAGATTTTATTGTGTTCGACAGGACCAGGTATGGCAACAGAGACGACCTTGAGATCCTCCAGAGAGAAATTAGCGTGAGTTTCGGAGTTGAGTGTATCGAAGAAGACGTTTTGGTCGCGAGGGGTGGCGAAGCGAAAGGAATTGAGGATTCGGCGCCGGTTATTCATGAGAGCGACGAGAGTTTTGGTGCCGCCGATGTCGATGCACAAATACATAGTTTTAGTATAGCACTTGGAGGAAAAATGTTTGGCTAAAATCTTTTTAGCTGGTATACTCGAGTTAATCTATAAGGAGGCCAGATGGAGAAAACTAACTTCAAAAAATGGGGTTGGTGGGCATTGGGGGGCGTGGTGGCAATAGTAATAATCGCGGCGTTGGTGGCGGCGTTAGGGAAATCAGAGCCTGAAGGCGAGAAGACACCGGCGGATAACGATGGGCAGACCGGAGTAGTAGTGGATGATCCGGCGGATGAAGAAGAGCCTGGAGATGTGGCGGCGGGGAGTGGGGGTACAGAGGCTTTACCACAGAGTGGTCCGGTGGAAAATAGCGTGTTGGCTTTGTTGTTGGCGGGGGTGTTTGCCTACATCATGAGCTTGGCGCTGGGTAATGTGTTTAGAGCGGCTAAGGCAGAGAAGTAAGGTTTAGAAAACTTTACTTTTGGTGGGTCTTGAGGTAGAATGGGGGTAGTTTTGGGGTTGCTCATGGGATATTGGGTGGCCGATGTTTGATGAGCTGCCCCAAGGAAGGAAAATATAAGATATGGCGAAAGATGCCAAGTTGACTATGGACGAATTGTTGGCGGGTGCCGACGAGAAGCCAGTGGTTTTGGGGGATACGATTGAGGGGACAGTGCTATCTGTAAAGAAGCACGAGATTTTAATCGACCTGGGGGCGAGAGGTGTGGGGATGGTGCCGAGGCGCGAGGTGGCGTTTGGACGGCAGTTGGTGGAAGGGGACACAGTGTCGGCGAGCGTCGTGGATACGGAGATGGATGACGGTATGGTGTTGTTGTCTTTGCGCAAGGCAGTGAAAGATAAGGGCTGGGATGAGATTTTGGCTAAGCTGGAGGCCAGTGAGACAGTCGAGATCACACCGTTTGATGCTAACAGGGGCGGTTTGTTGGTGGAATATGATGGGATTCGAGGATTTTTGCCGGTTTCACAGTTGTCTGCGGAGCATTATCCGCGCGTGGGTGGTTCGGACAAAGAAGAGATTTTGCAGAGATTGAATGGTTTGGTGGGCAAGACGATTCGAGTGCGAATTTTGGACGCTGATAAAAAAACGAATAAGTTGATTTTCTCTGAGAAGGAAGCGATCAGGGATGGATTAGCAGAGCGATTTACTAAGTTGGCAGTTGGTGATGTGGTGAAGGGCGTGGTGACTGGCGTGGTGGACTTCGGCGTGTTTGTGAACGTGGAAGGAATAGAGGGGTTGATTCACATTTCGGAGATTTCTTGGGAGCGGGTGAACAGCCCGAGTGATTATGTGAAGGTAGGTGATATCGTTGAGGCGAAGATTATCGCGATTGATAAAGATCGTTTGTCGCTGTCGATGAAGCAGTTGCAGGAAGATCCGTGGCTGGAAGAGATCGCGCAGTTTAAGAAGGGCGATAAAGTTGAGGGGACAGTGACGAGAATTACGCCATTTGGGGCGTTTGTGCAAATTTCGCCGGCAGTGGAGGCTTTAGTGCACGTGTCTGAGTTGGGTGAAGGCAATGATGTGGACCCAGAGAAGATCTTCACTCTGAACGAACGTAAAGAGTTTAAGGTGCTGGATATTGACAAAGAAGGACGTAGGATTAGTTTGTCGTTTGTAGGAAAGGCTAAGAAGAGCAAGAAATAGGGGGAGAAGAGGAGCCACAAAATATGGAAGAAAAAGTGATTCGGATTGCTGGCTCTATTACGGTGGATGAGTTGGCGAAAGCTTTAGGTTTGCCGGTGACGCAGTTGATTGGTGAATTGTTTAAGAATGGGATAATGGCGACGATAAATCAGCGGCTGGATTTTGAGACGGCTTCGATTATGGTGGAGGAACTGGGGATAAAGAATGTGACTCTGGAGCGGAAGGAAAACTCGGTGAAGTTGCCGGGGCGTGAGCGTGAGCTGTCGGCGGACGCGGAGGTGCGGCCACCAGTGGTGGCAGTGATGGGACATGTGGATCATGGGAAGACAACTTTGCTGGATACTTTGTTGAAGAAAAAAACAGTCGAGGGGGAGGCGGGGGGGATTACGCAGCATATTTCGGCGTATCAGATGGAATATGAGGGGCGGGAGATTACGTTTCTCGATACTCCGGGACATGAGGCGTTTGCGGCGATTCGGCAGCACGGGGCGATGTTGACGGATATCGTGGTGATTGTGGTGGCGGTGGATGACGGGGTGAAACCACAGACTAAAGAGGCGATCAAGTTTGCGGAGGCGGCGAATGCAAAAATTATTGTGGCGCTGAACAAAATTGATAAGCCGGGTGCGAATATTGAACAGACGAAAGCGCAGCTGGCGACGGAGTTTAATTTGAATCCGGAAGAGTGGGGTGGGGATACGATTATGGTGCCGGTGAGTGCGAAGATGGGGCAGAATTTGGATAAATTATTGGATATGATTTTGCTGACGGCAGATATTGATGAGCTGAAGGCGGATACGAAGATTCCGGCGGAGGGGTTGGTGATTGAGAGTCATATGGAGACGGGTAAGGGGGCGACGGTGAATTTGTTAGTGACGGGTGGGGTGTTGAAGGTGGGGGAATTTATTGTGGGGGGGGGGACTTGGGGGAAAGTGCGGACGATGCTGGACTGGCGGGGTAAGCCAAAGGGTAAGGCGGGGCCATCGACACCGGTGGTAGTGACGGGTTTTAAAGAGTTGCCGAAGTTTGGTGATAAGTTCGAGGAGATGACGGACGAGAAAACGGCGAGGAAGACGGCGCTTTTGAATGCACAAAGCGAAGCGGGGGAAGGTGCTACGGCGAATGTGACGTCGGCGGATTTGCTCCGCATGATGAATGTGGCGGATAATTCGAAGGTGTTTAATGTGATCGTGAAGGGAGATGTGTTGGGGTCGGTGACAAGTGTGGTGGATTCTCTCAGGATGATCGATACGGGTGGCGAGGTGACTTTGAATATTGTGTCGACAGGGGTTGGGGCGATTACGGAGAATGATGTTTATATGGCGGTGGGCGAAAATACAGTGATTTATGGGTTTAATGTGGATTGTCCGAATGCGATAGCGCGGCTGGCGGAGCGGGATGGGGTGAAGGTGAAGTCGTTTAGGGTGATTTATGAGTTGTTGGACGATGCGAAGACTGAGATGGAGGCGATGCTGGAGGCGCAAGTGGTGGAGACGGCGACTGGGGAGATGGTGGTAAAAGGGGTGTTCAGGACGGAAAAAACGGATATTATTGCAGGGGGAGAGGTGGTGTCTGGACGAGTGGCGCCGGGACAAAAGGGGCGGGTTTATAGGAAGAAGGAATTGCTGGGTGAGGTGGATGTGACGAATACGCAGGCAGGGAAGGTGGATGTGTCCGGTTTGATGGAGGGGGAGACGGGGGGGATTTCGCTGAAGACTGAGAGGAAGCTTTTGTTGACGGTAGGTGATAGGATTGAATTCTTTACAAGAGAGATCAAGAAAAAGACTTTGTAACTGGAGGAATCAAACGTTCTCAAAACACTAGTTTTAGATTTTACATAATGCTTTTGTTTGTGTTACACTATCGGAAAGGAGATAACGCTTATGTTTACATTGGATAAGGATTTTCTGGAGGGGTTGGGGGTAGATGGTATGCCGGAGGCGGAGATGAAGGCGTTTTTGGAGCATTTGCAGGAGGAGATGGAAGTGCGTGTGGGAAGCAGGATGAGCGCGGGGATGACCGAGATGCAGATTGAGGAATTTGAAAAGATCATCGATGGTGATGACAGGGCGATTGGTGCGGTTTTAGCGGGCGTGGGGGATTATCGAGGCAATGAGGAGTACTTGAGACTGAAGGGGGCGAGCGGTTTGGAAGACGGCAGCCCGGAGCTGCTGGGGGAGTATGCAAGTTTGGTTTGGCTAAAGAAAAATTCTCCGCAATATGCAGAGATCGTGAAGCAAGTGGTTGAGGAGCTAAAAGAAGAGATCAGGGCGGGGAAGGAGAAGTTGGCGCCTGATTCTGACTCGACTCATGCTTCCGATTCTGTTCTTGATTCTGATACTGTTGCCGATACTTCTGCGCCTGCTCCTATTTTTTCCGATAGCCGTTAAGGAAAGCTTGGGGGGTCATGGGTTTGGAGTTTGCGGGAATGAGCTGGTCGATCGCTAGGTATTTGCCGTCAGCACATTTGGGGTCGATGGGGGTGTTGGGGGTATCTGAGACGTGGGCGGCTGTAATGGTGCAGGGGACGGAGAGAAGGGTGAGCTTGGATTTGGGGAAGTCTATGAAGGCGCGGATGTGGCGCTCGCACTCTGTGGCAGTCATGGTGACGGGATCTAGTTGACTGTCGGCTTTGGTGAGTCGGCGGGAATAGGTGGCGTTTTCGGGATTGGGTTGGGGATAGGGTTTTGCTTGACTACTTGTGTAGAGCGGGATGTATTTGATGAGCATTTGGTTGCTGAGATTGACGAGTTTTTCGGTAAGTGAGGGCGTGGTGTCGGTGGGGTTGATATTGAGCGGTCCTTGGGCGATAAGTTCGCCAGTGTCGAGTTTGGGGGCTACTAGCATGAGACTGACGCCGGTGGTTGCTTGGCCGCTGAGTATGGCGAAAGTGATGGGGTCGGCACCGCGCCATTCTGGGAGCAGACTGAAGTGGCTATTGATGATGCCGAGCTCGAAACTATTGATGACTTTTGGCGAGACGATGACGCCGTAGTCGACTATAACGCCGAGACGGCTTTCGAAGGCTGTGCTGTCGAAAAGTTGGTCGAGTTCAGTTTTATTGCTGGCAAACTTAAGCGTAAGATTGGCGGTTTTGGCTAGCTCTTCTACTGGTACGGGGCCTTTATGATGAGGGTTGCGGGCTTTGGTGATGACAAGCTCGATTCGGAAATGATCAATGAGGGCACGCAGGGACGCCGCTGCGACTGGGCCGGTGCCGAAAAAAACGATTTTATTCATTAGGGAATAGGTTCTTGTTGTTTTTGATGTTTTTGTCGTAATCGAGGGGCTGGAGGTCACCTTTGTTGTCGAGTATAAAGAAGGCATCTTTTTTGCCTTTGATGTGGTCGATGAAAAGAATGCCGTCGAGGTGGTCGATTTCATGCTGGATGACACGGGCGAGGCCGTCAGTGGCTTTGATACGGACATCGGTGCCATCTTCAAGCAGGGCTTTGATGCGGGTTTTGGGATATCGTGGGACGAGGCCATAGATGTTGGGGACAGAGAGACAGCCTTCGTGGTCTTTGGTTTGCTCGCCTTCGTTTTTGATGATTTCTGGGTTGATCAGGGCGATGAAATTGGGATTTTTTTTGTCGTTCATGTCTTCACGGATGATGACGATACGTTTGTTGTAGCCGAGTTGAGGGGCAGCCATGGCAGCGGAGAGCTCAAACTCGTGTTCTTTTTCCCAGTCTTCGGAAGCTTTGCGCATTTTTGCAATAATGTCGAGGATTTCGGGGGTGATTTGGCTGACTTTGGTAGATTTTTTGCGAAGTTTGGAGTCTGGCGTGGTTAATATTTTCATGCTTATAGAGTAGCATGCATTGACTTTTTGGGCAAGGTGTGATATAATGAAGATGGAGTTCTTTTACATATTATGACGGAAAGAGAGGGGATCGTGTTGAAGAAGAAAAGAGGTAAAAAAAGGGTTGCTGCGGCGTTGGTGACATGGATGAAGGGGTTGGCACCGGTTGTTGGCGTTGCGATAATGGGTTGCTTATTGATTGGTGACGGGTTTTTATTAGTAGAGAAGGGGTCTCGTTTTGGGTGGATTTTGTCGGTGGCGACGGATTGGCGCTATGTATTAACTGTCTGGGGGGTGCTGGTGGTGGCCTGCTGGGCGGACGTTTTCGAGTTCAGGGTTTACCTCGGAGGTCAGAGAGAACGAAACATGCGATCTTATGTGAATTTGCTACCTCTCTGGACGATGGGTCCTTGCCTGGTGGTTGTGACTTGGGGAGTGGCGGGATGGCTTGCTGCAATAAAGCATGCTTTGATATTTGGTGCCCTGACTCTGCCGCAGGCTTGTGGGCTTCCAGAGAAGAGGCCGGTAACGTCGACCTTTTTAGGGCGGGGCTTACCGCTTGTATTGATGGTGATGTCGTGGGTCATGTTGGATTCGCTAATTGTAACTGTAATTACAGCCCCTGTTGTGGTCGTTACAGTATATTACGTAACAAAACACTGGACTATTGGGCAGGACTGGACAGAGCAGTGGCAAAGTTTGGTGGTTCCGCTGAATCGACTAATCAAGCGTCGTAGATCGTCATAGTTTGATGAAATTAGAGGGGGGAAGAGAAAACGAGTGGTCTTTAATGGCTGCTCTTTTTCATGTTTTGATGATCGTTTAGAGTAGGGTGGGGGGGGCAAGGTGGAAGTGGAGTTGGGGGATCTTGTGGAGGTTTTTGATGATGTCGAGAAGGGGTTGGCGTTTTTTGGATTTGATGACGATCTGCCAAGTGTAACCTCGTGGAGTGCGTTCGTGGAAGGCGGGAGTGGGTTGAGAGATGGAAAGGTTTTGGTGGTTGAGCTTTTCGATTTCTTTGCGTAGTTTTTTGATGTTATTGATGCAGGCACTTTCGGTTTTATAGGTGAGGGTAAGTTTGAGGAGGAACGAGTAGGGAGGGAGGGTGGATTTGCGTCGGTTTTTGATGGTGTAATTGTAGAGATTTTGGTAGTCGCTGTTGGATCCGAATTTGATGGCGGGATGATCTGGTTGGTAAGTCTGGATGATGATGTTGGAATCTTGGTGGCCGCGATTAGCGCGACCTATGACCTGGGTGAGGAGTTGGAAGGTGCGTTCTTCAGAGGAGAAGTCGGGGAGGGAGAGGCCGGCGTCGGCTTGGACGACACCGAGGGTGGTGAGCTGAGGAAAGTCGAAGCCTTTGGCGATCATTTGAGTGCCGATAATGATGTCGAAATGGCCGTTTTTGACTTCATCGTAGATGAGGTGGAGGGTCTTCTCAGTTTCTGTGTCGGCATCGAAACGGGCGATTTTAGCGTTGGGGAAGAGTTTTGTGAGTTCGGTTTCGAGGAACTTAGTGCCGAAACCTTTGTGTAGAATATTGGCATGGTTACAGTTGGGGCATCCGGTAGGAACTTTGGTTTGGTAGCCGCAGGTGTGACAGATAAGTGCGAAGCTGTCAGTGT
>Ga0082212_10010854_pt1 | contig 11607 bp, 11 predicted proteins | sample TergutNt197P3_FD_71548 | JGI IMG/M metagenome (GOLD analysis project Ga0082212, IMG submission 71548) | Neocapritermes taracua P3 segment gut microbial communities from Petit-Saut dam, French Guiana - Nt197 P3 | ecosystem: Host-associated > Arthropoda: Insects > Digestive system > Gut ... | reverse complement strand
AGTTTTCCAAAACATACTGCCCCGGTTTTAACTCAGAGCGGTCATTATGCGTCAAAATCTGATAACCTTCTTCGTTGCGTAATTCCCTTATGCGCCGCGCCCATTCGCTTACTCCGGCAATCTCGCGTAAAGTATCGGAATCCAACACCTCTCCTATATGTTCCAGAAAATATTTGCGCAGTTTATCCCTTGAGCCGCTCTTGCCCATGATATACCTCTTTCTTTACAGGATTATATTTTTCCCCGTCGATTAACGCCCGTCGAATGGCTCCTGAAATAACCCGTGCGGCCGGCGGCGGGAAAGCGTTTCCGACTTGTCTGTACGCAGGGGTTTTTCTGCCTGTAAATTCCCAGTCCGGCGGAAAACCCTGAACTAACGCCGCCATTTTTACAGTTAATTTCGGGGTTCCGGTAAAACCTTTAACAGGCGGAACATCTGCGATTCCTGCGCCGTCAACGCCGAGTTTTTTCCATGCGGTTTTTGCTCTTGTAGGGCCTAAATCAGCTCCGCCATGTTTTTTGCTTCCGCCAACTAATGTAGGGGCGATTCCGTTTGCCCGTTTAGCCCAAATTTCCGCATATTCCCAACCTCCGCTTGCCATTTCGTCATAAAGCAGCTGCCCTACGGTGGGAGTAGAAACCACGAAACCCAAAGGTAAAACAAAATGAGAAAAATACTTTTCTTTTAACGCAATTAACAATGAACGGCAACGTATCTGCGGCACGCCATAATTATTCACCTGTATAAGCTCCCAAATACATTCGTACCCCATTTCGTTTAATTCGGATTTTATTTTTATGCGGTAAGAGTCAAACTTTTTTGAAAATAACCCGCGTACATTTTCCAACATAACCGCTTTAGGACTGCATTCCCGAACAAGTCTCAGTGCTTCTGGAAATAAATCCCTTTCGTCCTCATGTCCTAATTGCTTTCCGGCAATCGAAAACGGGGGACAAGGTACTCCTCCAGCCAGCAAATCAATATTATAGTAATTTACAGCTGAAAAATTTTTTATATCCCCCTCAATTACATTCCAATGAGGACGATTTTTCCTAAGCGTTGCACATGCGTCAGTATCTATTTCTACAAGAGCCGTGTGCTGAAAGCCTGATTGTTCTAACCCTAATGCCTGACCTCCTGCACCGGCGCAAATTTCTATAGAACGCATAATTCCTCCCATTATCTATATCTGCAAAAACCCAACTTTCTTATATACTTTCGCCAAAGTCCTGTTTGCCCTGTGCGCGGCTTTTTCCGCGCCGTCCCTTAATATCTTTTCTAATCCCGACTTGTCGCCCATAAGCTCGTTATATTTTTTCTGTATCGGCTCAAGCGTACAAACAACCGCTTCGCCTACCGCAAGCTTGAAATCCCCGTAGCCTCTGCCCGCAAACTCGCGCTCGATTTCGTCGTAGCTTTTACCCGTCGCGCACGAATATATAGTCATCAGATTATTTACGCCGTCCTTGCCCTCCGCGAACCGTACTTCTGTCTCTGAATCCGTGACCGCTCTCTTGAATTTTTTTATTATATCGTCTTTTTTCTCAATAAGCAAAACATAAGAATTTATATTCGGGTCGCTTTTGCTCATTTTTTTCGCGGGTTCTTGCAAAGACATTATTTTCGCGCTTTTTTCTTTTGCTATATAAGGCTCGGGAATCGTGAAAACGTCGCCGTAAATTGAGTTAAATCTGACCGCAATATCCCTTGAAAGCTCAAGATGCTGTTTCTGGTCCGCGCCGACAGGGACTAAATCCGCATTGTAAATCAATATATCCGCCGCCTGCAAAACGGGATAAGTGAAAAGTCCCGCGTTGATATTATCGGCGTGCTGTTCGGACTTATCTTTAAACTGCGTCATTCTCGAAAGCTCACCGAACATCGCATAACAGTTCAGCACCCATGACAACTGCGTGTGCGCGGGGACATGGCTTTGAATAAACAGCGTGCATATATCAGGGTCAATTCCGCAAGCGATATAACCCGCCGCCACTTCTAATGAACGCCGTCTTAAAACCGCAGGGTCTTGCCTGACTGTTATTGCGTGCATATTTGCCACGAATAAATAATTGATGTAATCATGCTGCAATTTAACCCAGTTTTTGATTGCTCCGAAATAAGCGCCTATATTCAAATCTCCGCTGGACTGTATCCCCGACAATATTATTTTCTTGTTATTATTAATGTTATCCATAAAATTCCCCTTTAAATCATCTCCCGCGCAACCTGCGCCAGAATATCAACGCCCGTTATTATCTGTTCGTCCGGCGGGAAAGAAAAATTAACCCTGAACGATTGCGAAGCTTCGTTCACGTCCGCTAAAAACGTACCGCCCGGCACAACCGCGACCTTTTTCTCTAAACTTGATTTCACAAACTGTGTCAAATCTATATTTTCAGGCAAAGTACACCATAAAAACAACCCGCCGTCCGGCGACGTGTACTCTATGCCGAGATTATCAAATTTTTTACGCATTTCGTCTAACATTAATAGACACTTGTCTTTATATAAGACGCGTATTTTTTCGATATGTTCGTCTATATCATATTTTTCTAAAAATAAATCGCTGATTAACTGAAAATACATAGTCGTGTGAACGTCGTTCGCCTGCTTCGCCACGACGATTTTTCCCGCGATTTCCGGCGGCGCAGAGACAAAGCCCACTCTTATTGCCGGGGAAATAATCTTCGAGAAAGACGAACAGTACACGACAAGCCCGTCTTTGTCAAGGCTTTTGAGCGTCGGGATTTCTTCGCCCCTGAATCTTAATTCGCCGTATGGGTTGTCCTCAAGAATTATAACTTTGTATTTTTTCGCCAGTTCAAGAACGGCTTTGCGTTTTTCGAGCGACATAGTTGTCCCCGACGGATTCTGAAAAGTCGGGATAAGATAAATTATCTTCGCATTTTTATATTTAATTAACGCTTGCTCTAATCCTGCAAGACAAATGCCGTCTGATTCCATGTCAATCTGCACGGGGTTCGCGCCGTTTGCCTTGAAAGAATTTAACGCGCCGATAAACGACGGCTTTTCGCATATAACTATATCGCCCTCGTTGCACATGACTTTGCACGTCAAATCAATCCCCTGCTGACCGCCTGTTGTTATAATAGTCATGTCGTCCTGATTATCTATGTTAAACTTAGATTTCAGCCGCAGTTTAACTTTTTCAACAAGCGGCGCGTAGCCCTCGGTAACGCCGTACTGCAAGGCGAGCACGGGCATTTTCTCATAGACAATTTTCGAGAGTTCACTCATCTGTTCAACGGGAAAAGCGTCCGGCGACGGATTGCCGGCCGCGAACGATATAACCGACGGGTCTGAGAGAGATTTAAAAATCTCACGGATTGCCGAGGGTTTTATATTTATCATTTTATCGCTTATTTTATATTCCATAATTATTCACCGCTTTCTGTCATACACAGATTATAGCATAATTTCCGCAATATGTCAAGGGACGGAATCTCGAATAAAATCCGAAACAAAAACCGTCCCCTGCAATATATTTTTTACGTTGCCTGTCAGGGCAAATCCTGAATCCTGCCGATTAACTTGTCTATTTCTTTATTGACTTTGCTCTCGTATTTCTCGTAGAACGCAACTAAACTCCTGTCGTTGTCTTTTGCCCTGCGGTAAAATTCTATCCCGAATTCGGCGAAATTATATACGTCGCCTATATCAAGAACCCTGTTGCTCAGTATAATATCGAGCATTTCCCTCGAATCTTCGTCCCTTGAATGTTTTCTGTACAGGGCTATGTCATAATAAGCGGGCTGAATAGTATATTTTGACTCGGCGGCGAGAGCTTCCATTATAATAGTAGTCCTGTCCGTATCTTTGCACACTGCCGGAATCGCGAGCGCGCACGAAGTGTGCACGTTTACCGTCGAATGATAATTCGTATCCGAAGATTCGTATATCTTGGGAATCGGGAGTATGCCGAAATCGTCGTCCATTCCCCTGAGGTTGGGTACCATAAATAACCTGCACCAGCCGAAAGCCGCCCTGCCTGAGCTGAATATATCCTGAAACGCTATTTTTGACCAGTTGTCAAACACGTCTTTCTGGACGTTGCCCGTCACGTTTTCGTCATACAGCAGGTCCATAACTTTCTCCATTGCTTCGTATGTCTTCGCGTCGTTAAACGACAGGACCGGCAAATCGTTTTCGTCTTTGCTTACCAGCCTCTGACCCGCGGAGTGAAGATAAGTAATCATAGCGTCGCCCCATATAAGATAACCGAAACGGTCCTCGGCAGGGGTCATTTTCCCGTCGCTGTTCAAATCCCTCGCCGTTACTTTTGAATATTCGTAAAGCTTATCGACAGTCCATTTGCCCTCGCGCACAAGAGAATACATGTCGCCAAGACCGTGGTCCTGAATTATTTTTTTATTAAAAAGAGTTATACAGGTCGCGTTGTTATCAGATAATAAAACATCGCTCAATACTATAAATAATTTATTGTCAATGCTCATTTCTTTTATAGCCTGCTGATTATACCACGGCTTGCTTAAATCGAGATATTCGACTGCCGGATTAAACAGATTCAAAAAATACCCGGACTGCATATATCCCGCGCTGTCTACGACTCTGGGGCTGATTAAATCATATTCGTTGGTTCCCGCTCCGAAGTCTTTTTTAATAGCGTTGCCGAATTCGCTGTCATATATATGCACTTCTTTAAGACTAATATTATATTTTCCCTCGACAGCCGCGTTTCTCCTGTAGACCGCGTCGCTGACGACGTCCCCCGCGTCTTCTTCTTTTACCGTCAAATCAATCTGTTCCCATTCTTCCGAGCCCTGAACCCCGAACGTCAGGATTTTAAATTCATGCCCGTCGTAATTTGCCTCCGGAAGGTCGGGCAGAATTCTGTCCTCCTCGTCCTGCGTTTTAGAATCATCGGCCTGTCCGGAGCTTTTGCCGTCGTCGGCAGGCAGGTTTTTGTCTCCTGTATCGTTTCCGCCGCTGTCGCCGCCGCACGCGAAAAGCAAAGACAAAATCAGGGTCAGAATTGCCGCGAGCGGGATAAATTTAAGCGCGTTCTTATATTTTTTGTTTTTCATAAATAAAACCTCCTGAAATATAAATAAATATATATAAATTTTACTATGCTCAGATAAAAGTATTGGATACTATGGCATACGAAGATAATGCTTATTAGTGGAAGTTATGAGAACATCATTTGACCATCAGGAAGAATTTGCTCTATCCACTCGGCATACTCGGCATTAGGTATTAAAACTCTTTGTTCTTTGGCTAATTTAATTAATATTTTGGTTGCGCCTGTAACATCAGGGTGGCTTAAAGCCTGCTCGCTTGGCATAAACAGAACTTCATTGTTCTCAGTCTTATCAGAACGTGGTTCGCCAGACATATAATCCGCTAAAAAAATAAGCCACCAATTATTAACGGAACACCTGACAGAAATCAATCCTTGAATATTGATTTCAATTCCTGTTTCTTCATTTATCTCGCGTTTAAGTGCTTCATACGGCATTTCTCCATGCTTGATAAAACCGCTTGGATTAAGTAATTTGCCTGCTGCTCTGCCATAAGTATGACGAACAAGCAAAACTTCGTTATCGCGCAAAACGATTGCACCTACTGATGCGAAACGATTATCTTCCATAAAAATTTCTCCCGTACAAAATATAAATTTTCTGCATTATAGCATAAAAATCTATATTTGTCAAATTATCCACAAATTCGCTTTAAGTTTAATTTAAGTTTAGCTTTTGAAAAGAGCGTAAAAAATTAAGTAATCGAACGCGAAGCGTTTGAAATCCTTTATTTAATACTAATAGACGTAACTCTCACCATTTTTTTTTTTTTTTGGCGAGAATTATTTGCTGAAAATACAAAAAATCCCTTGACTTTCTTTATACTCTGTGTTATAATTTTATTGCTAAGTAAAAAAATAACATGAAATAAGTATGAAAGGAATTTAGGGATTTTGTGCGTTTTTATATCCCTATTATATCATCAATATGAAAAGAAGTCAAGAGGAAAATATTTTAATTGATATAAATAAAAAAGGAAAAATTGTAGATTGGCGGGGAAAGAAGCTGTCAAGCCTCAGTTTAGCAAAGAGATATAAGAGTATTTCGGAGAAAACGAAGCCTGAATATGAAAGGCGTGGAGTACATAAGCGTTATAGGAAAATCGAACGTAAAATAAGGAATGGGGCGGGAGAAATTACGGGAACAATTATTAGCAATGAACCTATGGGGCTTTATGATAGGGACGGCAAGCGGGTTGTAAATTATGAAAAGAGGGCGGAAAACATGAAATTTTGCGGGAGCTTTTTAGAATTTCTTGATATGCCGGAAAGACTTAAATTGATAAAGGCGAATTTTTGCCGTGTTCCGTTGTGTCCGATGTGCCAATGGCGAAAGTCTATGCGTATATTTTTCGATACCTCGAAGATTATGAAAGTGGTTGAAGAACGCTATCCCAAGTATATTCCTCTATTTTTAACGCTGACTGTTCGGAATTGCTCTGTTGAAGATTTAAGTAGTAATCTTGATAATATTTTTAGTGGTTGGGACGATTTCATGCGTTCTAAGACTTTAAATCCGTTGGTGAAAGGTGAACGTAAACATATAGTCAAAGGCTGGTTTAGAGCGTTGGAGGTTGAATATGACGGGGACGAGAAAATAACGCAGACTCGGTATAATAAAGCTAAAGAATATTATGATAGAAATGGTATTAAAGTGGGCGATAAAAATTTGAACTGCAATACGTTTCACCCGCATTTCCACGCGATAATGCTTGTGGAAAAAAGTTATTTCAAAGGCAAGGATTATAAACGGACGGAAGAATGGGTGCAGCTCTGGCGCAAGGCGGCGAAATTAGATTATGACCCGGTCTGTCATATACAGCGGACGAGAACGACCAAAGGCAAGCGGGAAGAAGTCGCGGAAGTGGCGAAATACACGTATAAAGACGCTGAAATTTTAAATAAAAAGCTCTCGGACGATAAAAAGGACGAAGTTGTAAAATCGTTAAGCAGCGCGATTCATGGGCGGCGAATATATGCTTATGGCGGCGTGATGAAAGAGATAGCAGCCGAATTAAAAGTTAAAGATGTCGATAAAGCCGACCTTGTTAATACAAGTGACGAGTACGAAATAAATTCTGCGCTTGCGAAAATGATTGTGACGTACCGTTGGAATATGGGCGTGTCGAATTATACTTTTGCAAAAAATATAAAATTTTCAGAAAAAGAAGAAAGTGTTGGTGAGTAATTATGAGATTATCAAGAGAAAAATTTGTAAGACAATTTGCAGAAAAAAATAATTTTAATATAAATATCACTCGAACAGTAATTAACGATTTGATTGATTTTATGTGCGATAAAGTAGTGGACGGAGATGTTTTAGTATTTAATAATGCATTTGTTATAAGTACAAAAACGAGAAAATCATATATAGGCAGACATCCTAAAACGCATGAGAAAATAAATATATCTGGAAAAACAACATTGCAGATAAAGGCGGCAAAGTCATTGGAAGATAGATTGAACGAAAACATAAATTGAAGAAATGGGAGGGTAAATCTATGAAAAAAGATAGAACATTAGTAAGTTTTGATTGGGCGTTAAAGTCCATATTGCGGCAAAAAAATAATTTTGATATACTTGAGGGTTTCTTATCTGATTTGCTAAACGATAAAATAACCATACTTGAATTACTTGAAAGCGAAAGTAATAAACAATACGATACGGATAAATTTAATCGCGTAGATTTAAGAGCCAAAGATAGCAAGGGCAGAGAAATAATAATTGAAGTACAGCATAAGCCGGAGTCTGATTATATGGAAAGGATTCATTACGGTGCTATGGAAGCCGCTTTAGAAAGTATATCAACGGGTGACAGCTACGCCAATGTTAAGAAAGTAATATCCGTGAGCATAGTATATTGGAAGCTGTTAGAAAAAAAGTATTTGATTAAAAAAACATCGAAGTATTTAGATTTAACAAACAGCATGGCAGGGGAAGAAATTGAAGTGAAAGAAGCCAACGATGTATCTGCTGAATATTATTTTATTCAGCCGGAATGGTTTAACGACAATATAAAAAGCGTAATAGATGAATGGGTTTATTTTTTCAAGCACTCGGAAATCAAAGGCGATATGGAAGCCACCAACATGGATAAGCTACAGGATAAACTTGACCTTTTAAAAATGTCTGAACAAGAACGCAAGGATTATAAAGCATATATGAAAAGTAAAGTAATTTCCGAAGGCGTGATTAAATATGCGCTTGATGAAGAACGTCAGAGAATGATTGAGGCAATGAAAGAGAGCGGATTAAATGATGAAGCTATAGAAAAAATTTTGAAATTGGAAGAAGAAAAACGAAAAAGCAGTACGCTGTGAAAGGAAAAATAAATTATGGAGAGCGGAAAGAGATTAATAAAATCAGATGAATCATATCAAATAAATTATTCTGAAAAATTAATTGAAATGCGTAGAGAATTTTTAGATTATGCAAAAAAAGAATTGCCGTTTAATCAAATGAAATCTTTTACGTTTATGTTGAATGAAATTATAGGGCAGGCGATAGGGGACGGAGCAAATCAAGGATTCGATAAGGGTTACTCTGAAGCGTTGAACGATACATGGACGTTGGAGCAAGACGAAAATTTAGTCCGGGTTAATAATCAAACATTTGAAAGCCTGACTGAAAAAATTACATTAGTTACGGTTTGAAAAAAAATAATCAGCCTTATCCGAAGATGATGAAGCTGATTATTTTTTTATTGCCGAGCCTGAAAATAAAAAAATTTTATGCGGGCAGAAAGGGGAAGCGACCTCAAAAATAAAAAATGACATACGCCATTTTTTATTTTTATCGGGGATTGCCGCCAACGCCAAAACTGCGGTTTTGGCTTATGCCGGGTGTCCGTCTGTGCTGTCTGCGGACAGCCCGACCGGACACGGGCAAGCTCTGCGGAGCTTGCAATACCGCCTTGACAAAGCGAGTGCATTGTGGTATAATAAAGCGTAGGCGGTATTATAGCGAGGAGCGTATCAGGATAGCCATTTTCACCGCTAACGCGGCTCAAATGCCAACCTGATACCTCCTCGCGAGGGGCGCTGCCCCCTCAACCCCCGTGAGTGCTTGCCCCTGACAGCGCGAAACATTTTAATGTTTCACTCCGTCCCGGCAAGCACAAATAAAAAATATTTTGCGAAATACTTTTTATTTTTCTGCGGAGAAATTTTTGCGAAAGGAGCGAAGCCAATGAGCGAACCAGCAGGAAAAAAAGAATACCAAAGGCAAAGGGCAAACCAAATTATCGTCCGGTTTTCAGATGAAGAATTAGCGGAGCTTAACGAAGCGATTGCGGAAAGCGGATTGAGTAAAACGGATTTCTTTCTTCAGCTTCTGCGAAAAAAAAATATTATAATCGTAAGCGACCTGAAAGAAATATGTATCGAATTAAAAAGGCAAGGGATAAATCTGAATCAAGGGTTACGGCATTATCACGAAACCGGATTCACAGAAAAAATAAAAAATGCCATTCATAATTGTAACGAACTTTATGAAAAGGCAAAAAATATTTTTATATTAGCTGATAACAAAATTCAAAAAAATAAAAAAAGAAAAGGCAAAGGCGGTGAGGGATAATGCCGTTGGTAATATGCCGAGCGTGTAAAAGTTACGCGGGTAAAGCAATAAATTACGTCACGGATAAAAAGAAAGCCGAGCGTGTTGTAACGCATGGGCTTGACGAGAGCCGGAGCTTCGCCCAACAATTTATAGATACAGGGCTGTTGCACGGCAAGGGGGACGCCTATGATGAACGGAAATATTATCATATAAAAATATCGTTCGAGCCGAAAGACCGAATAAAAAATGGGGGGAAGCTGGACGCGGAATTGGCTGAAAAAATAGCGGACGAGTATTTTCGAGAGCATTACGGAAGCCATGAATATATACTTGCGACGCATACAGATAAAGAGCATATACATTGCCACGCCATAATAAACGCGGTAAATTTTGAGAACGGGAAAAAAATACAGCACCGCAACAAAGATTTAGCGGATATGAAAGACCATGTAAACGATACCGCCGAAAAATACGGAGTGAGCCGGTTCGACTGGAAGCAGGCAGTCAAGCTAAAGCGGGAAAAGGCAAAACAGGAACGGGCAGACAAGGCAAAAGAATTAACGCAAGCGGAAAAATACATTCAGGAACGTCACGGCGCGGAATGGACTTCGAGCAGTTGGAAAGAAACATTGAGAAATAAAATAGACGAAGCCAAAGGGCAATGCACGAGCCGAGCGGAATTTGAAAAATATTTATCAGAAAATTATGAAATAGAAATGCCGCGAAACACAAATAAGACAGTATCATTTAAACACCCAGCCGTTGATGAAACGGTACGGGGCGTAAAATTGGGAGCAGAATACACAGCGGAGAGCATAGACCGGGCATTAAGTGAGAATTATGAAAGGAGCAAAAGCGATGCCGAATTACGAAATACAGAAAAAAGACCAGACCGGGACACCCGCCCATCAGACGCAATCGTTTCCGGAGATAACGCAGGAGCAGATAACAAAATCAATATCGGAAATATTATTTCAGCGAATGAGCGAATCGGAAGCGGGACTAATGAAATTGGAGAACGCGGAACTAAAACGAATACTGGCAGACTTTACGAGCAATTACGAGAAATTCGAGAACTTGACAAACGATTTAATCCTGAAGAACAACGCAGAATTGCAGAGAGTGATAAACATACTGCACGACAAACAAGAGAAGAAGCTGAACGAATTAAAAACGAGCAACGAAACATTAAGCGTAAAGATAGAGGACACGATAGCGACTATGAAAGATAAAATAAATAAAGATATAACGGGAATATATGAAAAAATCCAAAGAGAAACGGGGCAGAGCTTGAAGAAATACAGCGAGAATATAACAGCCCTTGAAAAGAAATCAAAGGAATTTTGGAAGTTTGAGGGGATAAAAGCGGTATTATTCTGGTGCATAAGCGTAGGAATGACGTTATTTGTAGGACGGACAACATTCGATTTATATGAGATAAATCTGCCGATAATAGTATGGAAAATATTGTATTTTCTTGCATTAGTGCCGCTTGCGGGGTGTTTAGTAATCTATCTAATCGGAATAATAGGGGCGATAATAGAAAAAATAAGAGAAAAATAGCTTCTTTGTAGCGGCGGGGGGGGCGGGGGGAAAGCCCGCGAGAACGCAAGGGAAAGCAGATACAAGTGGAGCGTTTTCAGCCGTATAATGGAGTGGCGTCAACGGGGAAGTTAGCTCCCTGATGTGGCTAAACAGCTTCCCCGTTGGCGGCAACGCAATGACACGGCTGAAATGCGAGGAAGTCAAGGGCTTTAGAGAGTGGAGATTTTCAAAAAATTTTCGTTGTCCGCAGACAAAAAGAAAAATTTTTGAAAATACTACTCGTCCCTTGACTTCCTCGCAAGCGCAACGGTTGGACTACAGATAATGCTTATTAGTGGAAGTTATGAGAACATCATTTGACCATCAGGAAGAATTTGCTCTATCCACTCGGCATACTCGGCATTAGGTATTAAAACTCTTTGTTCTTTGGCTAATTTAATTA